>Ga0209314_10000009_pt1 | contig 70005 bp, 64 predicted proteins | sample I19B2metaG_FD_184146 | JGI IMG/M metagenome (GOLD analysis project Ga0209314, IMG submission 184146) | Lake sediment bacterial and archeal communities from Gulf of Boni, Indonesia to study Microbial Dark Matter (Phase II) - ​I19B2 metaG... | ecosystem: Environmental > Aquatic > Freshwater >... | reverse complement strand
TGAAGGTGAGGACCTCCGGAACTGCCTGAGTTACCTGAATATGCAATTATTTCTCCCTGTTTAACCGGAAATTTATCCCTGTTCGGGTAAAGTGTAATTGTAAAACTCTTTTTTTCATATTGGCCGGCTTTTACAAATTCTGCAATTTCATCACTGAATCTCTCAAGATGACCATAAACAGTGATGTAGCCCGATGGATGTCTGATATAGAGTGCATTTCCGAATCCGCCTGGTGAAACGCTTATTCTGTATACATATCCACTGGCTGCTGCAACTACCTCCTTGCCTGTTGTTCCCTGTGTTTTAATGTCAATTCCTGAATGAAAATGGTCTATCCTCAATTCCCCGAAACTTGCTGATAGCAAAAGAGGTATATTGACTGGTGAAATGAATAAATTTTTGTCTTTTGGATATTCAGATATTGAATTGAAAAATAGAAAATAGACCAGGAAGATTCGAAAATATAGCATTAAGTCTGTTTCAGTTAGTTAAAGTTCTGCAAAACTATACTTCTGCCTCTTTTCGCCAAACTATTTCGGTCAATTTTTTGAAAATTCGGTTAACAATATTAACTTTGTGGTAAATAACAGAAAATGTCTGGTCAGGGTTACGAAGAGCTTATAGTATTAAACAGGAAACTTGATGAATTATTAATACGATACAATAACCTGAAGACTGAGAATGAAGAGTATAGAAAGAATAGGGAAGCACTTGAAAGAATGCTTCTTGAGAGAGATGAAAAAATAAAGGAATTAGAAACAAGATACGAAAGAGTAAAATTAACAGGAGCATTGTTGGGTGAAGGCGAAAACGCCTCAGAAGCAAAGAAAAAGATAACAGAACTTGTGCGGGAAATTGACAGATGTGTTGCTCTTATAAACAGATAAGATATAACAATGGATGATAAACTTTCGATCAGGGTTAATGTGGCCGACAGGTATTATCCATTGAAGGTTGAAAGGGAGAATGAGGAGAGGATACGGAAAGCAGCCAGGATGATCAATGAAAAAGTATTGCAGTACAAGCAGCGTTACACCGATAAGGATGTACAGGATTTTTTGGCGATGGCAGCATTGCAGTATGTGATCAAACTGACAGAAGAAGAGGAAAAACTTGATAAAGATTATCTCCCTGATGCCTTAAGAGAACTGATTCAGAAGATCGATTCAGCTCTCTGATCATAAGAGTAACAGCGTTCTTTAAAATATGCCAGGAAATTGCCCGCATTGTTTCTTCATTCATTTTTGAAACTCAACACTTAAAACTTTGGAGCAAACCTTGGTCGAGGAAGAACAGGCCTCATTCCGTCCCGATAACTATCGGGACTTCGGGATTCCGTTCAGGCGGGACAGTGGACGTTCGAGCTAAACCAGGTGCTTCAGCCATAAAGATATGGGGTTTTATAAAAGCTGAAGGAACTTTGCGGGTTTTTTATATATATTAATAATACAGAGAGAAATGGGTTTAATTATAGGAATAATAGGGAATGGGCTGATAATAATACTTTCGTTGTCAGCTCTGATAATTGGTTTCGGGGCATCATACCTGCTATGGCAAACGGCTCTGAAAAACAAAAGCAGGAAAATAATAAGTGAGGCTGAAGCAGAAGCTGAAGTATTGCGTAAAGAAAAGATACTGCAGGCTAAGGAAAAATTTCTTCAGCTGAAGAGCGAACATGAGAAGGTAATTAATGAAAAGAACAACTGGATAAGCCAGTCAGAGAACAGGATTAAGCAGAAAGAGCATACTCTTTCACAGAAAATTGAAGAAGCTCAGCGCAAAAAAAATGAAGCCGATTCAATTCGTGAAAATCTGACCCAGCAGCTCGAACTGGTTGAGAAAAAGACAGAAGAACTGGAAAAGCTTCACCATCAGCAGGTTGAACAGCTTGAAGCAATATCAGGATTATCTGCAGAAGAAGCCAAAAATCACCTGATGGAATCCCTTAAGGAAGAGGCTAAAACCGGGGCAATGTCATATATAAATGATATCCTGGATGAAGCCAAAATGACAGCCAATAAGGAAGCCAAGAGAATTGTTGTACAGACTATACAAAGAGTTGCAGCTGAGCATGCGATTGAAAATGCTGTAACAGTGTTTCATATAGAATCCGATGAAATGAAGGGCCGTATTATTGGCCGCGAAGGCCGAAACATCCGTGCTCTGGAGGCTGCTACGGGTGTTGAGATCATTGTTGACGATACACCGGAAGCTATAGTGCTTTCAGCTTTTGATCCTGTAAGAAGGGAAGTTGCCAGGCTTGCTCTTCATCAGCTTGTAACGGATGGCAGGATACATCCTGCCAGGATTGAGGAAATGGTTGAAAAGACCCGGAAACAGGTAGAAGAGGAGATACTTGAGGTTGGTAAGAGAACAGCAATTGACCTTGGTATCCACGGTCTTCATCCTGAACTTATCAGACTAATTGGTAAAATGAAATACAGGTCATCATACGGGCAGAATCTTCTTATGCACTCAAGGGAAGTAGCTAATCTATGCTCAATTATGGCCGCAGAATTAGGTCTTAATCCAAAACTGGCCAAGAGGGCAGGATTGCTCCATGATATCGGTAAAGTACCTGATGATGAACCAGAATTACCACATGCAGTTCTTGGAATGAAGATGGCTGAGAAATATAAGGAGAAACCTGAGGTTTGCAATGCTATTGGGTCTCACCATGATGAAACTGAAATGACAACCCTTATTGCACCCATAGTTCAGGTTTGCGATGCTATTTCAGGAGCAAGGCCCGGAGCAAGGCGTGAGGTTGTAGAATCATATATAAAAAGGCTCAAAGAGCTTGAGTCTCTTGCACTTCAGTACCCGGGTGTGATGAAGACCTATGCTATTCAGGCAGGAAGGGAACTCAGGGTGATTGTTGGAGCTGAAAAGGTAAGCGATAAGGAAGCTGAAGGTCTTTCATTTGAGATTGCAAGGAAGATACAGAATGAAATGACCTATCCGGGACAGATAAAAATTACTGTAATACGCGAAACAAGGTCGGTTAACTACGCAAAATAGTATCAAAATAGTACTACGAAAGGGGCATAATCGGCCCCTTTTTTAAACATAGGCACTGTCTCAATTGCTATTTTTTACCCCCAAAGTGGCTGTCTCATAAGTCCGATTTTACCCCCAAACCCCCCAAGGGGGGCTTTCAAATCCACTGATTTTCAATAAGTCCCTTCTGGCGGATTTAGGGTGGAATCTTCGTATGCCTTTATTGTTTAAGTCCGGGTCGGACAAACATTTTTTTTATATATTTGTGCACTGTTTGAAAAACCGTTGAAAAATGCCTCGAATTAAGGTGCTGAATATTGTTGGTGCAAGACCTCAGATCATAAAAGCTTCTGCCATTAGCAGGGCTATCCGAAAGCATTTTTCTGATGCTATATCAGAGGTTCTTGTGCATACCGGTCAGCACTACGATAAGGAAATGTCAGAGGTATTTTTTGATGAACTTGAAATACATAAACCAGATTATAATCTTGGAGCAGGATCTGCCAGTCATGGAAAGCAGACTTCAATGATGATTACAGGTATTGAAGAGGTTATAATTAAAGAAAAACCGAATTGTGTTATACTTTACGGTGATACCAATTCTTCACTTGCTGGAGCGATTGCCGCTTCAAAGCTTCATTGTCCGGTTGTTCATATTGAGGCAGGATTAAGGTCATTTAATAAAACAATGCCGGAAGAGATAAACAGGATAATGTGCGATCATGCATCGACTCTTCTCTTTGCCCCAACAAATGCTGCTTTCAAAAACCTTATGAATGAAGGATTCAGGCCGGAGAATAGTCCTCCTTATACCATCAGTAATCCGAAGATCTATCTGACAGGCGATATTATGTATGATAATAGCCTGTATTATTCAGAGCTTGCTGAAAAAAAGAAGTCAGGACTCTTGGATAAGTTATCTGATAAAAAAGACGGATATGTACTTGTTACTATTCACAGAGACTCAAATACTGATGATCCCGACAGGTTGAGTGCAATTCTTTCTACTATTATGCGATTAGCAGATGATTCTGGTATTCACTGTATAATGCCTTTCCATCCCCGAACAGTTGTCTCTTTAAATACAAAGCTTAAAGAGCTTCACAGGGAATTATGCAAGAGTACCAAAGTAAGTATTATACCACCGGTATCTTATCTTGAGATGATTTTGCTCGAAAAGCATTGCAGGATGATAATAACAGATTCAGGAGGAGTGCAGAAGGAATCTCATTTTTTTAAAAAGCCTTGCATTGTTTTGAGGAAAGAGACAGAATGGGTCGAACTCGTTTTAAACGGTACTGCAAAACTTGTGGATGCAGATAGTAAAAGATTGAAGGAAGAATTCGTTCATTTTATGGAGCTTAACGAAGGATTGGATTACCCGGCATTTTATGGTGATGGAAAGACAGCCGGGTTTATACTGGGTGAGATATTGCAGATGTTTGAAAATAGATGATGATGATCAACGGAAAAACCATATATTTTTTGTAAAATTACACGAATTTTAGCAGTGGTTGATGGATCGGTTATTGAGGAATAGCAGAGTGCTGGTTACAGGAGGAGCAGGGTTTATAGGCTCAAATCTTACAGAATCATTGCTTGAAGCAGGGAATGAAGTGGTATGTCTCGATAATTTTTCTACGGGTAAAAGAAAAAACATTGAAAGTTTTCTGAGCCATCCCCGGTATAAACTCATTGAAGGAGATATCCGTAATTATGATGACTGTGTTAAAGCAGTTAACGGGATTGAATATGTTTTTCATGAGGCTGCATTAGGCTCGGTTCCACGGTCGATAAAGGACCCCGTTATTACAACAGATGTAAATATCGGAGGTTTTGTAAAGATGCTTTTTGCTTCTAAGGAATCTGGAGTGAAGCGATTCATATATGCTGCAAGTTCTTCAACATATGGAGATCATCCTGATCTTCCGAAAGTTGAGGATAAGATAGGTTCTCCTTTGTCTCCATATGCTATAACAAAGTATGTGAATGAGCTTTATGCTGATATTTTTTCAAAAACATACGGTATTGAAGTTATAGGTCTAAGGTACTTTAATGTTTTTGGCAGGCGACAGGATCCGGATGGTGCATATGCTGCAGTGATACCGAAATTCGTAAAAGCACTGATGAATCATGAAAGACCACGAATAAATGGTGATGGTTCAGTGTCACGTGATTTCACCTATGTTGATAACGTGATTCAGGTAAATCATCTATCAGCACTGGTAAAGGATAAATCTGCATTGAATGAGGTTTATAATGTTGCACATGGAGAGCGTACCACTCTTAATCAGTTATTTAAAATGTTAAGAGATAAAGCCTCAGTCTTTGATGCTAGGATTGGTTTAATTGAACCGGAATATGGACCTTTCAGGGCAGGAGATATACCACATTCGCTTGCATCTGTTGTGAAGGCAGAGAAAAAACTTGGTTATAATCCCACTCATACAGTTGATCAGGGACTGAGTGAGGCAGTAGAATGGTACTGGAATAATTTGTAACATTTGTTACAATTATGTTACTAATTTATTGATATTCAGTTATATATTAGATATAGTATATGTAACTGACGGGGCGAAAGCATAGATAAATTTAAGATAAATAGAATCAGTATAGATCCCCTCCCTGGAAGGATTAGGGGTGGATTAGTTATTGAAAAGACCACAAGTCAGATGAATATAAATGCAACCATTTCCTTATATAATCAGACATTTTAACACTTCTTATTAAAAGATTTTAACTAATTTTATTTCTGACTTGATTCAAAATGATAAACAGGCTTAAATTCAAAGTAATTCAGGTATTTCAGAAACATTCACTTCCGAGGTGGGTGGTTTTGGCTATCGATTTATTTGCTGTTTATGTGACATTCATTTTTGCATATCTTTTACGGTATAATCTTGATCCATTTGTTTTTAGCATTAACCGGTCTCTATATCAGGGTCTGTTTGTATCTTCAGAGTATCTGATTTTTATGTTTTTGTATAAATCTTATTCAGGTTTAATTCGGCAGACAACAATTAAGGACACATTCATTTTAGGGATTACTACTACTTCATCTGTACTGGTTCTTTACCTGGTCACCTATATTAGCAGGGGTATAGCAATAGAGAGTTTTTTTAATATCTCTTTCGCAATTCTTACAATCCATTATGTAACAGTTACTGTATCGTTGACTTTCTTCAGGGTATTGATAAAAATGTTCTATGTTTTTGTTTCCGTCCCTACATCCAACAAAAAGAATGTACTTATTTACGGAGCAGGAAATACGGGATTGATAGTTAGGAGAGTCATTCAGGGTGATCCCCGTAGCAGCTATCAGCTAAAGGGATTTGTTGACGACGATTCAAAAATGCAGGGAAAGAAGGTTGATGGTTACCCTGTTTACTCTTTAAAAGTTCTGAATAAGGATTTTATTCAATCGGAAGGAATTTCAGTCTTTATTTTCGCTATCAAGGATATATCAGTTGAGAAGAAACGTGGGGTGCTGGAATCTGTTGTCGGCCTTGGCCTGGAAGTCTTTGACACACCGGTATTTGATCAGTGGCTCAATGGTGATTTGAAGGTAAAACAGCTGAGAAAGGTAGAGTTGGAAGATCTGCTTGGCAGAGAACCTATTACTCTCGATCTCTTAAGGATACAGAAAGGATTGAGGGATAAGGTAATTCTTGTTACAGGGGCGGCAGGCTCTATAGGTTCAGAAATTGTCAGGCAGTTGATGAAGTTTGAATACAGGCAGCTGATACTTGTTGATCAGGCTGAAACACCTTCATTCTATTTGAATAATGAAATTAAGGAGAAATATAAGGAAGCAAATTATAAGCTTATTATCGGTGATGTGACAAATGAGCCGAAAATGGAATTTGTTTTCAGACGATATAAGCCGGATATTGTCTTTCATGCCGCTGCCTACAAGCATGTTCCTGTTATGGAGGCAAATCCTCATGAATCATTCCGCACGAATGTGGGAGGAACGAAGGTTGTCTCTGATCTTGCTATTAAGTATAAGGCTGAAAAATTTGTGATGATATCCTCTGATAAGGCAGTAAATCCGACAAATGTAATGGGTGCAACAAAAAAAGTCTGTGAGCTGTTCGTTCATGCTCAGGCTAAACGTTCAGATATTAAAACAAAGTTTATAACTACCCGTTTCGGAAATGTGCTTGGTTCAAACGGATCAGTTATTCCTCTTTTCAGAAAACAAATAGCTGAAGGAGGCCCTATTACTATAACACATCCTGATATTACTCGTTTTTTCATGACAATCCCGGAAGCTTGCCAGCTTGTACTGGAAGCAGGGTTCATGGGCAAAGGAGGGGAGATCTTTATCTTTGATATGGGGAAACCAATTAGGATCCTTGATATTGCCATAAAACTCATTCAACTTTCAGGACTTGTCCCTTATGAGGATATTGAAATAAGGTTTACAGGTCTACGGCCAGGGGAAAAGCTGTATGAAGAGTTGTTTGCTGATACTGAACAGCAGCTAATGACTCATAATCCCAAAATCACAATAGCAAAAGTTTCTGATGCAGATTTTGATTGTATTATTTCAAAGATTAATTCAACATTATCAGATATATACAATAAAACCGGTACAGAAGTAATTGAAGCAATGATGGACATTGTACCGGGCTATGTAAGTGATTATTCTATTGTTCACAAGGTTTAGTAAATCTATTCCATTCATCTAGTTTTATAATTATCATGGCAGATCGCAAAAAAGTATTTGTGAGCGGCTGTTTCGACCTGCTTCATTCAGGACATGTTGCTTTTCTTAAAGAAGCATCACAATTTGGAGATGTTTATGTTGGATTAGGATCTGACAAGACAATTTATGACTTGAAGGGAAGAAAAACGATTAACTCTGAGGATGAAAGGAAATACATGCTTGAAGCCCTGGCATGTGTTCACAGTGTTAAAATAAACTGCGGAAGTGGAATTCTTGATTTTCTGAATGATCTTAAGCTGCTGAAACCTGATATTTTTGTTGTAAATGAGGATGGGCATACACCTGATAAGGAAAAGCTATGCAAGGATATGGGAATGGATTATAAGGTCCTCAGGAGAATCCCATATGCCAATTTACCTGTTAGATCTACAACATCACTACGAAAGGAAAAGCCTATTCCATACAGGATTGATTTGGCAGGAACATGGATTGATCAGCCTTATGTTTCAAAATTTCATCCCGGCTGGGCTATTACTGCTTCAATAGAACCAACAATTGAGTTCAATGAACGTTCTGGGATGGCAACTTCTACACGAAAAAAAGCCATTGAATTATGGAATTATCAACTGCCAATGGAGGAACCCGAGAAACTGGCAAAAATTCTATTCAGATATGATAATGATCCCGGAACAAAAGATGTCAGCGGTTCTCAGGATTCGATAGGTATTGCAATGCCTGGGATTAACAGGTTTTATTATGAAAAAGGAGAGTATTGGCCATCAAAATTTGAAACAATAACTGACCTTTCAACAATAAAATGGCTGGAAGACAGGCTTTATATGGTTATGCTATGGCCAAGACCGGATGATTTTGTGGTATTGGAGAATACAAACATTACATCTGAAAATGTGATGAGTCTTACAGAAGCTGCTGATTTGACCTGGCATGGTTTGATCAAGCAGGATATTGAAATCTTTTCTAAAGGCTTCAGAGAATCCTTTAATTCACAGGTCAGGATGTTCCCTAAAATGCTGAATGGGAAAATATCTCAGGTAATCGACCAGTATAAAGATATTGCAGGAGCATGGAAGCTATCCGGGGCAGGAGGTGGAGGATATCTGATACTAATAAGTGAAAAGGAAATACCTAATTCAATAAGAGTCAAGATTCGGATAAAGGATTATTGGCTTTAACAACTATATTGGCCAATGAAAAAAATCGCAATATCAGGGATAATAGGTCAGGATGGCTCTTATTTAACTGAATTACTTCTTGATAAAGGGTAAGAGGTACATGGAATAATCAGACGGTCAAGTTCATTCAACACCTTTCGGATTGATCATATCTACAATAATCCTGAATTATTGAACTAAAGGTTTTTTCTTCATTATGGGAATCTTACAGATTCAAGCAATCTGAACCGTTTGCTTGAAAAAAACCGGCCAACTGAAATATACAACCTTGGTGCCCAGTCGCATATAAAGGTTTCATTCGAAGTACCAGAGTATACTGCTGAAGTTGACGAAGTTGGAACTTTGAGATTTTTAGATGCCATAAAAGAATTAGGAATAAAGACAAAATTCTTTCAGGCATCTACATCAGAACTGTATGGAAAAGTCCAGGAGATTCCTCAAACCGAGAAAACGCCATTTTATCCTAGAAGCCCCTATGCTGCTGCTATACTTAATGCATACTGGGTTGTTGTTAACTTTCGTGAGACATATAATGTATTTGCAGGCAATGGAATACTCTTTAACCACGAAAGTGAGCGCAGGGGTAAAACCTTTGTAACGCGAAAAATTACTGTGTTAGCTTCAAAAATAGTCCTGGGACGGCAGGATAATCTGATTTTGGGAAATCTCGACTCCAAACATGACTGGGGCTATACACCTTAATATGTTGAAGGGATGTGTCGCATACTTCAGGCTGATGAGCCATACGATTATGTACTTGCTACCAATTAAACACACACTATTCGGGAATTTGTCGTAGAGACATTTAAGGTATAAGGAGAAGAGATATATTGGATTGGTAGTGGAGTAGATGAGAAGGGATATCTTAAATCTTCAGGTAAGATCGTTATTGCATTAGAACCAAGATACTTCAGATCCACTGAGGTAAATATCCTTATTGGAAATCCAGAAAACGCTAAACAAAAACTTGGATGGGTACCGAAAACTAATTTTAAAGACCTGGTAAAAATTATGGCAATTGCATATTTTGAAAAGGCAAAATACATACTGACTAGTCACTCCTTATAACAATTTCAAGCTTTTGTTTAATTTGATAACTGGGGGATTAACCAGCTTATTGACTTCCTTACCTGAAATATTATCAAAAATTAACAATAAAGGGTAGTTTTTCTACCCGATTTTGTAATATATTTGTTGAAGTTTATTAGAATAGACCATTCTGAGTCTAAGATTTTAATGCCATAACAGTATCCTGAAAATGGGACTGACGTGGCGTAGCAGTATTACGACCTTATAATCTCTTAACATTTTATCATCATAGCATCTTGCTAGAAACTCTTGTTACATCAAAGACCAGGTTCAGGCTTATACTTAAATTTTTCCTGAATTCATCGAGTTCATCTTATCTGAAAGAGTTGGCAAAAGAATTTGGTGAAAGCAGCAATGCTGTAAGGCTGGAACTCAACCGCTTTGAAAAGGCAGGGCTTCTTCAGTCTGCGATCAGTGGTAACAGGAAATTGTATCATGCAAATATACTTCATCCCTTGTACAAGGATATAAATAGTATTATCAGTAAGACTATAGGAATTGATCATATAATTGAGCAGGTGGTTACCAAACTCGGTGACGTTGAAAAGGCATATATTACCGGAGATTTTGCAGTCGGTAAGAATGGCAAAACGATAGATATACTTCTTATAGGTAACGATATTAATAAAGACTATCTCCTTACATTGATTGACAAAACAGAAGCTCTGATTAATCGTAAGATCCGCTACCTGATACTTTCTTCATCAGAAGCCTGGGAACATCTTGGTGATGGGAATAAGGCCATGCTTATTTGGAAGAAAGAAGTGTGAGTATTTTGTTTTAATATTACCATTATAAAACAGATAAACACATCTGCAGCATAGTTTAAAATTCTAAACAACTGAAGTGGATAAAAATTCGAAAATTTATATTGCCGGCCACAGTGGTATGGTAGGCAGTGCAATAACTCGGAAGCTAATTTCTGAAGGCTATACTAATCTGGTATTTACATCATTTCCTGCCTATGATTTGACCAATCAGCAAACTGTTGCTGATTTTTTTATAAAGGAGAAACCTGAATATGTTTTTTTGGCAGCAGCAAAGGTTGGAGGTATATTATCAAATAATAGATATAGGGCTCAGTTCATTTATGATAACCTGATGATCCAGAATAATATAATTCATCATAGTTATCTTAATGGAGTAAAAAAATTACTGTTTCTGGGTAGTTCCTGTGTATATCCAAGGTCTTGTCCTCAACCTATTAAAGAGGAATATCTTCTGACCAGCGAACTAGAATACACTAATGAACCGTATGCAATAGCTAAAATTGCTGGAATAAGGCTGTGTGAATCCTATAATATCCAGTATGGGACAAACTTTATCTCGGTCATGCCTACCAACATGTACGGACCAAATGATAATTACGATCTCGAGACCTCACATGTACTCCCTGCGCTTATACGAAAGATACATCTTGGAAAGTGTCTGGAAAACAATAACTGGTCCGCAATACGATATGACTTAAAAAAGCGTTCTATCGAAGGTATTAATGAAAATTCCGGTGAAGAGGAAATTCTACAAATTCTGGCTAAATATGGACTTAAAATAACGTCAGCACCAATTGACCAGTACCCAGCAGCCAACACCTCACAGCCCATACCTCATACCTCATACCTCGTTACAATAACTCTGTGGGGTTCCGGTTCGCCTTACCGCGAATTTCTGTATGTCGATGACATGGTTGAAGCATGTATTTTCCTTATGTGTGAAGTAAATTTCAGCGATTTGATATCTGATAACAAGACACCGGTTTTCAGGATCAAAAATACTCAGATTAATATAGGGACAGGAAAGGACCAGACCATTGCAGAGCTGGCAGAACTTATAAAAGAAGTTGTAGGATTCATGGGTAAGCTAGAATGGGATTCATTAAAGCCTGATGGGACACCGAGGAAGTTGCTGGATGTGACAAAAATAAATAATCTGGGATGGACTGAAAAAATCAATCTTGAAGAGGGTATTGCAATGGTCTACAAAAATTACAAAAAATAATCTTCTAGAGCCAGCATTGACATCAAGGATACTATTAATTTCACCAGAGTTCTACGGATTTGAATATGAAATTCAGGCTTCTCTTCAATTCATTGGCTTTGATGTTTCATGGATCAACAATAAAGAATTGCCTCTTGATTACCATGGTACCGGTTCAAAACTGAAAATATTTAGACGGATATATTTTTTTTTGTTCCTCCCTCAGATCAGATACCTAAGACATGAGTTACGTAAGTTAAAAGATCTCAAATTTGATATAATATTCTCTATAAATTGTCATGTAATTTGTCCATATTTATTCAGGGAGTTGAGAAAAGAAAATCCTGGAATCAGATCAATCCTGTTCTTATGGGATAGTTTATCTATGTATTCCTGGGAAAAAGAAATTAAGTGTTTTGATGAAGTATATACCTTTGACTATCTTGATTCAAAAAGGATGAAAATCAGGTACAAACCTAATTTTTTCTTAGTTAAGAATAGTGCCCAGGATAATCATGAGTACGATTTGTTTTTTGCAGGCAAGTTTAATAGATACCGGCTATTGATAATTGAAAAACTTAATAAAAAGTTTGAAGGAACTGGTATTAAATCATATATAAGGTTATGGCCTGACCATAAGAACTTTTTGCATAATGTTCTGATATACTCTATCCTGAAGATCTTAAATTCTTCAAAAAACTGGATTTTAGATTATGTATATAATTATGAGGCTGTAACCGGGATTTTAGCTAGAAAGTATGTTAATACAAATAAGCTTGAATATGGATTCATTCAGAATTGTGCATCAGTTTCAAATGTAATTCTGGATCTGCCGTTTAAAAATCAGACAGGTTATTCACACAGATTAATTGATGCTCTGGCAAACGGTAAAAAGATTTTAACTACTAATGCATTCATTCTGGGTGAGAGTTTTTATAATCCTGAGCAAATAAAAGTTCTTAACTCTGTTGATCAAGATATTGATGTGGATTGGATTTTTACGAAATCCAAGTTTAAAGCTCCAGAATATATTAGAGATCTTGAATTAACAGTATGGTTAAAATCAATACTTAATGTTGAATTTTCTTAAGAAGGAAATCAATTTATCATTCCTGATTAATCCCTTTTATATTTATTGTGCAACTTTTTCTTTATCAATTTTTATCTACTCTTGGGGATGGAGTAGCATTTATCCTGAAATTTCTTATTCTCTTATTTTTTTTCTATTGTGCACTTTCAGCATTTCGGTTATCTTGGGCAGGGTATTTAGCAGATGCCAAAACTTTAGTTCAGGCAAAGAACGAAGGTTTAGAAATCACTATCTCCTCCTTGATATTATCTTTTATCTCATTATCTTTCTTGGAATACTTGATGTAAGCCTGACCGGATATGTTCCTTTCCTGGACAGATCACGCAATCATTTGGAATTTGGATTTCCTGTGCTTGATCCCATCTTTAACTCCCTTAGCATTTTTTTCTCTGTTTTCTTTTTTCAGACTTTTCTGGAAAGCCGCAGGAAGAGATACATCATTTATCTTTTAATTATAATTGTATTGCAACTTTTTATCTTCAGAAGGTCGACAGTAATATGGATACTGACGGCATCAACATTTTTATTTATTCGATACAGGAAACAGATAAGGGCAATTGTTCTTTTAAGCAGTCTCTTATTTATTCCATTGATATCATACGGATTCGGACTTTATGGTAATGTACGTAATGACCTTGGAAAGTCTTATATTATGAATGAATTAGGTCCGAGTGAGTATTTTAAAAGTTCAGGAATCAATTCAAACCATTATCTTACATATTTATATTTGTCTTCTCCTTTGGCTAATCTTCAAAACACAATTAATCAAGAAAATGGATTCACAAATGATGGTGAATTAAAAGATTTTTTGTTCTATAGTATACTGCCTCAAAGTCTTACTAAACGAATTGAGAGACCTTTAAAACTATCTGCACCTGAATATAATCTTATTCATCCTCATTTAATTGTCGGAACATTTTTATTCTTAAGTTTCAGCTCTTTAGGCTGGCTGGGAATGATATTAATGATTCTGTACCTGATTATTTATATAATTACATGTTTAGTCGTCATAAGACGTTGGGATTCATTCAGTATGACAACATATTCTATTCTTGTCACTACAGTTGCATTACTAACTTTCGCAAACTTTCTTAATCGTCTTGATGTGATGCTGACATTATTTGTGTATCCTGTTGTTTTCCATTATGTCTTCAGGTTCGCAGGAAATGAATTATCAGAGCCTTTAATCAGTAAATGAAGGTTGCTATAATTGTCCCGTCATTGGCTCATTCAGGACCTGTATTGGTCATGAAGTATCTAACAGATGAGCTATTAGAAAATTATAAGATCAATGTAAGGGTATACTATCTTGATAAGAAGGTTGATCCGGGGTTGGAAATAAAAGTTCCATATGAACGTTTATCCCTTAGAAAATTCCCTTTTGATGATTTTGATATAATTCATACAAATGGTTTACGTCCCGATCTGATTGCTTTTTTAAAAAGAAAAAAAATTAAATATCACATTTCAACCATCCATAATTTTGTTTTTCAGGATTTATCATTCAGATATCCAAACATAGTTTCCTGGCTCATTGCTATTATTTGGTTGATACTCTGGAGGAGGACAGATAAGTTGATCTGTGTATCTGCCACAATGAAGGCATACTATATGCAATGGTTTCCCGAAACAAAACTGACAGTAATTCATAATGGGATTCCTGAATATGGAACTTACAGCAAGCCCGATAATGATATAATAGAGATTATAGATCATTATCACTCAAAAGGTTTTATTGTTGTTGGTGTTGCCTGCAATTTAAACAGGGGTAAAGGGATAGATGTTCTATTGAAACACATAGCAACTGATAATGAATTTGCTTTGGTTATTATTGGTACCGGACCTGATTTAAAGAACCTTAAAGAAATAGTACGGAAGCTTAAATTAAACGACAGGTGTAATTTTCCCGGTTTTAAATCATTTGCAGTAAAATATCTTAATTATATGGATCTTTTTCTTGTGCCATCGAGATCTGAGGGATTTTGTCTGTCCCTGGTAGAAGCAGTTCAGCAGAAGGTTCCTGTTGTATGTTCAGATATTCCTGTTTTCAGAGAATTATTTAATAATGAGGAGGTCACATTCTTTAATCTGGATACCACTATTTCTTTGGCAACAGCAATACAAACAGCAAAAAGAAACTGCAAATCAAAGATAGATTTGGCATATCAAAAATTTAAAGTCCGTTATACAAGCAAGGTGATGGCTCAAAAATACATGGAACTATATCAATCAGTTTAGAATAAAAACATGACAGACCTTGCAGTGATAATGTCCATTTATAAGAAAGACAAGCTGAATTTTGTAAAAGAGTCGGTTCAGAGCATCCTTTCCCAGACATTTACTCAGTTTCATTATTACCTGATATTTGACGGTCCTGTATCAGCTGATATTGAAGAGTACTTCTCCGATATTCAAGATCAACGTTTGAGACTATTCAGATCTCAGGCTAATATGGGATTGGCAACGGCATTGAATAAATTATTAGGTGAGGTGCTCAAAAATCCTGAATATAAGTTTATTGCCAGAATGGATGCTGATGATGTATCTATGCCAGAAAGATTAAGGTTGCAACGCGATTTTTTAATTATGAATTCTGATATTTCATGTGTTGGTTCATGGTACTGGGAGATAGATGAGGATGGCAAACAGCTTTTTGAGCGAAAATTGCCAACAGGGAGTGAAGAACTTCGGAATTATTATTTCAAACGAGCTCCATTTGCACATCCTTCTGTAATTTACAGACGTGAGCTGATTGAAATAGCAGGATTCTACCCGGTGGATACTATCTTACTTGAAGATAATGTTTTATGGGGAAATGCCCTACGCCAAGGTTTGAAATTTGCCAACCTTCCTCAATTTCTGATTCAATTCAGGATTGATAAAAATTTTTTCAGAAGGAGATCCGGTATTAAATATGGTTGGAATTATATCATAAGCAGGTTTAAAATAAATAAAAAATTAAACTCTCAGCCAGGTACTTATCTCTATTCATTATTTAGTGGCACAATCAGGATGTTGCCCTCTTTTATTTTCAGATTTATATATATAAAAGGCAGAAATAAATATTAGTTTAAAAGGTTTCGTTTTGATATTTAACTAGTTGCAGAGAAATAATTGATTACTTATTAACTAGAAGCTAACAAACTTATTATATGGGAAAAGTAGCATTGATTACAGGAATTACAGGCCAGGATGGAGCATACCTGACAGAATTACTACTTAAAAAAGGTTATATAGTTCATGGTATTAAAAGGAGGAGTTCACTGATTAATACGGAACGAATTGATCATTTGTATAAAGATCCTCTTCTTGAAAAAACAAATCTTTTCCTGCACCACGGTGATTTATCTGATTCATCAAACCTGATAAGAATAATACAGGAAACACAACCAGATGAAATTTACAACCTTGGTGCAATGAGCCATGTTCATGTAAGTTTCGAAACAGCAGAATATTCTGGTAATATTGATGGATTAGGCACATTGCGAATTCTTGAAGCAGTAAGATTACTGAAGCTAATTGGTAAATCCAGGATTTATCAGGCTTCTAGCAGTGAATTGTTTGGAAAGGTCAAAGAAATACCACAGAATGAAAATACACCATTCCATCCCAGAAGTCCCTATGCAGTTGCCAAACAGTATGCATATTGGATTACTGTCAACTACAGGGAGGCTTATAATATATTCGCAAGCAATGGTATATTGTTTAATCATGAATCTCCTATCCGGGGAGAAACGTTTGTCACACGCAAAATCACTCGTGCTGTCGCAAGAATAGCTCTTGGTCTGCAGAAGAAAATGTATTTGGGAAACCTCGCAGCAAAACGAGACTGGGGTCATGCCAGAGATTATGTTGATGCGATGTGGAGAATTCTTCAGATTGACAAACCGGATGATTTTGTTATTGCAACCGGCGTAACCACAGAGGTAAGGGATTTTGTCAGAATGGCATTTCAGGAAATCGGAACCGAAATTGCATTTGTAGGTACTGGTGTAAATGAAAAGGGAATTGTTACAAAATGCACTACTGAATATCCAACGATTGAAATTGGACAGGAAGTTATTGCTGTTGATCCGTATTATTTCAGACCTACAGAAGTAGATATTCTGATAGGAGACCCGTCCAAAGCAAAAAAGATTCTCGGCTGGGAACCTCGATATACAGTACGTGATATTGTTAAGGAAATGATCCAGTCTGATATTCATATTTTTAAAGGTCAGAAATTAATGAAGGATAATGGGTTCATTTCAAAAGATTACTGGCATTAATACTACTCAGCAGATTAAAAAACTACATTGAATAAATCGGAAATAAATACATAAAACATGATGAATGATCAGTTTGATCTAATAATAGAACCTGGCAGAACGGGTAAAAATTACTGGCGTGACCTGTGGAGATTTAGGGAATTATTCTACATTTTATCATGGAGAGATATAAAAGTAAGATATAAACAAACAGTAATAGGCGTAGCCTGGAGCATTATGCGACCATTACTGACAATGTTAATTTTTTCATTTGTCTTTGGGAAATTAGCGAAACTGCCAAGTGAAGGTGAAGCACCTTATTCCATTATGGTTTTTGCAGCATTATTACCCTGGCAGTTCTTTTCAAATTCCATTACTGAAAGCAGTAACAGCCTTATTGGAAATGCAAATTTGATCTCCAAAGTATATTTCCCGCGACTTATAATTCCTGCAAGTTCCGTAATCACAAGTTTTATTGATTTTATTATTTCATTTGTGATTATGGTCTGTATAATGGTATATTATCGTTTTGTACCATCTTTAAATATTCTGTGGATACCTCTTTTTGTGATACTTTCTTTCCTGGCTTCCTTAGGTACGGGATTATGGTTAACAACCATGAACGTTAAATACAGGGATTTTCGTCACATTGTACCTTTTATAGTCCAGCTTGGATTGTACATATCTCCTGTTGGATTCAGCAGCAGTGTTGTACCTGATAAATGGAAGCTGTTATACTCACTTAATCCTTTGGTGGGTATTATTGACGGTTTCCGTTGGTGTATTTTAGGTGGTGGAAGTGATATCTATATACCGGGTTTAATTATTTCAGTTAGTGTAATCCTATTGATTGTAGTTTATTCTGTTTTCCACTTCAGGAAAATGGAAAAATCATTCGCAGACATTATATAATCAGATTAATATAAATGAATAAAGAAGTTATTAATATTGAAAATATCAGCAAATCATATCTGATAGGGCATGAAACTAAAGAGTCTTTTATAACTTTCAGAGATGTTGTTGCAAAAACAGCTAGGCAGACTTTTCAAAAAACTAAGGGTTTGCTTAAAGGTGACCAACTGATTGCTGGAAATCAAATTGAGGAATTTTGGGCATTAAAGGATATATCTTTAAATGTAAATAAAGGAGAAAGATTAGGGATTATTGGTGGTAACGGTGCAGGTAAAAGTACATTACTGAAAATATTAAGCAGAATAACTGAACCAACAAAAGGCAGAGTAAAGATATCTGGCAGAATAGCCAGTCTCCTGGAGGTAGGCACTGGTTTTCATCCAGAATTGTCAGGAAGGGAAAATATATTTTTAAATGGGGCAATTCTTGGCATGAATCGCTTGGAAATTAAAAAAAAATTTGATGAAATTGTCGATTTCTCTGGAGTTGAAAAATTTCTTGATACACCAGTAAAAAGATATTCGAGCGGGATGTACGTGAGACTCGCTTTTGCTGTGGCTGCACATCTGGAGCCAGAAATCCTGCTTGTGGATGAAGTTCTAGCAGTAGGTGATGCAGAATTTCAAAAAAAATGTCTTGGTAAAATGCAGGATGTAAGTGAAGGTGGAAGAACAGTAATCTTTGTAAGCCATAATATGCAGGCATTAAGGCAGTTATGCACCAGGAGCATTTTACTGTCCGCAGGAAATCTGATTATGGATGATTTTACACCCAAAGTTATAGATAATTATTTGCAGGCACATAGAAATGTATTCGAGAGTAAAAGCATGGATGAAATTATTAATTCGCTGCCTCCCGATCCAGTTTTTAGGTTCGTCGAAATAAAAATAATCCAGGATAATCAGCCTGTTTATTCTGTTGTTGAAAATGGAAAGCCTCTGGAAATTGAGGTGAAATATCAGGTATTTAAAAAAACCAGTGGTCTTGAGGTATACTTCGATTTAATAGATGACCAGGGAGTGGTTCTTTTTAGATCTTTTCATGATGAAGATAATGATGGAATTCCTACTATGGAAGAGGGAGTATATGTTTCAATAGCAGAAATACCGGCTGATATTTTGGCCCCCATTAGTTACGAGCTGAAGATATTGGCTACAATTTATAATGTACGAACTTTTTATCCAAATGGTATTTCCATACCTTTGGACGTTGTTAGAACCGGTAAGACTAATCGTGCATATTTGTCTGAACCAATAATTGGTAAGCTGGCACCTTTTATTAAATGGGATACTCTGAAAATTAATTAATTATATGATATAAACTATGCCAATGGAGAAAATTTATTCAACATTTCAGCCAGAAACCTTATTGCATATTATATGTTATAAAGATGATATTAGTGAAAGAACAAATGTATCACCAGATGAGGAATTCTTGCAGGTGAGCGCAATGAAATTGAACAAAGGTCAGACATTCAAGGCTCATAAGCACATCTTCCTTGAACGTTTAACTACAATTACTCAGGAAAGCTGGTTAGTTCTCCAGGGCAGCGTGAAATGCTTATTATATGACCTTGATGACAAAATTATTGCTGAAAGAATTCTCAAACCAGGGGATTGTTCTGTTACTTTTAGAGGAGGACACAACTATCTGATATTAGAAGAAGATACCATTGTCTACGAATTTAAGACAGGTCCATATTTTGGACAAAAGAAAGATAAAGAATTACTATAAAACGAAAAATAGCAGAAATTAAATGAAAAAGGCATTTATTACAGGTATTGGTGGTCAGGATGGAAGTTACCTTTCAGAGTACCTTTTAGAGCTTGGTTATGAAGTTCACGGGATTATTCGCCGAAATTCGATCCCTGAGCATCAATCAACAAGGATAGATTTTAACGTGAAAAATCTGAATGTCTATTATGGTGATTTACTTGATATTTCAAGCCTTGAAAAGCTACTTAAAAAGATTCAACCTGACGAGATATACAATCTGGCGGCTCAAAGCCATGTAAGGATTAGCTTCGATATTCCTCAGTTTACAACCCAGGTTAACGCCCTCGGCACCATGAATATACTTGAGGCATACAGAAATGCTTGCCCTGAGGCAAAATACTATCAGGCAAGTTCTTCTGAAATGTTCGGGTTATCTGTTGATTCAGATGGTTTTCAAAGAGAAACGACCAGATTTATGCCAACCAGCCCATATGGATGTGCAAAAGTTTTTGCATTCAATATAACCAGAAATTACAGACTGGCCTATAACCTTCATGCTGTAAATGGAATTCTCTTTAACCATGAATCCCCAAGAAGGGGTAGCAACTTTGTAACAAGTAAAGTTGTAAAAGAGGCTGTCCGGATTAAGAAGGGTTTAAGTAAAATCCTTGAACTGGGTAATATGGACTCCTTCAGGGATTGGGGACATTCCAAAGACTATGTACGTGCAATGCATTTAATTATTAATCATTCTGTGCCTGATGATTTCGTTGTTGCAACAGGTCAGACTCACTCTGTAAGAGAAATGACCGAGTACGTGTTCTCTAAACTTAATCTCGATTACAAGGATTTTGTTGTTCAGAATCCAATTTACCTCAGACCTGAAGAGCTACCATATTTAAGAGGCGATAGCTCGAAGTTAAAAAGTACATTCGATTGGAAGCCCCAGTATGACTTTTACGCACTAATGAATGAAATGATAGATTTTTGGATGGGAATATTATAGTCGGAATAAATTGAAAGAAAGTATATGAAATTGCATTTAGGTTGCTGGCACAGGAATATACCTGGCTTCGTTCACGTAGATATATGCGATATGCCACATATAGATTACAAACGTAGTATTGATGATCTTTCTATGTTTGAAGATTGTTCGGTTGAATTAATATATTGTAGTCACAGTTTTGAGTATTTTGACAGACAGCAGGCTGTGTCTGTTTTAAAAGAATGGCGCAGAGTACTCAAACCAGGAGGTATTCTGAGATTAGCTGTTCCTGATTTTGATAAATTAATTGAGGTATATAAACAAACCGGCCAGGTCGAAAAAATACTGGGCCCCCTTTATGGAAGAATGGATATCAAATCCACTGAATCAAATGTCATAATTTATCATAAAACAGTTTATACATTTAAATCACTTGAGACACTCTTAACTGATAACGGTTTTTCTGACGTCTCACGCTATGATTGGCAGAAAACAATCCATAAAGATTATGATGATCATTCTCAGGCATATTTCCCTCATATGGATAAAGAAAATGGAATTTTAATAAGTCTTAATATTGAAGCTGTCCGGATATGAAATTTATATATCAAATGGAGCCCTGGTATGGGACAGAAGAGAAGATTGCCCTGATTGAATATATGGAATCAGGAGGCTGGCTTACCGAGTATCAGAAAACTCTTCAGTTTGAAAAAAGCATCGCTGAATATACCAATAGCAAGCATGCTATAGTTGTAAACAATGGTACAATAAGTTTGACACTTGCTGCTATTGCACTGAATATCGGTTATGGTGATGAGGTGATTATTCCGAATTATACAATGATAGCCTCGCCAAATTCTATTAAAATGCTTGGAGCTGTACCACGGTTTGTTGATGTCGATGAAGATACTTTGTGTCTCAGTCTTGATAAAACAAAGCAGGCAATTAATAAGAAAACCAAAGCAATAATGATCGTACTAGCAAATGGAAGATATCCGTCTGAAGGTATTAATAGCTTTGTCGAACTGGCAAAAAAACATAATATATCGTTGATTGAAGATGCTGCTCAGGCCTTAGGCTCTTACTATCCTGATGGAAAACATATTGGAACAGTCGGTGAAATTGGCAGCTTTTCATTTTCAACTCCTAAAGTAATCACTACAGGTCAGGGCGGTGCCCTTATTACAAATAGTGATATTTTAGCTTCAAAAATTAGAAAATTAAAGGACTTTGGAAGATCGGGTGGAGGGAATGATATCCATGATTCAATCGGATATAATTTTAAATTTACCGAGATGCAGGCTGTTATTGGAATTGAGCAGATGAAAAAGCTACAGTTTCGTGTGGAAAGAAAAAAGTCTATTTATAGACTGTATAAGAAAAATCTGGAGGGACTAAATTCAGTCAGATTCTTTAATCAAGATCTTGTTAATACAACTCCTTGGTTTATTGATGTACTAGTTGATAAACGAGATGAATTGCAGGAATTCTTAAAACAGAAAAGTATTGGCACAAGGATAATGTATCCTCCAATTAATAGGCAAATGGCTTATAATCTGGATGGGGAATATCCGGTATCGGCTAAAGTTGGAAAAATGGGACTATGGTTGCCATCTGGCAGTCAACTTAAAGATGAAGAAATTGAGTATATATGTGAATCCATTAGGATGTTTTATAATTTTCCCAGGTAATTTCCAGATTTTTATTTTACTCAAGAAACATGTTCTTTAAGAGATCTGATTCCAGTCTGGTATCCAGCTTAGTTAAACGTGAAATGGTTATTATTGAGGTTGGAGCAGGTAAGGGAAGGAATACTGAATTCATCGCAAAAAAAGTTGGTGTAGGTGGGCAGATACATGTTTTTGAACCAGATTTATTACTATTTAATCAGCTGCAGCTAAGTCCTTATATTCTGAATTTTGATAACATTTTCCTGAATAGAAAAGCGATACTTCATAAAAGCTGCAAGTGTACATTGGATACAGAAAGGTCCAGATTCTCAAACAATTTGATTTCATATATAATTCATTACTTTATAATTGCATCAAATATATTTCTGAAACTTGTTAGATATGACCCTTCCAGGCTTTTCTTCAGAATAAATACTGCCCAGAATAAACCGATACATTTTTCAGATAATCCTATCATATCTGATAAGGTACTACATATATATTATGATTGTACAACTATCGACGATTATTCGGCTTCATTTTCCAGACTAGACCTTATTATTGTTGAAGTCAGTGGGTATTCTGTTCAGGCATTATTAGGTGCTTTCAGAACAATACGTAAATTCCGTCCTGAGATATTAATTAATTTCAATGAAAAAGATTTATTGGATAAAGGTTATTGTTCCCATTTTCTGCTTCAGTGGTTAAAGGCTTTGGGATACATGCCTTTTTATAAATCATCACCTGTCTCATATGATATATTAGAATCAAAAGCTGAAATAGATCCTAATTGGTGCTTTACGATTCTGTTTAAACCAGAAAAAAACCTGTTGGTAAGGAAAAATGAAGGATCTAAGATCGTAATTAAGGAAGAATCCGGTCCTCCTGATTTTATTGATATGAAATCATTAAGATTTTTTTATGCCTTCCCTGCAATGAATTCTGAAATAAAAAATCTGACCGAGCAGAGAATTGAAAGGATGAGATATAGAGGTTATAATATTAAAAGTTTCTGTCTGCCATTGTCAGCTCCGGGTCCTTTGCTAATATGGTCTGAACTGGATTCTTTATGGAAAAGTAAGGATCGGACACTTCTTAATAAGTACGAATTACTGCTCAGAGAAATTGAAGGTGCTGACATTCTGATTAATTATGGAGGAGCTAACCTGCATCCTGAGTTTATTAAAACTCTTCCCACCTTTAATGTTTTTACCTGCCATGATGATCCTGAAGCTTCAGAGCATTTATCACATTATGTAGCACCGGCATATGATTATTGTTTTGTTGGAAATTCAGGCTGTATAGATATGTATACAGGGTGGGGAATTGATCATGTTTCCTATCTTCCCTTAGGTGTATATGACTCTGATCGAGATTTAACAATAACCGAGGAAAAGATATTAAACGGAGAGAGAGATATACCCATCGTTTTTCTGGGTTCAAAAGATAAACATCGTGATTATATTTTAAACAAATTATTGATTTATTATCCTGATACTCTCGTTTATGGCTATGGATGGCCAAATAAGTATTTGCCTCTTAACGAGCAGATTAAATTATATGGACAGACAAAACTAGGATGGAACCTTGATCAATCTGTTGGACCCGCTACATCCAGAACCTTTAAATTGCCAGCAAATGGAGTAATGCTGATCGGAAATAACAGCAGCCATCTCGGGATGTTATATAAATTAGGTGTCGAAGCTGTTGGCTTTGATACTATTAAAGAGTGCGTCGATTATACTTCATATTATCTCCATAATGAAGATGAAAGACGCAGAATTGCCTGCGAAGGCTGGAGAAGAACTATAAACTGTTATACTGAAGATAAGATTTGGGATGAAATGCTTGAAAAAATCAAGCCATTCATTAAAAAAGTAAGATAATTAAATGTAATATGACTGAAGATAAAACTAACATATTAACAAATGTAGACTACTGGCTTAATATTCAAAAAGTTGTCAGTAAACTGCCTGAAGGGGGAGTCTGCCCAACATGGTTTGGTAAAATAGAAAATATTTTCGTTCAAAATCCCAAGTACAAGTGCCTGGAAATTGGTGCTTTCCCTGGAACCACACTTTTATTTCTGGCCAAACAATTCAATTTTAATTGTACAGGTATTGATTTTTCTGAAAGGATACAAACACTTTCAACAGCTTTTTTGGTGCAGGGGATATCAGCTAATTTTATTCAAGAGGATTTTTTAGAATGGGATTCACCAGAATCATTCGATTTTGTTTATTCCTGCGGCTTCATCGAACATTTTAAGAATTATCCAGATGTTGTAAAAAAGCACTGGACCCATGTTAAACCTGGTGGTTACATGTTACTAACAGTGCCGGCACTTACTCCATTTCAGTTCTTAATCAGGAAAATTTGTTACAGAAAATCCCGGATGAAACTGATGCTTGATTCACATAATATAAAGATTATGAATCTGAATAGTCTTAAAAGAACTGTTTTGTCATTGGAAAATATTGAAATTCAGAATGCTTGCTACTTCTCTGAATTTAAAATCTGGCTGGATATAAATGATCCTGATATCAGAAATGCAGCAAAACCTTTTTTGAAAATTGTATTAAGAATAACAGGTTTACTTAATCGTCTCAATATGTCAAATAGATTTTTTTCTCCAGAAGCTTTAGTATTAGTTAGAAAAAAAAAGCATAGTTTTCTATATACTTGAAGCATAAATACTATTTGAGGAATATTTGATTGTAAGCGAATAGATTGTGAACTCAGAAAAAATGGCCGAATTTTTCAGTAAAAGTTATTTTTTTGAAATTTGGGATAAAACCTGTCTAATATTATTGATACTGGTATGACTATAGGTGTTCACTGTGGTAATGAAGATAGCCAGTCTTATTCAAGGAAATGGATTGAAAAGCTTCAAAAATCTGGTATAGATGTATTGTGTCTGAATCTTTTAATGCCAGATGCACTTGAAAAGGCAATGAAATGTGATGGGATAATGTGCCTGTGGGAACATACACCATTTGACAAACAATCTGCAAGGATGATTTTGTATGTTATTGAAAATTATTTACATAAACCTGTCTTTCCAGATACTGCTACTGCTTGGCATTATGATGAAAAGGTAGCGCAGTATTATCTTCTTAGCTCCTTAAACGCATCAATGCCTGAAACATGGATATTCTGGGATATTGAATATGCATTAAAATGGACAGATTCAGTACAATTTCCTGTTGTTTTCAAATTGTCATCTGGAGCCGGATCATCAAACGTATTAAAGGTGAAAAATAAGAAACATGCAATCGAACTAATTAATAAATCATTTCGATACGGCATTTTCCCTTATACAATGAATGAGTATAAAAACCAGACAATAATTCCATTAACAACTAATTTGATGAAGCAAACTATCTTTCGGATAAAAGATAGTATTAGTTATATTTTGTTTGGTGATTTCCCAAGATTAAGACCAACCTGGTGGAAACCTGAATTAGGATATATTTATTTTCAGGAGTTTTTGAATAACAATCAATATGACACTCGCATTTCTATTATTGGTAACCGGGCATTCGGTTTCAGACGATTTAACAGATCCGAAGACTTCAGGGCCTCAGGAAGTGGTAATATAGATTATGATCCTGCAAAAATTGATCAGAGATGTATTAGCGAAGCGTTTAAATTGTCAAAACTTGGCAGATTTCAATCTATGGCATATGATTTTTTGTTCAAAAATGATAAACCAGTAGTATGTGAAATTAGTTACGCATTTGCTGATTGGGCAGTTCATAATTGTCATGGTTTCTGGGATGATACTTTAACCTGGCATGAAACGGATATCTGGCCTGAAGATGCTCAGGTTGAAGATTTTATTTCCTTTGTAAGCAATAATAAATAATAGGGGTTGAGTATGGGATTTTTATTTATTATGCAATTTTAATAACTTGGTTATAACTGAATTTCAATGTGCCTTCCTTCTCAGATGAATACTAATAAACTGAAATTAAAATTCATCTTCATATTGGGGACCACTGAAATTGGAGGAGCTGAAAAACAAGCTATTCTATTGGGTAATGAACTTCAGAAGATTCAATCTTACAAAGTCTTTTTTATTTTATTCGGGAATAAAACAGGGAAAGCTGCACTAAGACTGGAAAAGTTAGGTATTCCTTACAGGATACAAAAAATGCCGGATTCTTTTTTTACCATAGTAAAATTATACAAAACTTTGTTGTATATTTTTAGGTTAAGACTTTTTAAGCCGACAGTATTGCTTCCATATACCAACGGCCCCAATATCTGTACTTCATTGATCTGGAAGTATACTGGTGCCAAAGCCTGTTTTTGGAACCAGCGTGATGAAGGAATCGGATTAATTAATAACAGTATAACTCGAAAGGCAGTTAGCAATGCTACCTGCTTCATTGCAAATTCACTCGGGAGCAGGGATATTCTTGTTAAAATGTTTCCAACTATAGAACAGAGAATATTTTTAGTCAATAACGGAATAGAGACCATTAAAATAAATGTAAACAGGCAGGAATGGCGCAAACGGTTCTCTTTTAGTGAAAATGATTATTTAATATGCATGGTCGCAAATTTGCATAAGGACAAAGATCATGAAACATTAATTAGGGCATTCAAGAAAATCGTTGATGATTCAAATTGTAGTGATAAAGAAAAATTTAAGTTGTTACTTGTTGGAAGGCATGATGACAAATACAATTATTTGCTTAAATTATCCAAGGATCTGAATCTTCTTGAAAGAACCTATTTTTTGAATGAAATCGAAAGTATTCCCGATATATTAAACGCAGTGGATATTTCTGTATTATGCACCTTTTCCGAGGGATTGTCAAATGTTGCAATTGAATCAATGATTGTCGGTGTCCCATTTACTGGTTCTAGAATCGATGGAATTGTGGAGGTAGTAGGTTCAGATTATACAGCTTATCTGGCAAATCCCCGAGACTCTGAAGATCTTGCTGCTAAAATCCTGTTCTTCAGGAATAATCAACAGGTAACTAAAGAACTTGTAAAAAGAAATAAAGAAAGAGCAACGAATCTCTTCTCAGTTGATAGGTTATACTACGATTCTTTGAATTTGTTTCTAAGTTATCTTTAACTTATTTATGATCATTTAAAAATCTCTGTTTTAAATCACATTAGTTTACATTCAGTCGTTGATCAAATAATGATAATTGACTCTGCACATCCACATTTCTCTGTAATAATTCCAACATACAATAGGGCAAGGTTGCTTCCTCGGGCAATCAATAGTGTTTTATCGCAATCATTTGGTGATTTTGAATTGATACTTGTTGATGATGGTTCTCAAGATGATACTCAACAGGTTATGATGAAAATAACGGATCCGCGGGTAAGATATTTCAGACAAAATGAGAACAGAGGTCAAAATCCTGCCTTGAACTTTGGTGTTAGTCAGGCAAGAGGAGAGTACATCGCTTTCTTGGATTCGGATGATGAGTGGCTTCCAGAATTTCTGGAAAATATTCAGGCACTATTCGTTAAAGATAGCTCAGTCGGAGCTGTTTATTCAAAGGCATACGGATGCACCAATAACGGGGTTCTTTATGATGGATATCAATTTCATTTGCAGGGGAATGTATACAAAGAAGTACTCCTTCAGGGATATCTGTCTTATATGATCACAATTGTAGTAAAAAGGAATATAATTGACAGTCTTGGTTCTTCCCCATTTGATCCTTCATTCGTTTATGGTCAGGATGACGATTTTTGTTTCAGGATCTCTAAATTATGCAAAATCGGACTTGTTAAAGAACCTCTTGCTATAATACATAATGATGGTGATGTGAAAGGCAATGAACCCAGTATCTCCAGGAATGTGAAATTGGTTGCAGAAGGGCGTCATAAGCTGATTAATAAATATAAGGACGATATACTTCATTATTGTGGCGAAAAAGTTCTCGCCACTAAATATTTATCTTTAGGGATAGTTTACCTCCAGTGTCATAATTATGAAATGGCAGTTTATTCAATTTCAGCATCTGTTAAACTGCGCAAGGCTCTGACTGCATTCATTTATTTGATCTACGCAAAATCTTCTTTATTAAGAAAAATATCAAAATTCATAATATTGGTTTATTGGTTCTTAAAAAAAATAGTCAAAAGTTTGACAGACTTGGTAAAGAGTCGGACTTAAGAGGAATTATGTTATGATAACAGAAATAATGCATGATGACAAAATATTTGCAATTATAATTAGGAATCAATTTTGCGATTTCGGAGTTAAATTTGTCACTCCTGATGATTCTTCACAGCAGATGGCATTCATGAGACATCAGAAAGGTAAAGTTATTGAACCACATATTCACAATCCGGTTGAGCGCATTGTTCAATTTACCAAAGAAGTATTGTTTATCCGGAAAGGAAAACTGAGAGTGGATTTTTATACCAATGAACAGAAATATGTGGAAAGCTATATACTAAATGCAGGGGATGTCATCCTGCTCTCCGAAGGGGGACATGGATTTGAAGTTATTGAAGAAATTGAAATGATCGAGATAAAGCAGGGTCCTTATGCAGGAGAATTGGATAAGATCCGTTTTAAGGATAATAATGATATAATAATAATAAAATAGAATTTATGGATTTCATTCCTGTTTGTGAACCGTTTTTGAATGGCAGGGAGATGGAGTATGTGCAGGATTGCATAAGCACCGGCTGGATTTCTTCATCTGGAAAATATGTTAAGGCATTTGAAGAAAAATTTGCTGAATATTGTCAGGTTAAATATGGCGTAGCTGTATGTAATGGGACAATGGCTCTTCATCTTGCACTGGTTGCTGCAGGAATTGCTCCAGGCGACGAAATTATTATTCCAAACTTTACAATGATTGCCTCAGCATTTGCTGCATGCTATATCGGTGCAATACCCGTATTCGTTGATGCAGAACCAGATACATGGAATATAGATGTTAGCAGGATTGAGGAAAAAATCACAATAAGGACCAAAGCTATAATGCCTGTTTCAATTTTTGGTCAGCCTTGTGAAATGGACAAAATATGGGAGATTGCTAAAAAATATAATCTGAAAATTATTGAAGATGCAGCAGAATCTCATGGTGCAGAATATCGAGGAAAAAAAACCGGAAATTTAGCCGATATTACTGCCTTTAGTTTTTTTGCAAATAAGAATTTGACAACAGGAGAAGGTGGAATGGTAGTCACAAATAATGAAGTTCTGTATGATCGAAGCAGATATTATAAAAACTTATGCTTTCCACTGGATGCCCCTCGAAATTACAACCATTCTGATATAGGTTATAATTACAGAATGTCAAATCTACATGCAGCTATCGGCCTGGCTCAGGTAGAGAAAGCAGATGAGTACAGAGCGCTGAGAATTAAAAACCGGAATTTTTATCAGCAGTTTTTGACAACCATACCAGGAATTTCAATTCAAGAAACCAGATCTGATGTCTTAAATGTTCACTGGATGAATGGATTGGTTATTGACTCAGAATTATATGGACGCACGAGGACAGAATTAATTAATCATTTGAGAGAAAACAATATCGAGACTCGTCTTTTTTTTATTGGCATGAACAGACAGCCATCCCTTATTAAATATGGATGCAGTCCTGATGGTAATTATCCTGTAACGGATAATCTTTCTGAAAATGGATTTTATTTGCCTTCTGGCAGCAACATGACCAAAGATAAAATCGAATTTATTTGTGAAATTATTAACAATTATAAAAGGTAATATTGGTATAAATGAAGGTAAGAATAGTTTGTCTGAATAGTTGTTTTCAATGGATTTTTGGCAAGTTTGTCAACAAATTGTATGAAAATTTACAGGAATATGGCATTGAAGTTGACATTGCAGAAACTCCGGATGAAAATGCCGATGTAAATCATTACATTCCTTATAATGTATATGAATGTCCAAATAAAGGTATCACAACATTAATGATCACTCATATTGATAATATCGATAAACTGAAATACATATCAGAACAGGCTAAAAATGCATCCGCGCTAATCTGTATGTCGAAGGAAACCTCCAATAAATTGGCGATGCTGGGGATTGATAAAAACAAATTGTGTTATGTCAATCCTGCTCACGATGGAATAATGCCTATAAGAAAAATAGTAATCGGTTGGTCATGCCGGGTACAGGAAGATGGTCGTAAACGCGAGTTTTTTATTGATAAATTGGCAAATAAACTTGATCCAAGGTATTTTCTTTTTAAAATAATGGGAGAATTTTGGGAACCCCAGGTGCAGAAATTAGAGAAAAATGGATTTGAAGTGGTCTATTTCAATAAGTTCATCTACAGTGAATATGCTGCTTTTATATCTGGATTGGATTATTATTTATACATGGGGATGGATGAGGGTCAAATGGGTTTTGTTGATGCCCTGGCGGCAGGTGTAAAAACTATTGTAACAGAACAAGGGTACCATCTGGACGCTCCTAACGGAATTACGCATCCCTTTACTTCTTATGAAGACCTGGAATCTATTTTATTACTGCTGCAAAGGGAGAAAGAAAGCCTACTGACTTCAGTAAAAACATGGACATGGGAAGATTATACTAAAAAGCATATTGAAATATGGGAATACCTAATAAATAATCATCCTGTAAGTTCAGATTACCCTGACGGATTAACATCATTAATAAATTCAAGAAATAATACTCCTGAAAAAAATGAAGAATTTCAAAACAGTGAACTAAAAAAACTGAAAATAGAAAAATACAAACATCTTTATTTTTCTTCAAAGCGAAGGATTAAAGTGGCTTATAAAAAATATGGTTTTTTTGGATTATTTTTGAATTTGCTTAGAAAAATTTATAATAAACAATGATTATTAAAAAAATATTCCGAAGGTTTAAAATTCTTATTTATCCTGAGAAAATTGCTGAATTTTATAATATTGAATTTGCAAAAAGCCTGGGTGTTGTTGTCGGTAAAAATTGTAGATTTTTCTCAACATCTTTTTCAACAGAACCATTTCTTATTGAAATTGGAGACCATGTAACTATTACAGATGGTGTTCAATTCATCACTCATGACGGAGGTGTTTGGGTTTTCAGAGAACAATATCCGGATATCGAGCTATTTGGAAGAATAAAGATAGGTAACAATGTATTTATTGGACTAAATTCGATAATTCTTCCAAATACTGAAATAGCTGATAATTGCATAATAGCTGCAGGATCAGTAGTTAAGGGTAAATTTGAACCTAACAGCATTATTGCAGGAGTACCTGCTAAAAGAATTTCTGGTACAGATGATTATTTTGAAAGGAATAAGGAGAGATTCACTTTTTTTAGATCGCATAAGAATAAAATTAGTTTAATAAAAAAAATTCCTTATGTTGCTTTTAAGAATAAGTAAAATATTAAATAGCTGCAAAAAACCAGGCAGAAAGTTACTAATTCAATTATAATAGGTATTATTTGAGCAAGGAATAACGAATTGTTTTACATGAAAAAACCCAACTTGCACTCATTCTATTTTAATATATTCGACGAGATGGTTTTGAAAATGTTATGAATATCCACAACTATTTGGTGCGTTTACAATCTATAAAGACATGTATTAACTTAGAGAGATTATTAATTCCATAATCCTTCTTTAACTTGAGAATTTTAATAATTAATAAACACCTTAGGGACTATCTAGGTGGAAGTGAGGTACAAAGTGATATTATTGCATCTAGGCTCAGTGAGAGAGGGCACAAAATTATTTATCTTGCTGTTAATGGTTTTCAGAAAGATTATTCAGTACCATACAAGGTTATTGGAACAACACTGAATTTTTTGAAACTCATAAGTATCATTAAAGTAGAGCACCCTGACATTATATATTGGAGATATAACAGAACTAAATTACTAAAATCTGTGATAGCCGCCAAACTATGCAGAATGAAGTTTGTATTTGCCATTTCGGGGCCATCTGATTTTGAAATATGGATTAAAAGAAAAAGAAATAATCTGAGGCTTTTTAAGTTAATAAAACACACAATTGGATCTGTTTTTTATGAAATTGATTATTTATTGAATTATCTGGGATTTTATTTTATTGATGGTGTGATAACACAATTAAATAATCAGACAAATAAATTGCCTGTATCGAGAGAAATAACGATCCCCAATTCAGTAAATTTGACATATACTTCATTTGCCTGGAACAGACCATATGTTGTCTGGGTTTCGAATCTGAAATCTACAAAGAATCCAGAAGCTTTCTTGAAACTTGCTAAAGAGTTCCAGGATTCAAGTACTGATTTTATTATGGTAGGAAAGATACAGGACAAAAAGTATGAAATTGTTCTGGATGATGCTACAAAGCCATCTAATTTATATTACCTTGGTTTTAAGACAGTTGAGGAAACTAATGGTATTATAGCCAATTCTCTTTTTCTTGTTCATACTTGTGATCCTGAAGGATTCCCAAATGTGATGATACAGGCCTGGTCATTCGGGAAACCTACGATAAGTCTTTACTATGATCCTGATGATCTAATATATCATAATCAGCTGGGTTCAATTTCAAGGAATTTTGAGACTCTTGTGAGCGATACTGCAAAATATATTGAAGACAGATCTTTAGTAATAAGAGTTGGATTAAAGGCAAAAGAATTTTCAAGAAGTCATTTCAATTCACAGGTAAATTCTGTTAAGATTGAAAGCTTTCTTCAGGGATTTCTAGGCAAACAATATTAAGAATACAGAAATTGTCAGAGATCTTTAATGAAAAAAATTGTTTTTATAAATCCCGGACCCTTCGGTAGTCTTACAGATACTTATTACTATTATTTCTTTTTGAAGGAATATTATGAAATTACCTATGTGGGATTCGATGAAGGGAAAGATATCATAAGATATGATAAAATAAATTTAATTCATGTTAATGGAGGAAGCAAAGAACTTGCAAATAAAATCTGCTTTTTCAGGAAGGTTCGCGAAGTGCTGAAGCGTGAAAATTTTGATTTTATTATGATAAATTACTTTATTGGTTGTGGTATTATTCGATTATTTTCAGGAAATAAGATAGTATTAGATATCAGAACAAGTTACATTTTTAATAATAAGTACAAAAGATTGCTTTATAATACCATTTTATCATTTGAATCTCGCTTGTTTAAGAATATTTCTGTTATCACTGAAGGTTTAGCAACTTTTCTGCGCCTTCCTGTGCGATGCCATATTTTACCGCTTGGCGCTCCATTGTTCCCTCTTGTTCACAAAAACTTCGATTCATTAAGTATACTTTATGTTGGAACATTCCATCAGAGGAATATTTCTAATACAATAATTGCCTTTGCAAAGTTCTTTCGGGAATACTGTGATGAAATTCCGATGCACTATACTATCATAGGCTTCGGGTCTGAAGATGAAATTAATAAGATCGTAACTACAATCGAAACTGAAAAAATGACCGATCATATTTTCTATAAAGGGGTTATAAGATATCCTGAACTTACTGAATATTTAAATGATCATAACATAGGAATGTCATATATACCTATTGAGAATCATTATGAACATCAACCACCAACCAAAACATATGAATATTTATTGAGCGGGATGGCTGTAATAGCCACAGGTACTAAAGAAAATAAAAAAGTAATAAACTATTCAAACGGGATAATAATTAAAGACTCTGTTGAAGATATATATACCGGTCTGAAGGAAATATATAATCGTAGAAACTTATATGATACTGAAGGAATACAGAAAGATTCCAGAAAATACTCCTGGGAAGATATTGTTAACGGAAATTTGATACCTTATATTGAAAACAATTAAACATACATTCGATGATCATTTAAACCAGATTATCTGATGCAGAAAAATATTTTAAGGCATAGTTTAAAAAACTTATTGAAGATATCCTGGATTACATTCAGCGTTGTAGGAGTCGCAATATTGGTATTCCTTTCTGAATGGATTCAGAAGGCTGGAATAATCTCATTTCCATTAGGATTCAGACATATGGCCATTTTAGTATTATTTTTAATAAACTGGGTGATATTTGGCAGGCCAATAATTCTGAATAAGTTTTATATATTTAATATCATATTAATTATTATATACTTAATTCTTGCTCGCATATTCGTTCCTGTTAAATTGTTTAATTATATACTTGGGACTGGATTCACCTTTTTGTTTATAGGGCTTTTTGTTTTGGGATCAAATACAAAATCAGACCTAAATGTTGTGATTAAGATTCTTAAGATCTTGTTGTTGTTTTTCTTAATTATGTCAATTGGTCCAATTATACAGGGACTTTTAGCACATACTTCCTTAAGACGGCTTCCAGGTATGTTCAGAGAATTGGGAGCTTTTGGTTCTGCAATGAATATTGGTGTAGTCCTTACCTTTTCGCTATATGTCATGACTGGTGAAAAAAAATACATATTTTATGCCGTATTTTTAAGTTTCGGAGTCTTTTTGACCATACTAAAAAAATCAATGTTAGGTAATATCATTATCTGGCTGGTTTTTGCTTATTACTATTTATCTTCCAGGAATAGAATTAAGCTGTTATTATACGGTATTTTTTTCCTTCTCATAAGTTTTGCCTTTGTAGGTGATAATGTTAAGAAAGATGTCAAATTAAATATTGATTATTATAATAGGGTTGGCCCCAAAGGTCATGTCAGAGTTGCGATGTACGTAGCTAGTTACAAGATTGCTAAAGACTTTTTCCCATTTGGAAGCGGTATGGGAACCTTCGCTAGTCTTGCAAGTATCATTGGAGGGTATAGTAAAGTACATATTGATTATGGCGTTTCTGAAATAGGAGGTAACTCACCTATTATTGTTGCACGTGGCGGTCATACACTATTAGATACATACTGGCCTCATATATTGGCAGAGTTAGGCTTTATAGGTGCTACAATATTTTTACTACTTTGGTTTTTCCCATTAATATCAAGCATTCATTTGATGCGTTTATGTAACGATTCAACGATTAGAGGATTATGTTTTTATATAATTCTTATAACTATCGTAATGACAAATGATGGATTTACTTTATATAACCCTGAAATACCATCATTTGTATTACTACACTCTGGAGTTACTGGTTTATGCTACTATCATATCAATAAATATCGTACTAATATTACTAAGTAGCGATTCTACAATTAAATTTTAGGCATCAAAAGCTGGCTCCCATATTTGAAATAGTAAGTACAAATTGATTCGAGTTGATTTAGAATTAAGGTTTATGAAAAAGTTTCTGGTATTTAGTATTATTCTTTTGTCTTCTTTTACGATAATTAGAAAACATACTATATATTTTATTGGTGATTCATTAACAGTTGGCTATATAAAACCTTATCAAAGCTTTACGCCTTCTAATTATGTTATTGCAAACAAGGATAAAGTTAATTTGGGGATTGCTGGCTTGAAAATGACTGAATTAGATAGTATAATCGGCCCAAAATTATATAAAACAAGAAAGAAAGAGATTATGATAATCCAAATCGGTACAAATGATATTGGATCAGGAGGATTACCGCAAATTGAGTTCAATAGTTTAGAAACTTTTTGTAAGAAGTATAAGAAGAAAGGTTTAATAATTCTTGCTGCAACTTTGCCATCTGTAATTATTCAATATGGAGGTCAAGAAAGATTTATTTAATATGACTTGATAAGAAATAATTATAGAGAATTTTCTGATGGATTAATTGATCTTGATATAGATGGAAGAATTGGGAAGTATAATTCTTGTCAAGAAACATTATATTTCTCCGATGGATTCCATCTAACTGCAAATGGTTATTATGTAATTGCATCGATTATACAAAAGTCCCTAGATGATTTATAATTATCATGATTATTGAAGATCCGAGATTGGCTATTACTTATTTTCTAACCTAATCAAATACTAAATAATGGGATATCTGCTTTATATTGATCCTGGAACCGGAACATTACTGTTTCAAATGCTAATCGCCGGATTTGTAACCCTGATTGCATTTTCCAGAAAAGTTAAATTATTCATTGTTAATTTCTTTTCTCATTTTTTCAAAAAATGAAACAAGCTTCCTTCAGGGATCCTGATGGTTTCCTTGTCAGCAAGGATGATAAGTTATTCAGGATTATCCTTACTGATTGGGAAAAGGAAATGAATCTACTGCAACCAGATTTTTTTGATTGCTTTGCCATTCCCTCTCATTATGATATTACATCAGAACTCTCTTCTGAACTATGTGATAAACTCAAGGAAAATGGATTAAATAGCTCCAGAATTCTGAAAATTCTAGAGGTAGAAAAACTTGAACCGATTACATACCCCTGGGAATGGACTCCAACGATGCTTCTTGAAGCAGGTTGTTTCACAATATATACGCAACTGAAACTGATGGAATCAGGTCTAACTCTAAAAGATGCTTCTTTTTTTAATATACAATTTCAGAATAACAAAATCTTTTTTTTAGATCTGTTATCTGTTAAAAGAGCAGTTGGATTCTATCCATGGGTTCCATACGGTCAGTTTCTCAGACATTTTGTTTACCCTGCAACACTCATTAAATATAATATAATTACTAATCTTAAATCATTATGGAGTAACCTAGATGGATTCACTCTTGAATATCAAATAAGTCTGTTACCATTAAAAATTATTCTGAATTTGTATGAACTAATTCATTATAAAATCGGAGGTAGGGTAAAAAGTGAATCTTATACAAATGACAGACCTGAAACAGGAAATAAAAACTCAAAACAAAAATTACAGAATCTGCTTGAATGGAACTTAACCTATCTACAATCTATTCGGAAGAGAATTGCTAGCCGGAATAGCTTTTGGTCAGGATATTATGATAGAGATGTTGATCTTGCTTATTTTACTGAAAAGCGAAAAGCATTAACTGAAATTTTAAAGGATATTGATGAAAAAATAAGAGTTCTTGATATAGGATCAAATATTGGAGAATATTCTTCTGTCTTTCTAGAATTTTTAGATGAAATAATCTGTCTGGAAAAAGACATAGTTTGTTGCGAGCATTTATATTCCACTTTGTCAGCGACATATCCTTTTGGGTCGGGAAAAAAATGGGCAATAGTTAATTCGGATATTGTAAATCCTGATCCCGGTCTTGGATGGATGAATACAGAAAGAAAATCGTTGATCGAAAGAATAAGATCGGATTTAGTTTCTGCTCTTGGAATTATACACCATTTATACTTCACAGAAAGCATAGATTTACATCAGCAATCAAAGCTGTTCTGTAACCTCTCAAAGGAGCTTTTTATAACAGAATTTATCTCATCTGATGATGAAAAGGTAAAAATAGTGGCCCATACTAATCCAACAAGACTGAAATATTATGATAGGAATTACTTTCTAGGTGCATTCTCAGATAATTTCAAGGTATTGAAGAATATTAAAATTAATGAAACTCGTGAATTATTTCTCTTTTCTAAAAGAACTGGCTTTGAATCCTGAAAAATCATTACGAATTCATTTTTCATTAATTCTGGTCTATACTTCATATTGTTCGATCTATTATTTAAATCATCATGCAGATTTTGAAATACTTTTTACTTTATCCGGAATTAAATTGTTCTGCTTTATTCTCGGGTTTCAGTTTCTGGCTACATTGCTGTTAAACACCTTCCAGTCCAACAAAACAAAAGCTGGATATCTTTTTATAGTTTTCAGTTCATTTTTGTTACTTAACCTTGCTGGTTTTCTGGTATATGCTACAGAATTCCTTAACAAATACCTGACATTTTATCTGAGAATCAGGGATTTGCTTATAGCCTTTCTATTGGTTTTGGCATTTCTTTCTTTTATATTGAAGTCAAAGTTCGATAATACAATTAGGATTTTTAATACATTTCTTGCAGTTTTGATTATAGGTAACATAGGCAGAGTGACTATTTCAGGAAGAATCGTTACTGAAAAAGGTCCCTTAAGGGATAATGAAAATGAAACTACTAGGATCCCTTATTCGGATGACGGCGTAAATAAATACGCAAAACAAAACATTTTGTTAATTCTTCTTGATGAATATAGCTCATGGGACGAGTTGGAAAACTATCAGGAAAGTAATGAAGAACCTAACGATTTAAGAAATTTTCTTGATTCTGCTGGATTCACTGTAAAAACATCACATACATTGAAAAACTCTACAATCAATTCATTGAATATGATCTTTAACAGGAATTCTAATCTGTCGTTTAGAGATGAATCTCATGAAAATGCATCAAAGGAACTCAAAGAATCAGCAGTAATAAACAGTCTTCACGAAAAGGGTTATAAATTCAAAAATTTCAGCTTTTTTAATATTGGGAATCATGAATCATTTTACAGTTGGCAAGGTCCATATAGCTATAATGAATTTGAACTTTTACTCAGCTTGTCAATATATCCTATGGTCTTGTCAAGTCTGAAAGAAGACTCAGCATCCAATGCAGGATATAACAGGGAAGTGGAAAAACAGTCTCTGGAGTATTTAAAAAACCTAGGGCCAAATGAGAATATTTTTGTTTATGTTCATTTCCTCTTTCCGCATGGTCCTTTTTACCTTGAAAATGAGTTTTCGTATTTAGAAAGGAATCTTGACAATTACATAACTTTCTGGAATTTCTGTAACAAAAAAATAGTGAATTATCTTAAATCTGTGCCAGACCTTAATACTTATAAGATTATTATAACTGGAGATCACGGATTTAGGTCTGACAGACGGATTGATCCTTCTTATACAATTACTGCATTTTACAATTTTGATAATGATGAGATTGAAAGAATATCGACAGTACAAGATATTGGAAGTTTGCTTCTTTCCCAGTAAATTATTGTGGTTTAGATTTTTAACACTTCAAATATTTAATTTCTATTGAAAAACAAAATAGATAATCTTGAAATTGTTTATTATGTGAGCTGCAAAATTAAAATATTCATAAAATTTGTGCGATAAAATGAGAAAAATATTAATAACAGGGGGGGCAGGTAATATTGGTTCAAGTCTCGCTGATAGACTTTCCAATGATGAGAATAATGAAATAGTCATTGTTGACAATTTATTAACGGGAGATCCTTCGAAAATACCTTCAAACAAGCGCAACATAACTTTTATAAAGAGTGATGTTAATAATTATAGCGAGATAAGCGCTATTATGCTATGTCATAAGTTTGATTATGTATTTCATTATGCAGCTGTTGTTGGTGTAAAGCGAACTATTGATAATCCAAAAATGGTATTGAATGATATTGAAGGAATAAAAAATATACTCGATTTATCAAAAAATACATCTATTAAGAAGGTTTTCTTTTCATCTTCTTCTGAAGTTTATGGTGAGCCTGTTGAAATACCCCAATATGAAGATACAACACCACTCAATTCACGGCTTCCATACGCAATAGTAAAGAATGTAGGGGAAGCATTTTTTAGAACTTATCACCTTGAATATGGCTTGAATTATACAATATTTCGCTTTTTCAATACATATGGTCCACGGCAGAGTACAGATTTCGTAATTTCTAAATTTATTAGGCAGGCTCAGCAGAATAAAGATATTACTATTTATGGTGATGGTTTACAAACACGTACATTCTGTTATATTGATGATAATCTCGAAACAACTGAAAGAATTCTAAATCAGTCGAGTTTTAATAATGAAGTAATTAATATAGGAAGTGATCAGGAAGTTACGATTTTGGATTTAGCAAAAAAAGTTATTATACTATTAAACTCTAAATCTAAAATTATTCATGTTGATCCATTAAAGGAGGGAGATATGACACGTCGCAAGCCTGATATATCTAAGATGAAGCTTGTTCTTACCCGGGCCTTAACGAGTCTAGACGATGGAATTATACTGACTTCAAAAAGTGGATTTTTGCAATGATTAAGTCATCGTCAAACAGGCTCAAAGTGTTGCTTTCTGCACACGAAATTTCACCAGTTGTAGGATCAGAATGTGCATCAGGTTGGAATATAATTACTCGATTAGGATATTATCATGATATTACGTTGCTTTATGCAGAATCAAATCAGTTTGATACGAATAATTATAAAAACCAGATATATGATTACATCCAAAAAAACGGAAATATACCGGGTATTGAATTTTTTCCGGTTCCACAACCTTTAATCACAAAAAAGATTGCTTCAATTAACCGAAGAATATCTAGCAAAAAAACCAGTGTGGGATTATCTTTTCTCTATTTTATGGGAGTTAAATATTGGGAGAAACAAGTCTTTAGGGCTGTAAAAAAATTATTAAAAGATAGAGAATACGACTTGGTGCATCACTTTAACCATATTTCTTTTCGGGAACCGGGTTTTCTCTGGAAAATTAATCTTCCATTCGTTTGGGGTCCTACAAGTGGATTGTCAAGGATTCCATTTCAGTATATAACAGATATGCCACTTAACGAAATATTCTATAATACCCTACGAAACTTTCTCAATTATACTCAGTTTTACCTTAACAGACGTATCCATCTTGCCATAAAAAAAGCAAGATTAGTATATTATGTCACCTCTGATGATGGTCATTTTTTTTCAAAAAAAAATACATATTCTGAAAACCTTTTAGATATGGGTGCATATGAGGTTATAGGTGACAAGGTGAAATACCATAATACAAATATAATATCTATTCTCTGGGTTGGAAGATTATACCACCTGAAAGCTCTTGATATTTTGTTGAATGCAGTTGGGTCGAGCGAAATATTAAAGAAGATACTTGAAATTAAAATCATTGGTGACGGACCTCAGAAAGAATATTACCAGAAATTGGCTATTAGTTTAACACTGTCTAACATTAAGTGGATTGGCCTTATCTCAAAAGATGATGTATTCAAAGAAATGAGAAACTCCGATGCACTGGTTCATACTAGCATAAAAGAAGCAGCCTCTGCAGTTATTTTAGAATCTATTTCGGCAGGTCTTCCGGTAATCTGTCATGATTCATTCGGGATGAAATTTGCTATAAATGAGACATGTGGAATTAAAGTACCGTATATTTCCCGGGAAAAAAGTGTGGAAGGCTTCAGGATTGCGCTAGAAAAATTATGTACTGAACCGAGTCTTATTGATACTCTGAGCATTGGTGCGGTTAAAAGAGCCAAAGAGCTATCCTGGGATTCAATGGCTGCCAAGATAGCTTCAGACTATATTTCAATAATTAACTCTTAGGAGTTATTTTCCAATTATTTGTGTTTTGTTGTGCAGTTGAAAATAGTAAATTTAAAATCGGATAACTTAAATTAATGCGAATTCTGCTGATCAATAATCATCATTTTATAAAAGGAGGAGCTGATAGGGTATATTTTAATACCATTAAGCTTCTGGAAGAGAATAATCATTCAGTTGCGAATTTTAGTACCTTGAATTCACTTAATGTTGAGAGTCTGTATACCAGGTACTTTATTCCATTGGATAATTATCGTCATAATGGTATTATTTATAAAATTAAAGGCGTTAAGAACTACCTCTATAACACCACCTCATATAATAATCTAAAAAGGCTCATAGAGGATTTTCGACCTGATATTGCGCATATACATCTGTTCTATGGAGGTCTTACTGCCTCAATCCTAAAAGTACTAAAAGAGTATAATATCCCAATTATTCAGACTGTTCATGATTATAGAATTTTATGTCCTGCCAATGCATTCCTCGATGGAAAAAATCAGATTTGTGAAAAATGTAAAAACAAATTCTTTTTGCAATGTTCAATCAACAAATGTTTGGAGCAGAATATCTTCTACAGTTCAATACTAACAATTGAAGCATATACACGCAAGTATCTTTTAGATCCAATCGAATATATTGATCATTTTATTTTTGTGAGCAAATTCTCCAGGGCTAAGCATATTGAGTTTGACATAAGGTTCTCCGACAAATCGTCACATCTCTATAATTTTACTTTAATCCCTGATACATATTCAACTGAAAGTTCCAAAAGTTATTTGTTATATTTTGGCAGATTGTCTGTCGAAAAGGGATTGATATCATTGCTTGAGGCGATGAAAAGGCTGGATATCAAACTTAAAATAGCCGGCACAGGTCCATTACAAAATAAAGTTGAGAAATACGTCAGTAATAGTCAAAATGTCGAATATCTTTTCAATAAATCCGGTCAGGAACTTGAAGATTTGATTGCAAATGCATCATTCATTATTGTACCATCTGAATGGTATGAAAACAATCCAATGACAATTTTGGAGGCATATGCAAATGGTAAGCCTGTAGTTGGTGCGGCTATTGGAGGTATCCCGGAAATCATACTAAACAATCAAACAGGATTCATGTTTGAATCAAGAAACATTTTTGACTTGATAAATACACTTGAAAGGGCTATGTCATTATCCAACTCAGAATATATTAGTTACTCAAATTCAGCAAGAAAATTTGCTACAGATAATTTCTCACCAAATCAGCATTATCAACAACTGTTGAGGGTTTATACGAATATCCTAAAGTAATGATGAAAAGGTTTGTGTCACTATTAATTATGAAACTGGGCAGATCAAATTATACTCTTGATCCGAATTTAACGTCATTCAGTCTTCTTAAAATCATATTAGAGAAATTAATATGTATGGTTAGGGGATTTAGTATAAAATATTTCCTTGGCAATTCCAAAGGAATAATATTCTTAGGCAGAAGTTGCAGGATAAAACATAAGAGTTATATTAGTCATAGTGGTACCATTACAATTGGTGACAACGTTGAGATAAATGCATTGTCCAGGTCGGGAATAGATATAGGAAAAAACTTTTCTATCCACAGAAATTCCATAATTGATTGTACGGGTGTCATCAGGTGCCTGGGCGAAGGTCTTAAAATTGGAAACAATGTTGGAATAGCACAGAATTGTTTTATTCAGGTAAGGGGGATGGTAACGATAGGGAATAATGTAATTTTTGGCCCAGGAGTTTCAATATTTTCTGAGAACCATATTTTCGATGATCCTGATTTGCCTGTGAATGTTCAGGGAGAAACTAGAAAAGGAGTAACAATAGAAGATGGAGCCTGGATTGGAACCCGCTCTGTCATTCTGGATGGTGTTACTGTGGGAAGAAACAGTGTTGTTGCCGCAGGAAGCATTGTAAACAAAGATGTACCTCCATACTCAGTTGTTGGGGGTGTCCCTGCAAAACTTATTAAAGACAGAAAAATGACTAACGATTGATTTTATTTTAGTATGAAGAAAATTTATATTGCCGGCTGCGGAGGGATGCTCGGTGAAGCATTTTATAAAGTTTTTAGAGATGAATATATTTTGAAATGTACTGACAAAGATGTTAATGAAAATTGGCTGACATATCTTGATTTCAGAAATTTTGATTTATATAAAATAGATGTTGAAGATTTTAAACCAGATTATCTGTTCCATTTAGGTGCCTATACGGATCTTGAATACTGTGAACTAAATCCAGACGACACTTATCTTACAAATACAATTGCGGTTGAGAATGCAGTTTATATTGCTAATAAACTGAACATCCCCCTGTTATATATAAGCACGGCCGGAATTTTTGATGGGAAAAAAGAAATGTATGATGACTGGGATATGCCAAATCCTCTTGGTGTTTACGCAAGGTCAAAGTATATGGGAGAAAGATTTGTGGTCGAGAATTCTAGACATTATCTGGTATGCAGGGCCGGATGGATGATGGGCTCAGGTCCTTCCAAGGATAAGAAGTTCATACAGAAGATCATGAAGCAAATCAAACAGGGGAACAAGACCTTGAACATAGTAAATGACAAAGATGGTACTCCCACATATACACATGATTTTGCCACGAATGTGAAACTTCTTATTGAGAAGGAATTATGGGGTTTATATAATATGGTTTGCGGCGGTCAGACTAGTCGTATTGAAGTAGCAACTGAACTTCTGAAAATACTTAAAATGGAAAAAAATATTAAGATTAATCCGGTAGACTCGGATTACTTTAAAGATATCTATTTTGCCGAAAGACCACCATGTGAGAGACTTGAAAACAGAAAGCTGAGGTTACGAAATACAAACATAATGAGGGATTGGAAAATTGCTTTGCAGGAATATATTGAAAACTATTATCAGGGATATTTAGAATAGATTGAAAAGAGTAGCTATTATTGGATCTCATGGTCTTTATGCAAATTATGGTGGCTGGGATCAACTTGTAAAAAATCTGGCAGAAAAAAAATCAGAGGAAATAGAGTATCTTGTTTTTAATTCTTCTGATTCAGCCCAGATAAATAAATCAGTACCATCTGGAGTTATTGTAAAACGGTTAAAGCTCAGAGCTTCGGGTTTTGAAGGACTGTTCTATGATTTCTTGTCAATCATTTTATGTTATTGGAAGGTAGACACTTTACTATTTCTGGGTGTGCAAGGCATGCCAATTATCCCTTTTTTGAAATTATTTCGTAAGGTAAAGATTGTTGCTAATGTAGGAGGTATAGAGTGGGAGAGACCAAAATTTGGTTTCTTTGCGAAGACATATTTAAGAGCATGTTTTAAATTGAGTTTTATTTATTCTGATTATGTTATCCTGGATAATCAGTATTATAAAATCTTTGAGCCTGAAAAAAATAAAGCCGCAGTCATAGTTATACCATATGGAGGAGAGATAGATAGGACATTGGAAATAGATGATTATTTAATTGATAAGTATCCTTTTCTGAGATATGAATATTTTCTTTCTATTAGCAGATCACTGCAAGATAATCAGCTTGATGAGCTATGTGAGAGCTTCTCAAAATCTGAATTTCTTCTTGTTCTGATCTCAAACCTTACTAATTCTTCCTATGGAATGGAGGTTATGAAGAAATGGGGTAGTTTCAGCAATATTATACTAATTAACGGATTATACAGTAAACCGGAACTGGATCTAATCAGGAGAAAATGCAAAGCCTATATTCATACTCATACTCTATGTGGAACGGCACCTTCGTTGGTGGAGATGATAATTTCAGGAGTTCCGATTTTTTCGGTTGATCGCCCTCAAAACCGGTATACGCTGAATGATGAAGGTTATTTGTATTCCTCCTTTTCTGATTTGCATAAATTCTTATCTCTGGAATCAGATTTTAAAAAGTTCATTCCGTCTGAAAATCTAAAAAAACTATATGATTGGAACAGAATAATCAGAGCGTATGAAATGTGTTTTTAACTTTCTTCCTCCCAGATATCCATTTTAAATTCAATTTATAAATAATGATTGTGTCTAGAGACCTGGAATTCAATAAAATAATCGAAAAATATCTCATTAGTCTGGCGGTATTACTATATATACTCAGAACTGCAATACCATTCCTTAAATTCCCGTTCCTTGTTTTGTTTTCTATATTGTTGATATATTTCTTAGTTATTTACAGAAATACATTAGGTAATTCGGTTTTACAGTTCCTTAAAACATATTACCTGATTTTAATTCTTGCTGCACAATTATTACTGGCTTTTCTGCTGTCATATAAATTGTACCTTCTGGTTTTCAAAGATCTTGTAAATGCACTAATATTAATTTTAATTGGGTTTATTCTTTTTATTACAACAAAAGACAGGGATGATCTGAAAACAATTACTAATGCATTGATCAATACTCTGATAGTATTCGGGATACTGATTTCAATAGTCAGAATTGTTGATTTGCTAAATATATTTAGTTCGAGCGAGAAGACTACAGTTTATCAGGTACCTTATACTATTGAAATTGGAAGCTTGCCAATCGATTATAATTTTGCAATTCTGCCGGTTTTTCTATCCATGATAAGTATATATTTCTTAATGACAGAGAAAATTACATGGCAGAGAAATATTCTTTTTAATGCTATTTTGATTTTATCTTCGATTAGTATAATATTTTCTGGATCTCGACGTGGGCTAATTGTTCTTTTTTTGTTGGTTCTTATCTCTATTTTATCACATCTAAGTTTTATTAACAGGCACAATTACAAGATAAAGCAGATTTCCATAAATACCAGAATCTTTGTGATAGGTTTATTCATGTTTGTTACCTGCTGCTTATTTGTAGTGTATAATACATCATATGTATATAAAAACAGGCTTATTGAAAATCTTGGATCCAAAAACCTTGTCGGAACCAAAGGAGAAATTGCAAATGCCATTGCCCGGTATACTTCGGTTTTTAACAAAAATGCAGATTATGAATCTGTCTATAATATCATCTGGACTCCCGGATTTGATCCAAGGGATCCGGACAGCGGATGGGGATCCAGAATGCATAAATCAGTTTATCCGCTTTCGGGTGAAAATGTTTCAATTGTCCCTGAAGATTCAAAAGGTTATTATATGGATTATACTTCCAATGCGGATACACTAAATGGAAATGCTTATTCCGCATCATGGATATTTAATCATGAATTTAATGAAAATATGATATTGGATGCTTCAGTTTATTGTTTTGTTTCTGATAGTTGCCAGGCATCTGTAGTAATGATATGTTCACTCGGTGCAATGGGGAACCCTGGGGCATTATATGATTTAGAGAAAAAGGGAATTTGGCAAAAACTTAATTTTATTGTCGATGGAAGGAATGGAGGTGCAGGTATTTTATTGTTTTTTTCACAAAATAGTGTTAAAGATTTTTCAAAGCTGGGAGGATATATAATTTATGCTTATCCGGAAATAAGAATAATTGATAAACGTGATGGTACAATTATTAAATCAACAAGTTTAGCTCCTGTCCAAAGTGCAGATCCAATTGTTTTGTCTAAAAATAAATACTCGCTTTTTTATAACAAGGATTCATCTGCTTACAAGTCGGCCAGAAAAAAAATATATCATTCAGAATTTGGGACTGGTTTCTTATCTCTTCATAGATTTCTAACTAATATAGATTCTATTGACCAGGATCCAATCAGAAGGTTTACTTCAAAGTTGATTTCAGAGGATACTACATACCGCAATCCTGAGTCACTACTAGATGTAGGTTCGACATCTTTTGATTTAATACTTGGTCGTACATTGCGATGGCAGTTTGCATGGCAGATCTATACTAATGAGTATAATTTTTGGGAAAAGATTTTTGGAGGTGGATTCCGCTTCCTGAATTGGTATGGAAATTATTTCTTAAAGGATAAAACTAAAAGCGATTATCCACATAATCCTTTTTTATCAGTTTTGTTATATTCCGGTTTGTTTGGATTATTCTTTTATCTTGTCTTTCTTGGTAAATTGTTTAAGATAATATTAAAACATTTTTACCAACATCCGCTAATTTCACTATTTTTCTTTATTACTTTCTTTTTCTCATTTTTTAGTTCAGGAAGCCCATTTGATCCGCCTATAATGGGTTTCTTTTCGATACTTATTTTTCATATTTACCATGTTATAAATAAAACGTGCCCGGATGAATGAAATTAAGATGTCCAAAACTCTTATTACAGGGGCTAATAGTTTCGTAGGCAGCAATTTCATAAGATTTTCCTGCATCAAAAGTATTGACGAAGTATCATTATTTGAGAATAAACCTGCGGATATCGATTTTTCAAAATACAATATTATTATTCATCTGGTAGCAATTGTTCATCAGTCAGAACAGATTCAGGAAGATGAGTATTTCAGGATAAACAGGGATCTTTGTTTAAATGTTGCCCAAAGAGCTAAAGATGCCGGGGTAAAACAATTCATATTTCTGAGTACTGTTAAAGTTTATGGTGAGTATAATCCGGTTTCCGGCCCATGGAATGAGGATTCAGTTTGTAATCCTGATGACTCCTATGGCAAAAGCAAATATGAAGCAGAAATTGAACTCCGCAAAATGGAGACTCCTGATTTCACTGTATCCATAATAAGAACACCTCTTGTATATGGTGTCGGGGTAAAAGCTAATATGCTAAGTATCTTAAAACTGGTTGACAGGTTTCCTGTCCTTCCCCTGGCTAAAGTCAATAACAAGAGGAGTTTCACTTCTGCAGAGAACCTCGTTGCATTCATTGACCGGATTATTGAAAAAAGAGCATCCGGAATATTTATAGCTATGGATGAAAAACCTCTGTCTACAACTGAACTGGTTAAAATGATCTCAAAATATCTCAACAAGAAAATATGGTTATTCAGGATGCCTGGTTTTATTGTCAGGATGGGTAAGGCAAGGATACCAAAGATATTTGACCGTTTATATGGCTCATTTGAAATGGATAATAGCAAGACTCTTAAGCTTCTTGATTTCAGGCCTCCATTGTCTTCCGAGGAAGGCATTCAGAGTATGGTTGAGTCCTATGTAAAAATTAAAAATGCTTAGGTTTGGTACGCCTATAATCTGCTTCAGGATTTAATGAGACAGGTATTATATATATCAGCAGGACTTCTTCTGGTCTCGTATATGCTGACTTTTTTAATCAGGAAAATAGCTCTTAAACATTCTCTTCTTGATATCCCGAATGAGAGAAGTTCACATGAAATTCCCACACCCAGGGGAGGTGGGATTGCAATAGTGATAAGCTGGTTTTTTGGAATCAGTTCGTTATGGCATTTTTATCTGCTGGAAACGGGCTTATATCTGGCCCTGTTATGTGGAATAATCCTTGCTTTGGTGAGTTTCCTGGATGATATTTTTACACTACCACCATTTATCAGACTCATGGTTCAGTTTATCTCTGCGCTGCTTGCTCTTGTTTGTATTAAGGATATAACTCCCGTTTCTTTGTCAGGTTTAATAATTGGAAACCAGGTTGTTTTATTTACGGTGGCTCTGGTTGGAATTGTCTGGTTTATTAATCTTTTTAACTTCCTTGACGGTATTGATGGTTATGCCTCTCTTGAAGCTATAACTGTCAGTCTGGCATTTCTGATTTTTACAGGAGATCCTCTGGGCCTCATTTTAATAGCTCCGGTCACCGGATTCCTTATTTGGAACTGGCCCAAAGCGAAGATTTTCATGGGAGATATCGGGAGTACTCAATTGGGCTTTATCCTTGCTATATTGGGAATATACTATCATAATGAACAACAACTACATATTTTACAATGGCTTATGCTAACATCACTTTTCTGGTTCGATGCCTCTCTGACTCTTTTCCGAAGATGGAAAAACAAAGAAAAGCTTAGTGTTGCTCACAGAAAACATGCTTACCAGAGAGTTGTCCAATCAGGTTTGTCACACAAAAAAACTATTCTGATCTCTCTTACATTAAATATATTTATTTTTAGTCTCATCGTAATTTCTTATAAAATAGACTCTCTTTTGATCCCCATGTTTATACTTAACCTTCTGTTATTATATTTACTTACGAAATTTATAGATACTAAAGTGCCTTTTGAACTTTAGCTTGCTTTTTATCACTCCAAACCTAAGGAAGGATTCTCAACCTGCAAATCTTAAACATTCTTAAAATTTGAACAAACCCAGAATTCTTTTGATAGAACACGTGCTTGCACATTATAGGAAAGATGTTTTTAAAGAATTCTTATATAATGACTATTTCGATTTTGAAATAATTGCAGGCAGGAATTACAAGGGCATAAAAAGTGATGAGAATTGTGGAATTACCTTTGATTACTTATCTGTAAGTAAATTTGGTCATGATTTATATTTTTTAAAAGGAGCTTTCAGGCATGCGATCTCAAGGAACCCTGATATAATTATCGCCACAGGTGTAGATTTTCATTTGATACATTCTCTTCTTATTTTTTTTGTTTTCCGGATAATATTGAGGAGAAAATTCTACTGGTGGTCTCACGCAGGTTATGGGAATCAGGGCAGACCCGGCCATGTTATCCGCAGTTTGATTTACAGATCTTCTTCCGGAATATTTGCATACAGTAATGCAGGAAGGGATAATCTCCTGGCAATGAAAGTAAGGAAACAGAATATAGTTGTTGTAAATAACTCATTGAACAGGGAAGATTATGGTTATATAAATAATGATGTCTTTCTGCCTCGTAAAGCACAAATTTTTAATATAGTTTTTAGTGGCCGAATTACAAAAACGAAGAAAGTAGATATTCTGATAAAGGCTCTCAAAATCCTGCAGGATCAATTCCGGTTTGATTTCAAATGTGTTGTTATCGGGGGTGGGGATTTGTCTCATATAGTTCAGCTCTCAAAAGACGCAGGTGTGTATGAAAAGGTCCTTTATACAGGAGAAATATATGGAAAGGAGGTTCATAATTATTTTCTGGATGCAGACCTTTTTGTTTATCCGGGTGGAATCGGATTATCATGCCTTCATGCACTTTCCTTCGGTTTACCTGTGATCACATCAGATAATTTTTCTGAACATGGACCTGAGTTGGAATTAATAATTCCAGGATATAACGGCGATCTTTTTCATAATGATTCTCCCAACAATCTGGCAATGAAAATCAATGAGTGGAGAACCAGGCTGCTGACAAACAGAGATGAGTATCGCAGCAATTGTATCAAACGCATAAAAGAACTTGAATATCTTCCAGATCATATGGTAAACAGAATTATTGATTTCCTGAAATCAGGTATGGCGAGATGATTGCTATCAAACAATTCCTTAAGATCATTATACCTCGACCGTTACTGGCATTCTTTTCCGGGCTTTTTTATGGCTGGTCCGGTAATTTTGTTTCATGGGATGTAGCCTTAAAAAAAAGCGGTGGGTATGATTCACCTGATATCTTTAAAGTGACTAGATCATCATCTATTAAAGTAAGAGATGGAGAGTATAAATTTGAAAGAGATTCCGTACTTTTTAATGAAATTAACTACTCGTTCCCTCTGCTGTCAAGCTTAATGTGGATTGCGGCAAGAAATAAGGGATGTATTAATATCCTCGATTTTGGGGGTTCATTGGGCAGCAGCTATTTCCAGAACAGGAAATTTCTAGAATCTCTGCCAGATGTAAACTGGTGTATTGTTGAACAACCTACTCATGTAAAATGTGGAATAGAGGATTTTCAAAATGGTAATCTTCATTTTTTTTACTCCATTCAAGATTGTATAAATACATATAATATAAACGTATGCGTTCTGTCAAGTGTACTGCAATATCTTGAAAAACCATATGAAAAACTTGATGAAATAATCACGACAGGTGTAAGATTTATTATAATCGATCGAACACCATTCATAAAGGGAAAAAACAGGATTACCATACAAAAAGTTCATCCGGCAATTTATAAGGCAAAATATCCCTGCTGGTTTTTTAATGAATCCGAATTCCTGAATTATATGGGGATCTATTTCAATTGTCTTATGGAATTTGAAGCCTTGGACAAAGCCAATATAAAATCTGAGTTTAAAGGATTTCTATTCGAAAGAAAATAGTAATACTGCAAGATAGAATAGAAACTTATGATAGAACAAAGCAATCTATAAATACATTCCAATGCTTTACTTTTGTACTCTTTTCGATTCATTCTATCTTAGCAGAGGATTAACGATGTATGAATCTCTTAAGGTAAGTTGCGCCTCTTTTCATATCTATATTTTTGCTTTTGATGAACTTTGTTTTCAGATACTGAATGATCTGCATCCCGATAGTGCTACTATTATTCCTCTTGAGAAATTCGAAAATAAACAACTACTGGATGTAAAGAAGGAAAGGACCAGGGCTGAGTACTGCTGGACATGCACTTCTTCAACTATTGAGTATGTACTTGCGAATTTTAATGTGCCGGCCTGTACATATATTGATGCTGATCTTTACTTTTACAGATCTCCTGAAATTCTTATTAATGAATTAAACCAGGAAAAGACAGTGCTTATTACGGAACACAGGTACTCATTGTTATCCAAATTATATGAGGAGAAAAGAGCAGGAAGATTTTGTGTTCAGTTTGTTACATTTATAAACGAGCCTGAAAGCAGGTTGATTTTGAAACATTGGATAAGCCAGTGTATAGAATGGTGCTATGCCCGATATGAGGATGGAAAATTCGGCGACCAGAAATATCTCGATGAGTGGCCGGTTAAGTATAATAATGTAAAGATCTCAGAACATCCAGGCGCAGGTATTGCACCTTGGAATATTATTCAATATCACATATTCCGAAGATCAGATTCATTGATGGGAATTGAATTAAAAACAGGAAAAGAATTCGATATTGTTTTCTTCCATTTCCATTTCGTAAGATTCATGGATAACGGAATAGTCGACCTTGGGTGGAACAGGATCCCCGGAGATATTCAGGATTATTTATATATTCCATATATCAACAAAATAAAAGAGACCGAACATAATCTTGAAAGTAAATTTAACGGCTACAAAGCGAGGTTTTATGCAACTCAACCATCCGGTTTTAAAAATTATATCAAATTTGTTTTAAAGAAAATTTCCGGATTTAACATTATTAAAACTTAGCCTCAACGTCAAATTAAACCTAAATCAAAACTTAAACCTTCCCAGGCGGGGAACCAAATCCATGTGCCTCGGGGAGGGGAAATAAGTCTCTGCTCTCTCCGGGAAGAGAACTTATTTAATTTTATATTCCCTTTTACCTTTGTACTTTTTACTATAGATATATATGGCATATATAATTGATCTTAAAACATTTACTGACAAAAGAGGCAAGCTGACTGTTATTGAGAAAATTCTGCCATTTGAGATCATGCGGGTTTTCTATATCTATGGTGTCGACGGTTCTGAAAGGGGAGGTCATCGCCATCATAAAACTGTTCAGGCTGCTATATGCATCAAAGGCAATTGTCGGATTTACAATAATGATGGAATTTCTGAGAAAACATATAATCTCAATTCCCCTTCTAAATGTCTTATCCTGGAACCAAAAGACTGGCATAAAATGTATGATTTTTCAAAAAATGCCATCCTGATGGTACTGGCCTCAGAGAATTTCGACGAAAAGGATTATATATATGAAACATACAATGATTGAATACGATAATCTGAATAAAGTAAATAAACCATTTGCTGATGAACTGAAAAATGCATTCAGAGATGTACTGGATTCCGGATGGTTTATACTTGGCAAAAATGTTGAGTTATTTGAATATGAATTTGCCGCATATGTAGGAGTAAGACACTGTGCCGGAGTAGCATCCGGTCTTGATGCATTAATTTTATCCATAAATGCCGTTGATATCCCGAAAGGTTCTGAAATAATCGTGCCTTCCAATACATATATCGCAACAATATTTTCTGTTGTTCAGACAGGTAATACTCCTGTCCTTGTAGAACCGGATATAAGGACATACAATATAAATCCTGATCTTATTGAGGCTGCTATAACAAAAAATACCAGGGCAATTATAGTTGTTCACCTTTATGGAAAGCCCTGTGATATGGATCCTATCCTTAGTATTTGCAAAAAACATAAACTCTATCTTATTGAGGATTGTGCCCAGGCTCATGGTGCTTCCTACATGGGAAAAATGACCGGAAGTTTCGGCGATATAGCAGCTTTCAGCTTTTATCCTTCAAAGAACCTTGGATGCCTGGGAGATGGTGGCGCCGTTACAACAAATAATCCTGATTTCATCAATAAAGTAAAAATGTTGAGAAATTACGGATCAAATATCAAGTATAACAATATTTATGTCGGGATGAATTCCAGACTGGATGAGATACAAGCCACATTCCTCAGGATTAAGCTCAGACATCTTGATGCAATTACAGAACACAAAAGGTGCCTTGCGAAGATATATCATGAAAAAATAAATGATAAATTCATCCTTCCATATGAAAAAGAGGGTTTTAAAGACGTTTACCATATATTCAATATCAGACATGAATTAAGAGATGAGTTGAGACAACATCTTCTGATGCATGATATACGTACCGAAATTCACTATCCAATCGCCCCAAACAGGCAGAAAGCACTCACCTTCCTGAATCATCTCTCATTTCCTGTCTCTGAAGAAATTCACAGAACAACCCTAAGCCTCCCGGTTTCAACATTTCATAGTGTTGACGACATTAACAAAGTTGCTGCCGTTCTTAACAGTTTTCATGCATGAATAACTTTCCAACTCTGTTTCAGAATGGGTCATAAAGTGCTTCTGATCACACAGGTATTCTACCCCGATGAGGTATCAACTGCTAATCTCTTTACAAATTTATGTTCGGTACTTGTAAGTGATGGGGTAGAAGTTGAAGTATGGTGTGCCCATCCAAGTTATTCTCAAACCCGCAGGCAATCAAAAAAGCTGATACATAATGGGATTAAAATCCGGTTTCTGGTCTCAACAAATTTCAGAAAGTCGTCAATAGGAGGAAGAGTAATAAATTATTTGACATTTATGCTGAGTGTATTTATTAAGCTTTTATTCACGAAGGATAAAAGACCAGTCATGACACATACAACTCCTCCAACACTCGCAATATCCCTCTCTGTTGCTTGTTTTCTGACGGGCAGGAAATTTATTCAGGTCCTTCTGGATATTTTTCCAGAAGGAATTATTCGTCTTGGTATATTAAAGCGCCGTGGTATTATTGCCGGACTTTGGCAGAAATTATTTGTTCTTTCCCTTAAAAAATCCGATCATCTCATTGTCATTGGAAGAGATATGAAAATTTGGATTGAAAGTAAGATGTCAGATCATAAGAATATTTCTTATATCCCGTTATGGCAAGATGAAGAACTTATTATACCAGTCAGTTTTGAAAATAATGACATGGTTGCAGAGTATGGACTAAAAGACAGTTTTGTTGTGCAATATTCTGGTAACATGGGCCTTTGGAATGATATGAGAACGATTGGAAAAGCTGCAATGTTGGAGCCATCGGGAGTCAGGTTCCTGATTATTGGCGATGGAATGAGAAAAAGAGAATTTATTGATTCTTTTGATGGAATTATTCCTTCAAATGTTCTGATGCTGCCTTTTCAGTCTAATGACTCTTTTAAAAAAAGTGTTTCTGCATGTCATGTTTCTTTGGTATCATTGGCAACAGGAATGGAAGGCATGGCAGTCCCAAGCAAGATCTACGGAATAATGGCTGCCGGAATACCGGTTATTGCTCTGGTACCGCCTCAGTCGGAAATTGCAATGATAATTAAGGAGGAAAGATGCGGTATTGTTGTTGAACCCGGCAATATTAATGGCTTAAATGATGCTATCTTATTGCTAAAGTCTGACAAATCAATCAGGCAGAATATGGGATTAAACGGGAGAAGAGCATTTGAGGAGAAGTATACAACCCGAAAAGTAGCAGAACTATATAAAAATATCATCAGCGCAGTGAATTTAATATGAATGGCAGGGCAATAATAAGTTCGCTTAAAGAGTCTGAAATTCTGCGAAACACTTCAATCCTTGTGTCAGGAACTGCTCTTGCACAGTTAATCCCCGTTCTTCTTCAACCACTCTTGAGAAGATACTACTCTCCTGAAGCGTTTGGTGCTTATTCAATTTACCTTAGCCTGGTAGGGATTTTCTCGATTGTTGCCTCATTTAAATATGATCTTGCAATTGTTTTACCGAAAAAAGATAGGGAAGCAGCCAATATATTGTTTCTGTCAGTATTTATAAGTTTTCTTTTCTGCAGCATTCTTGCCATTATTTTTATAACATGGAGAGCAGAGATAGCAGGCTTTCTGAATTTGTCTGAGGATTATAATTTCTACCTGATGCTGGCACCTGCAGGGATTTTCTTTTTTAGTTTCTACCAGACAATAAACAACTGGCTTACCAGAAAAAAAAAATTTATGTTACTGTCTGTTAATAAATTCACCCGAAGAGGGGTGGAAGGAGCAGCACAGTTGGGATTAAAAGGATTGGCAGGTTCATCGGGTCTCGTTGTTGGAGATATTCTTGGCCATATTGCCAATGTTTTATCCGGATTATTTCAGGGTAGTAAGCAAGGTTTAAAAATAGATCAGTTAAGTCCAGTAAAGATAAATTATGTTGTAAGACGATATTCGGAATTCCCTCGAGTAAATGTGATACCCAGTCTGATGAGCGCCTGTAGTTTTCTTTTACCAGTCATTATGCTTAATAAATTCTATTCAACTGAAAATGCAGGTTATTTTGATCTTTCAAAACTACTGCTTTCAGTTCCCCTGGCTCTTATCTCTACATCTGTATCAAATGTCCTTCTTCAGAGCCTGACGGAAAAAATCAATAATAGGAAGAGTTTGAGAAAGGATATTATTCTTGTTCTTGGTATTGTATTATTTATAGGCATAGTAGAGATAATTATTATTGCTCTTTTTGGCATCAGAATATTTAAATTCATTTTTGGCGAAAGGTGGGAATTGTCAGGCAGGATTTCCCAGATCCTGGTCTGGTCATATGCACTGAACTTCCTGGTTGCCTCATTCAGTACTGTATTTGTTTCCCTTCAGAAGATTAGGTTGCTAAGTGCCTGGCAAATATTTTATTTCTTTTCGATTATATCATTAGTGTTTTTCAAAAATATGGATTTTATTGACTTTATAAGAATGTATGTTGGTATTGAGGTTATTTGTTATCTGGTAATCATCATCGTTATAACATATATCGTAGTTAAATATGAAAAGAAATTGCCGCATAAGCATTTATGAATCCTATTCCAGGAAGCTTTAATGAAGCAGATTTTTAATTGTAATAAACCTTTATGATCATGGCACAGTTACTGTGTTTTGCTCTTTGGCATTTATCAGCATAAATTATAGAGGAATGGCCGCCATTAGAAATAGAACAACAGGGAATAAAATCTGGTCAAGAGGATCTGTCCAATATTTCATTTCGGCATTTATAATGCTTATAATGCCTGTTTATCACTGGTATCTGCCGCCTATGATGTTCCTGTGGCTTCTGCTTGCTATTTATCAGTTTTTTAAAAAGCCTGACTGTTTGACGTCAATCAATTCAAATCAGAAACAGCTTTTTTTCCTTTTCCTTTTGTTTTTTATATGGCAGGTAGCCGGAATGTTATACTCCGACAACTTAAAGGAAGGATGGAGAAACCTTGAACTCAGAGTTACACTTCTGATATTCCCATTGGTTTTATTATCTCCAGGAAATATGATCCGTACAAGAGTTGCCATTTTATTAAAGGTTTTTGTCATGAGTACCTTTTCTTATTTACTTTTTTGTTATTTGTACGCCTTATACAGGTCCTTAAGTGTTCAGAACGGAAGTTTAACTTTCAATCCGTTTCTTTCGGAATATACCTGGTTAAATTACTTTTATGCCTTAGAGTTTGCAATTTTTCAACATACCTCTTATCTGTCAATGTTTACTCTTCTGTCATTTTATATTGCACTTGAAAACTTTTTTGGAATTCCTGGTATTAAGAACTATAAATATCTATGGCTGATAATATCAGGAATACTTATAATTTCAATTTATTTTCTGTCATCACGTGCTGGTATTCTTGCGGCTGTCATAACGCTTCCTGTCTATTTGTTCGGAAAATTCAGAAACATAGGCAAGGTAAGATATTTTTGGATTTCAATGTTGCTGATGATTGTTATTTTTATCCCGCTGGTGCTGACAAATCCTCGTGTAAATAATTATCAGGATTGGAGGGCGAAGCATCGCAACACTAATTCTGCCGTAAGCAATGACAGATTAATAATCTTGATTGCCGTAAGGACTATATTAGGAGAAAATCTGATAATGGGAGTTGGCACCGGTGATATCCAGGACGAACTTAATGAGGAATACAGGAGCACAGGAAATACAAGGCTCGCGAAGGATAATACCAATACACATAATCAATTTTTGGAAATTTTAATTGAACATGGATTGATAGGACTGATTATCTTTTTGTCAATGATTATTATGATGTTTTATATTGCCTTTAAGAGAGAAAATATCCTCTACCTGATGTTTTTGTTACTGGTAGTCATTTCATTTCTTTTTGAGACAATGTTAAACAGGTTGGCAGGAGTAACATTCTTTTCCTTGTTTTCATTCTTGCTTTTGTTAACTGATAATGAAAGAAATCGCAAAATATCTGATATTAAATCTACCTGACTTAATACTTATTATAAATATCGATCAGTTTCTTTTTGTTCGCTATTATTGCTAAGAGAAAAACAGGGAAAACAAAAAATATTATTACCAAATTTCTTCTGCTAAATACAACAATCTGTTTCTCAGTTTCTGGTAATGAAAAGTCGTTAAGGATAGTTACTATATCAGAGTACAGATACCTTTGTGCTTCTAGATCCTGCCTTCTGGCGTATAGATTATATATGTCATTATAAACAAGCTGGGTGCTTTGTTGCTGCAGAAAAATCATCTGCGTGGCTTTCTGTGATTGGGCATTTTTTGGATCTTCAAAGTATTTAATTTTTTGCAGACTGTCAAGTTCTGATATATCAATATTCAATCGTTCAAGTAGTTCCTTATTTTGTCTAAGCCTGACCCGGTTTTTCTGCTGTAATAATGAGTCCCTATTTATGAAAGAAAGTATTCCATCCCTTACTTCATTTTGATTGATACTTGATTTTGTAATTAACCTCACCGCCATTCTGTCCTGCATCCTGGTATTTGCAGTGTCTGCTACAGTGTATTTTTTATTATAGTCGATATATAATGGGATTCTTTCTCTCTTGTGGCTAATAACCCAGAATGCTTCTATATCGTTTATTTCTTTTGTTTGATTCTCTGGTAAATTCAATAGTTGAGATAATTCAGCATATTTACCTTTCTGGCAGTGTGTATGAAGCCTGTTCAGATATTCTATCATTTCAGCATTTGAATTGACGTTATTCTTAAGAATAAGGGATGATTTGAATACTTCTTGTGTTGATTTATCCGAAAAGTAAGCAACTATTATTCCAATAATAATACTGACTGTAAGCGGAATCCAACGTCTTATCATAAACACTACCGAAATCAGAACCCCCCTTCCGAGTGAATTCATCCATTTTCTAATCGTCCTTCCCATTCTGTTAAAAAGATCCAGGAGATCAATCTCATCATTCCTTACTGGCTTGTTTGTAGTTTCTTCAGACATATCACTTAATAATTGACTTGTTTATACAAATATACTCAAAATTGAATCTGAAAAATTCTTCTGAATTCTATATTCCAATTTGTTCTTATCTTTTGCCTTTTTCCTTTCTCCTTTTGTCTTTTGTCTTTTGTCTTGTGCCTTGTGTCTTAATTATATGGTTTTCAACACCTTCACTGCCAACTCCCTCATCATCGACTTATAATCCTCCAAAAACTCTCCGGTAACCCTGTTGCCAATCGCCAGGCATATTGTCAGCGCTTTGTGACCTAAAAGTGCCGACAATCCGTAAATAGCCGAACTTTCCATCTCATAATTACAGATTTTCCTTCCCCTGAACTCAAATTCAGCTAACTTGTCATTGATCTCATGATCAAATGTTTCCAGACGAAGTTTCCTTCCCTGCGGAGCATAAAACCCAGGTGCTGAAATAGTAATTCCTTTCAGGAAACCTTCATTGCTGAATATTTGTACCAACTCTTTATTGGCATTCACTGCATACGGATAGGAGAGGGTATCCGGCCATTCAAGGTGCATAGTCAGTACATCTGAAAGTGCTGTATCCAGAATCCAGTCGTACCCTTCGTAAAAGTGCAACAATCCGTCAAATCCTACTGCTGTCTCGGTAAGCACACAAGAACCCGTTGGGACATCCGCTCTTAATCCGCCTGAAGTGCCCAATCTTATTAATGTTAATGAGGTAATATCCTCTTTAGCCAAACCTGTCTTCAAATCAATATTTACAAGGGCATCAAGCTCATTGATAAGAATATCAATATTATCTGTGCCAATGCCGGAAGAAATAACCGTTATTTCCTGATTATCAAAAGTTCCTGTAATTGTTCTGAACTCCCGGTTCTCCTTCCTTATCCGGATATCTGAAAAAAGTGTTCCTATCATATCAACACGACCGGGATCTCCCACAATTATTATTTTATGCGATATGTCCTCCGGAAGTAGGTTAAGATGGAAAATACTTCCGTCACTATTTAGTATCAGCTCTGTCTTCTTTTGCATCGAAAAAATAAAGTCCGAAATTACATCAAAGAGTTGATTTGGCAAAATATTAAATGTAATCGGTAATCAGTTATAGGTATTCGGTTTTGTGCATCCCCCTCTCACATCGGGAGAGGGGGATGGAGGGGGTGAGGTCACCTATAATACTCCATGATCGTACCGGAGATAAGCTTCAGCGAAATCTCCGCCAGCTTCGTCTGATATTGTATCGCCAGCAGCCTCTCCTTTGCATCCAGAAGACTTTTCTGAACTTCCCTCAGATCTAATCCTGATAAACTTCCTAGCTTATATCTCTCAAGTGCTATATCGAGGTTTTCAGTAGCGGTAGCCAGATTTTGTTCCTCGAGTTTAATCAGACGAAGATTATTATTGTACACATTGTAAATAGTGAGAAGATCAGCCTTGATACCCTGTTCAATTTCAAGATATTTAAGTTCCTTGTTCTGAATCTCAATATTGGAATTTGCTATGCTCCTCCTTTGATTGAATCCGTCGAAAACATTTACACCAAATGTGAGACCATAGGTTAATCCATTAATTGTCTGATTTTTATAGCTGCCAGTCTCATAGGTGCTTAGTGCATAAGTGTAGCCTGAAGACATAGTAAGGTAAGGATATGATCTTGAGGTAATAATCTTATAATCATATTCAGAAACGGTTTTATTCTTCGTGGCAATCATAAGACTGGTATTGCCTGCCAGTGTAGCATCAAGCAGCTTCTCATATAAAAGATATTCATCAACCTGAATAATACTGTCAGCAGATTCAAATTTAGAGGATAGCTCTTCCAGTGCCATCAATTCATTAAGCTTCACTTGTGCTGCCCTTACTACCTCCCCCTGACGCGAGAGCCTTGAACTGTCAGCATTCAGGTAAACCTGCGACTGCAGTACCTGAAGCTTTGAGCTCGATCCGAGAACATACCTGTCTTTATCAATCCTGAGTCTCTCCCTGGAAAGGGTTAATGCATAGTCAAGATTGTTAAGTGTTTGAACTTGTTGTATGTAATTGTAATACCCTGCAATTATCTCTGCAACCAGGTTTTCAACAGAAAGCTGGGTATTTAACTCTCCCAACTGCTTCAGTTCATTAAGTTTTTTGTAAGTAGTCCTTACTGAGAATCCGTCAAAAATTGTCCAGCCAAGTGATGCATTTGCTGTTGCAGCAGTATTATGGACTCCTGATGTGGAATTTGAGGAGCCATCTGTCAGATTCTGTGTCGTATTGTTTACAGTACCACCATATCGGCCAGTAAGATCCAGTTTTGGCAAATAACCTGCATTCCCGGCTGTAAAATTATTCTTTGATATCGATTCATTATTCCTGGCAATCAGAATCGAAAAATTGTTCTCCAGACCTTTGCTGATGCAATCCTTCAATTGCATAACATTCTGACTATTGGAGATCAATGAACCTGATAATATTGAAATGCTAAGCAGCAGTAACCTCATTCTCATTTTTAACTATTTTTGTTTCACTGGAGATATAGGTATAAATCGCAGGTACTACATACAAGGTCAGGAATGTAGAAAATACCATTCCCCCGATAACAGCAATACCCATTGCAATCCTGCTCTGTGCACCCTCTCCAAGTCCCAGTGCCAGAGGAGAGATTCCAAGAATAGTTGCAAGACTTGTCATAAGTATTGGCCTTAGTCGTGCTGTGGCTGCATACTTTATTGCATCAAGCTTAACCATGCCTGCATTTTTCCTTTGATTGGCAAATTCAACTATCAGAATTCCGTTCTTTGAAACAAGACCGATTAGCATTATTAATCCGATCTGACTGAAAATGTTCATCGTGATATCGAAATACCACATAAAAAGCATAGCGCCTGTTAATGCAAGCGGGACAGTCATCATAACAATAAGCGGATCCTTGAAACTTTCAAATTGTGCCGCAAGTACCAGGAATATCAGGATGATCGCTAAGGCAAATGCAAACATAAGACTGGAAGAACTTTCCCGGAAGTCCTTGGAATCACCGGCAAGTGCAGTTCTGAACGAATCATCGAGCACTTCTTTTGCTATACGGTCCATCTCCTCCAGACCTTCACTCATTGTCTTCCCCTTTTCCAGTCCTGCAGAGATCGTTGCTGCCACAAATCGGTTATACCTGAACAATTGAGGTGGAGCAGTTTCTTCAGATAACGACACAAGGTTGTCAAACTGGATCATCTCACCTGAATTATTCCTAACATACAATGATGTAAGATCAAGTGGTTTGTTCCTGTCTTCCCGTGCCAGTTCTCCAAGGATCTGATACTGTTTCCCGTTCATAAAGAAGTAGCCAAAACGCTGACCGCTGAGTGCGAGCTGAAGTGTCTGTCCTATATTTTGGGTAGAAACTCCCAGAGTTGTCGCTTTTTCCCTGTTTATGTGGATCCTGAGTTCAGGTTTGGTAAATTTCAGGTTGACATCAGCCATAGTCAGAATATCACTTTCCATTACCCTGGCCATAAATGAAGGCAGCACATCTCTTAGTTTTTCTATTGAGGTTGCCTGAAGAACATATTGTACAGGCATGCCAGCACGCCTGCTTCCAAATGTTGACTGCTGATTAACAAATGACCTGGCTTTTGTCTTTTTTCGTACGGCCATTGCAAGATTGTCAGCAATTTCCTGTTGTGATCTTTCCCTTGCGTGAGGTTTTGAGAGTACAATTCTGATCATACCAAAACTTCCCCCTCTGATCATCTCTGTATAACTCACCAGTTCAGGAACTTTTTCCTCTACAAGTTTTGTTATATCATCAGCATAATCAAGCATAAATTCATATGTTGCACCTTCATTAGCAGAAGTATTTATGGTTATCTGAGACCTGTCCTCAAGTGGAGCCATCTCAGCTGGAATCTTCATCCACAGAAGAAACACCAATCCCATCGCTGCAATCAGGATAATTATAGAATACTGGCGGTGCCTTAAAAATGATTCAAGTGACTTTCTGTACCCGTTGTTAAGATTATCAAAGAATTTTTCGGTAACTCTGTAAAACCAGGTATGGCTCTTTTCATGCCTGAGTAGCTTTGTTGACACCATCGGCGTAAGCGACAAAGCCAGAAAGGCAGATATTGCTACCGCTCCTGCCATGACAATACTGAATTCCCTGAACAGTCGTCCTGTAATACCCTGAAGAAAAACAATGGGAAAGAATACAGAAATAAGTGTAATTGTTGTTGCAATAATAGCAAAATATATCTCTTTTGAACCCCTTAATCCAGCTTCATAAGGATTCATTCCTGATTCCACCTTAACATAGATATTCTCCATTACAACAATTGCATCATCTACAACAATTCCGATAGCCAGAACAATAGCGAGCAATGTGAGTACATTTATGGAATATCCGGCAAGATACATAATGAAAAAGGCACCAATCAGGGAGACTGGAATAACAAGTATCGGAATTATTGTGGCCCTCCAGCTTCGAAGGAAGAAATAGATTATTACAACAACCAGGATGAATGCTATATAAATTGTATCCTTAACCTCCTTAATTGAAGACCTGATGTATTCTGTATTATCATAATTGACATTTATTACAACATCCTCTGGCAGATCCTTTTTTATGTATTCCAGCCTCCTGTAAACCTCATCAACAATATCAATATGATTTGAACCTGGTTGCGGGATCATTGCTACCATAACCATCGGAACACCTTCGCGTTTAAGAATACCTCTGATGTCTTCCGGCCCCAGTTCAGCCCTGCCTATATCCTTAAATCTCACAATAAGATCTCCTGATTGTTTGATAATAAGGTCGTTGAACTCTTTTGGGGTTGTCATCAATCCCATGGTTCTTATTGTAAGCTGCGTGGTATTACCCTCAATAGATCCTGATGGCAATTCAACATTCTCCCTCGATATTGCATTCCGGACATCCATTGGAGTAAGTCCATACCCTGCAAGTTTGGCAGGATCAATCCAAAGCCTCATGGCATAGCGTTTTTGTCCAAAGATATTGACTGCGCTTACTCCCGAGATAGTCTGAAGTTGTTCTTTAAGTGTGAGCTCAGCTATTTCTGAAAGCTGCAGGAGTGATCTTTTCCCGCTTTCAACTGTCAGAAAAAGAATTGGATTGGCGTCAGCATCTGCTTTGGCTACAGTAGGTGGATCACAGTCTCTAGGCAATAGCCTCATCGCCTGGGATACCTTGTCTCTGACATCATTGGCAGCAGTTTCAAGGTCTACTGAAAGTTCAAATTCAACGGTGATGTTACTTCCTCCCTGCCGGCTCACACTTGTAAGAGTACGAACACCAGGTATTCCATTAATATTCTGCTCAAGCGGTTCTGTTATCTGGGTTTCAATTACATCCGAATTTGCACCGGGATAGGATGTACTTACAGTTATAATTGCAGGATCTACACTTGGGAATTCACGTACACCAAGAAATGTCATCCCAACAATACCAAAGAGAAGTATTATGATAGCAAATACAGTGGCCAGAACCGGCCTGTTTATACTGGTAGATGATAAACTCATTTGGTATTATTTTGTTTGCTGATTACCAGAGTATCAAGAACTACAGGCAGATTATGTCTCATCTGAAGTATGCCTGTAGTTAAAAGAGTATCGCCAAAATTCAGACCTTTTACAATCTGAATTAAAGATTCAGTCCGCAATCCTGTTCCTACTTTTACATTTGCAGCTTTTCCGCTCCTGTAAACATAAACAGTCTCTCCTTCCATCTCTGGAATCAGAGCTTCAGTTGGGATAGCAATTGTATTATCAATCTGTGACAATAGAAGTGCCACCTCAGCAAAACGCCCAGGTTTTAATTCTTCACTGATATTGGGATATATAGCTCTGGTTACAATAGTTCTTGTATTCAAATCTATTTTTGGATCAACAGCATAAACACTGGCCTTAAATTCTGTATTTGTTCCGACAATTTTAAAAGTAACCGGGAATCCAATATTAACCTCATCAGCATACTTTTCAGGAATTGAAAATTCAAGCTTTAAAGGACTCATTTTTACAAGTCTGGCAATCTTTGTGGATGTTGTGACAAAACTTCCCTCACTAAGGTATCTTAATCCGATTATACCGTCAAAAGGTGCACGGAGTTCAGTCTCGGAGATCCGGGCCTTAATAAGATTAATATCTGCCTGAATAGTCTGAAGTTGAGTAACTATCTGATCATAACTCTCTTTGCTGATTGCGTCTCTGTCGAGCAGGCTTCTTTGTCTGAACTCCTGTTCTTGAACCAGTTTCTTTTGAGCTACAAGTTTCTCAAGCTGTGCCTGAAGAGGTTTATCATTTATTTTAGCAAGAAGGTAACCCTTTTTTACCCTGGTACCTTCTGTAAAATTGATTTTAACAATTTTGCCTGATGTCTCAAAAGACAATTCAACTTCTTCATCCGGTCGTAAAGTTGCTATGCTGTTAATTATTTCACTCATCTGCGTTGGCTGAATAAGGAAGCCGCTCACATTAAGCAGCTGGCGACTCTGCATCATACCACCTCCCTGACCAGCGGGAGCTCCTTTACCTGCAGCTGGCGGTGATGTTTTTTTTGAGACAAGCAGAGGCATTACTTTCGGATAAGCAATAATGACAGCTATTACAAGGATTAGCAGGATTGTTATTATTATTCTCAAACGTTTATTCATAATTTTTTAAATTGTTATCTGCATGTAAAATAACATGTTATAAAGTAAATGGTTCAGTTGATGATTTAATATGAATGATGACTGCCAAAAGTAGCCAATTTATGCGGGTTTAAAGTATTAGTGTTCAGAAATTTGTGTTAAAATTTGCTAAAATGGTCTGATCATTCATATTTTAAAATTTTACTTCTGCTGTTTCAGTTTATAAAAACATCTTAATTTTATCGCTCAAAAGATAGCTTTTATGATACAACGAATTCAGTCAATTTACTTGCTTTTGACATCTCTGATATCAATAATATTCCTTAAAGGTGTCTATTTAACTTTTATTGACATATCAGGTATACATTTAAACCTGACAATGAAAGGATTACATAAAATAACAGAAAATGGTGCTTTGGAAAAAATTGGAGTTATATGGTTAATTACTATACCGGGTTTGGTTATCCCGGCATTATCAATTTTTACTATTTTCATGTTTAAAAGGAGAGACCTTCAATTAATCCTGGTCAGAATTCTGATGCTTGTTGTCTCTGCATTTTTAACTGCATCTGTAATCTATATTATATATATTAACTCAGGGTTTGATGCAAACCTCGACAGCTGGTATAAGTTACTTGTCCCTGTTTGCCAGTTTGTACTGACCATTCTGGCCTTCAGAGGTATTAAAAGAGATGATGACCTGGTAAAATCATATGACAGACTCAGATAGAAAGGCTATAAATGCATTAGAGGCTGTAAAGGCTTTAAAAGGAGGAAAGGCATTATCAGATTAAAATAGTTCTAAACACAATACAGCCTTTAAAGCCTCTACAGCCTCTATCGCCTAAATTATGTGAAGGTTCTCCTGATTAGTGATCTTTTCACAATAATGACATTTCAGAGCTACATTTTTCTTTGAAACAACTTTGAATTTTGTTGTAACATGTTCATAGTTGGTTATACATTTGGGATTCATGCATTTTGCAATTCCTACTATGACATCGGGTACTTCAACAACCTTTTTTTCCACCACCTCATAATCCCTTATGATATTGAGCTTAGCATCAGGAGCTACAAGGGCTATTCTGTTTATATCCTCATCCTGGAAATAGAGACCGGAAATCTTAATTATCGCTTTTCTTCCGAGTTTTTTACTTTCCAGATTTGTGCCAAAAGTGATCTGATTATCAATATGGTCAAGTCCAAGTATCTGAATGACCTTAAAGAGATTTTTTGCAGGAACATGATCAATTACAGTTCCGTTTTGTATTGCACTTACGCTCAATTGTTTTGGTTCTTTCATGACCTGTAATGATTATTTGATACCTAAAAGTGAGCACAAAATAGCCTGCCTTGTATACACTCCGTTAAGTGCTTGTTCAAAATAATAGGCTTTAGGATTCCTATCTACATCCTGGTGGATCTCATTAACCCTGGGAAGAGGATGCAGAATACGCATATTTGATTTGGTATTTTTAAGCATTGAATCCTTTAATACATATACATTCTTTACCTTCTCATATTCAATTGGATCTGAAAACCTTTCCTTCTGAACCCTCGTCATATAAATAATATCCGCTTTTGAAATAATGTCCGTAAAATCGTTGTGCTCGTAATACTTCAGACCCAGATTCTCAAGATAAAGCTTGAATTCATCGGGCATCTTCAGTTCTTCAGGTGAAATAAAATTAAATGTAGCCTTCCATCTCGACATAGCCATCATAAGGGAATGGACAGTCCTTCCATACTTAAGGTCTCCCACCATAAAAATATTAAGATTTTCAAGTGTGCCCTGCGTTTTCCTTATTGAATAGAGATCAAGAAGTGTTTGTGAGGGGTGCTGATTGGCACCATCACCTGCATTTATTATAGGTACTGTGGCAATTTCACTTGCAAACCTGGCACTGCCCTCAATTGGATGCCTCATCACTATCAGATCGCAATAGTTATTCACTGTCCTGATTGTATCATTCAGTGTTTCTCCCTTTGATACACTTGAATTTGCAGCATCTGAAAACCCGATTATCTTACCGCCAAGCCTGTTTATTGCACTCTCAAAACTTAGCCTTGTTCTTGTTGAAGGTTCAAAGAATAGAGTTGCTACAACTTTTCCTTCCAGAAGCCGTTGGGTTGGAACTTTTTCAAACTCCTCCGTGAGATCAAGAATTTTAAGGATTTCCTTTGTTGTGAAATCATCAATTGATACTAAGCTTCTGTTTTTCATAATCATTGGAGAATTTGTCTGTCAGGGCTGATAAAATCAAAGTTACTCAAGATTTGGAAGATGAAAAAGCCTGTTAATAATTAATTAAAAACTTTGTCATTTACGTTCAATAAACCGACTTATTACACCCTCTGCCCGGGCAAGTCTGGCTAATATCCTTTCCCCGTTGGAAATCCTGAAATTAATCACAATTCTGCACTCCAGATCAAATGCCTGACCTGATTGACCAGAACCTTCGTCCTTAAGTATCTTCATCACATCATTCATCGATTCAAAGGGGAATGTAATTTCATAGTAATCTCTTACAGTACATTCAATAATTTCTGCATTCTGAATAGCTTCTGCAGCTGCTGTTTTATAGGCGTGGATAAGTCCGGGTACACCCAACAGTGTGCCTCCGAAATACCTGATGACGACAATAAGAATATTTGTGAGTACGTTTGAATTTATTTGCCCGAGAATTGGTTTTCCGGCTGTTCCGGAAGGTTCTCCATCATCATTAATCCGCCATAACGATCTTTGGTAACCAATCATATATGCATAGCAATGGTGCCTTGCATCATGATACTCTTTTCTTATATTTTCGATTATGGTCTTTACAGATTCCTGATCATTAACAGGATAAGCTAATGCAATAAATTTACTACCCTTGTCCCTGAAAATACCCTGCGATGGTTTTTTTATGGTTTTATAAATGTCAGATTCCATTTGTAATCATCCCTAAAATCAACCGATCTGCAATATTAGTTATTAAAGTGAATTAAGGGTTGAATCATCCGATAATTGTAATGCTATTTAAAATTGTATTTATATCTTGAACCCACTCCGGGGTTCAGGTTTCTTTTTTTCTTCTAACCCCGCACTTCGTGCAGGGTTATTCATATTAAACCACATTCGTGGTTTCGTTATGTCAAATCCTGAAAGGATTTAATATTAATAACCACGGGTGTAAACCCGTGGTTTATAACACGATATGATGGTGAACCCCGAAGTGGGTTCAATAAATGCCTAACTCAATCCTTAATTCTTATTGTTAATCAGGTAATAGCTAATTGTAAAATTGATACTTTTGCAGAGTATATAAAAAGGTATATGAGTTTGTTAATTGATGAAAAGGACTTAAAAAAACTGATCGTAATTGGTGACAGGGTATTGATTAAACCTAAAGTACCTCAATCAAAGACTAAGAGCGGACTTTTGCTTCCACCCGGTGTGAATGAGAATGAAAAAGTGCAGATTGGTTTTGTAGTAAAAGTCGGGCCAGGTTATCCTATCCCCTCTGTAAATGATGTTGATGAACCCTGGAAAAACAGTTCGGATGATCCCAAATATGTTCCCCTTCAGCCAAAAGAGGGGGACCAGGCAGTATACCTGCAGAACAGTGCAATTGAAGTTGAATTTAACCGGGAGAAATATGTAATTGTTTCTCACTCAGCAATTTTACTATTGCTCAGGGATGATGGATTATTCGAATAATTTTAAGATTTATTCGAAATTACTCATCATACAAGGTGAATTCGCTGAATTCCTTCATGAATTTTTCAATTTCAGCCGCCCACCTTTCTTTTTCTTTTGTGATATTTTTTCTTTGCAATAGAGTTTCCCTGATACCTGAATCCCCTGATAGAATATCAAATGGCATCAGATTGTATTCATATTCGTATGGTGGAGGAATAAATTGAAGTGCATCGGGTGCAGAAGTCTCAATTATTGCATCGAAAATTTCAATTGCAGCTTCAACAGGTTTGAAATTTCCTGTATCTGTTACATGAAACTGAAGACCGTTGCATAATTTACCACAGAATTTATGAAAGGTTGGAATATAGTTATGTACTCTGAAGGCACAAC
>Ga0209314_10000008_pt1 | contig 74007 bp, 74 predicted proteins | sample I19B2metaG_FD_184146 | JGI IMG/M metagenome (GOLD analysis project Ga0209314, IMG submission 184146) | Lake sediment bacterial and archeal communities from Gulf of Boni, Indonesia to study Microbial Dark Matter (Phase II) - ​I19B2 metaG... | ecosystem: Environmental > Aquatic > Freshwater >... | reverse complement strand
AACACTTAGAAGTTACTTGAAAGAATCCCCGGATTTTTTTTACGATCTCAAAAATTAGCCGGTAATGTGCTCCAATCTTCTCTAACTGATATTTTCTCTTTAATCTCTTTAGCCTCTTCAAAAAGAGTAAAACGAGAGTAAACTTGTAGTCCACGGCAGTTCTAATCAAATCAGCAGCCCTATCAACCAAGGAATTTAACTCTTCACGTGTCACCTTTCTAATCGGGATCTAACATAGAATCTTGCTTCGCCAAAGTTTACGAGCCTAAAATTGGACATGGGTATAGGGATTTCTGTTGGTAGGGGGCGTATTATGAGATCGCTATCTACTTGTTGTGCTAGGTCTGCTAGTGCTGGCTAGAGTTCTGGTGGGGCGCGAATCGAATAGATAAGGTCAGCGTTTTTGTATAGGGGTATGTTGGGGTTTGTTACGTCGTCTTGGACTACTTTAGTGTTGGGTATGAGTGTTTGACTGCCTCTACTGCCTCTTCGCTGATTATTGTGGGTGCTGTGAAGAATCGCCTGGAAGATGGCGATATTGTTGTTGTTTTTGCTAGGTTGCTTGCTTATTGGGGGACGATGTTTTTATTGGAGATATTTTAATTAATTATTTTTGGTGGGCGATGACGACTCTGGCCCATTTGATTTGTGATCGAGATCTTGAGTGCGAGAGCCCACCAATCTTCTTACTAGTTCAACTGAGCTGAACAGCATCCACCCTATAGAGTTGTACAAGTATTTACATGGCAAGTTTTTCGTTGATTGATTGTGTCAGCTGAGAGCCAGTTTTCCAGTAATTATCCCTATTACTATAAGTATGCCTAGTGCAACTACTGCCCTGATGTGTTTGCCAAATATGTGAAGGATGGACCATACCACTAGGGTTGCGAATAGGAATTCTGAGAGAGCTACCCATGTAGTGACAGTTGTAAATTGCATTGGTTTATACATTCCATGCAAGTACTTGACAGCTTGCTCGATTAGTGGAGAGGAGATTAATGGTGCTTTTAATATTTCTTGAATGCCTGATATGGCTAGGCTGAAGGCGCTTTTCAGGAAGACACCGCTCCTGTAGATTGGTTGACGTGGTTGTATCAATTTTTATGCACCTATTTTTGTTTAAATGAGAGGCTTTTGAGGATAAAAGCGTTATAAGAATTCACTTTCACCTATCTCTTTACTTTAAAAACTTTTGAAAGAACAAAAATAATAGATTGGGACTTACTAAATCGGTGGGAATAGAAAGTAAGGAATCGCCTTGGGAATTAAGATTTTTGAGGAGGAGATCAGGGCTCCAAGCGTTTTCAAGGATAGAAGTAAGCTTTCCATCGACTATGTGCCCCCATTCCTTCCTCATCGTGAGGAGGAGTATCGGCTTTTAGTCAACTTTTTCCGCTCAATTTTGGACAGCCCTGGAAAAGCAAGTCCAAGGGTTTTGATAAAGGGAAAAATTGGAACTGGGAAGACAGTTCTTGCGAAACGTTTTGGCGCTGACATCCAAAGTATGGCTCAACAGAAGGGAGTAAACATACGCTATGAGCATGTAAACTGCCGAGAGGATGGAAGCTTTTTCAATCTACTGCGAGGCATAATCACCAAGTTTGAAAGAGCTTATCCACAACGGGGCTTCTCATCTGAGGAAGTGCTTCATAATCTACTCCAAGTTTTGGATGAGAAGAACGCATTTCTAATAATAGCTCTGGACGAACTGGAGGCCCTCATCCGGAAAGAAGGAGCTGACCCACTCTATGACCTCACTAGAATCCAGGAGACTAGGCCTGATACTAGCCAAAGACTATCCATGATCTGCATCTTCAGAGAACCTGAGTGCGACGAGATAATGAAACATCTTGACAAGAGCACTTTGAGTACTCTCCAAAGTAACATTCTCCATCTGAAGGGATACCCATCAGCCGAGATGAAGGGCATTCTTGAATACCGTGTAAAAGAGGCATTTAACGAAAATGCGGTTCGCTCTGAAACTATTGGTTTGATCGCTGACATTGCTGGGGCTTTTGGAGATGCTAGATACGCCATAGAACTATTAGAGCGTGCAGGCGTGTTTTCGGATGCCGACCGCAGTCGCGAGGTTCTTCCAAGTCATGTAAGGAAGGCGAGGGCTGAGCTGCCTCCAGAAATCCGCAAGGAATATCTTCGGTACACGAGTCTCCATGAAAAGCTTATTCTACTTGCTATCGCTAGGCGCCTTGAACTAGGAGAAATAGACTATATGACTATGGGAGAGCTTGAAGAAGCCTATCATGTAGTTTGTGAGGAGTATGGGGAAAAACCACGCGGCTACACTCAGTTCTGGAAATATGTAAAGAACTTATCTGACACTGATATGGTTTCAGCTAAAAGTTCTGGCGAAGGTTTCAGGGGTAAGACGACCTTGATCGGGCTGCTGGTTCCCGCTGACACGGTGAAAAGAGAAATTGAAAGGTTGGTGGAGGCTAAATGAGCGCACATGAAAACCTGTTAACAGCAATCGAGGATATTTTCTCTTCCAAAGGGCGTGTGCGGATCATCAAAACTCTGTCCGAGGTTGGGGAACTGAATATATCCGAAATAGCTAGGCGTGTTGAGTTAAACTATACCACGACGAACCAACATCTGCATGCGCTTAAAGAGGCAGGACTAGTTCAGGAGAAAAAATTTGGAAGAATCCGAATCTTCAGGTTCAAATACGAATATCCACGGGCTCAAGCAATCAAAGATCTGATTGATTTTTGGGAAACTGACAAGCCAGTTGATATAAAGTCTAAAATATGAAAAAAGTTAGTTGAGTTCTGGGCTGGCTGGTTAGGGGCTTGTCGGAAGAGTGTAGAGAGCTGTTGGCAAGTTTTGAGCGCGCGGTCAATGATGTAGCGTTGGATATTACTAGTGGGGCTCTTATTGAAAGGCTTCCTCCTCAAGAACTTTGGGGACGGGCCGAGAAGAAGATCGCCTCTTTGAATTCAATTGCCAGTAGCCTGAGAGAAATAGCTTTAACTTTGAAACCAGAAGTCGCTTTTACGATCGAGCGTCACTATGAAAGTATGATGAAGAGGCTGAATAATTTTCGTGACATTCTATTTCAGAAGACAACAGAGCCTCTAACAAATTCGAGGCTTGCGCTTGAGCAACTGAGGCTTGCGTTAGTTGATGCCTCTGATTTTCTTGTACTAACAAGGGAGGCTCAAAACCATCCAAGTCCGGCCATGCAGGAGATTCATGTATTAAAACAAAAAGCTACCGCATTACAAACCCTAACTGAAATGGAAGCCAAAGTAGGCGATTTGACCAAAACCATTCATGAGCTAGAAACGCTAAAAGGCGAATTGGAACAAAAAATTGAAACCCTCAAAGCTGAACGAGATGCATATGCTCAAGAAGCCAAAAAATTAGAGGGTAAAGCTGCAGGATTACAAGCTGAGATCGAGGGCGTAAGAAAGGAAAAAGTAGCTTGGATGGAAAAAGCCACTGAAAAAACCTTCGTCAAACTTGAAGAAATGGTGGATGCTCTCAAAGGGCAGATAGTGGCTTTGAGGGAAGAAAATGAAAGGCTCCGTAAACAACTTCAAGGCATTAGAAAATAGCTAAGTGCAAATCCATATGTCAAAATCTAAGAAAACGACGCCGTCAATGGTTGATATAACCGCCAAACCCGAAATATACCGCGAGGCAATAGCCCAAGGCAAAATTAGACTCAAACCCGAAACTGTTCAGCTTATCAAGAAAGGGCAAATCGAGAAAGGAGATCCGCTCTCCACAGCTAAAATTGCTGGCACGCTCGCCGCAAAGAACACAAGCCAACTAATCCCCCTCTGTCATCCGCTTCCAATAACAAACGTACAAATCCATACGAAAATTTCTGATGAACATGTGGAAGTAGAGGCAACTGTGAAAACAACTGCAAAGACCGGGGTAGAGATGGAAGCTCTAGTCGCAGCAACAGTCGCACTCTTAACGATCTGGGACATGACCAAACAATATGAAAAAGATGCGCACGGGCAATACCCCTCAACTAGTATTGAAGAGATTAGAGTTGTCAAAAAAACAAAAGCTGAGAGGAAATGAGTGCTACAGTGGCTGAACACAAAGCCAAAGCCCCTATAAAGCTCAGGTTTGCGGTGGTCACGGTAAGCACTTCTCGTTATCGCTCTTTAAAGAGTGGAAAACCTGTCATAGACTCATCTGGCGATTTAATTATCCAAATCCTAGAAGGATCTGGACATACCGTTACGCATAAAAAACTTGTACCCGACGAGGAGAAGCTCATTGTAAAAGCCGTCAAAGAAGCTCTATCAAATAAAAATGTGGACGTGGTGGTGACATCTGGGGGAACAGGCATAACCCATTCTGATATTACAATAGAAGCTATACGCCCACTTTTTGAGAAAGAGCTGCCGGGCTTCGGGGAACTCCTGAGAAAAGTAAGCTATGAAGAAATAGGTTCGCCTGCAGTTATGACAAGAGCCACGGCAGGTATAGTTAAGGGAAAGGCAGTATTCTGTATTCCAGGCTCACCGCAAGCTGCAGAAACCGCTCTGAAATACCTGATTCTGCCAGAAGTAGGGCACATCGTAAAACATGCCCGCGAGTAGCTGAGTTTTCAGTTCTATGATTTTACAATGGCTTTTGCCAGTTTCTCGCTTCCAGCTAGAAATTCAATCATTTTCTCATTGAAATTAAACCAGTGGCTTAAGCTGGATGCCAGTTTCTTGTCATTCTCAAAAATTAGCCTGAGAAATGGGATAAAATCTAAGTTTGCGATTTTTCGAGAAACATGGCATTTAGCCCCAATGTGCGTGCACACTTCTTCTCTCATCGTACGTTCACCCTTATTTCTCCCTAGCATCGCCACTTTTGTGGGGGGAAACTGATACTTGACATAGTGGTACTCTTCTTCAGCCAACATAACCCCCGTTGAAACCAGATCTATGACGTATGGCATAAGCCCCCAATTCTGGCTCCGTTTAATTCTGCCCATGATTACATCTGCCTTTGACATGGCATCATATACAATAGCCATCTTCTCCAGATCCTGAAACTGCGCTGGCAAATTGTCGTGGATCGTTAGAAAAAGGATGTCAAAATCCACCTCCGAACTATCTAGAGCCCTCTTCGCATGCAAACTGGTCTTAGCTGAGAAGAAGTCCTTCAGAGTGTCGAAGACATTATACTGCCTATCTCGTTGAGCCATAGATTCGACATCAGATGCTCTAAGCATCCTCCTTCTTTCAGCAAGGGACTGGAAATCATTGATAGCTGATCTTAGATCCCCTTCAGCTCTCTCAGCTATGATCCGTAACGCTTCATCCTCAACTTCAATGCCTTCATTTTTGGCGATCTTCTTGAGATAAGCAACAATTGTAGGCATACGGATACCATAAAACCTGATCATCTCACATGCGAACCGCATGTAGCGTAGCCTTGGATCCCACGGATTGTTTGCAACTAGAACGACTGGTGAATTAGAGCTCTTAGCAACCTTCAAAACTGCAGCTATTCCGCCTTGGTCTTCTCGTCCAAAAATGCCGTCAACTTCGTCGAGGAAGATTATGGTTCCCTTTGTATCTGAGAATATGCCTACAAGGGAGCGCTCTGTAGCAGCCCGTCCAGCAATTCGCATCACCTTTTCCTCAGTTCTAAAGTCGCTTGCATTCATTTCCACTAGGCTGTATCCAAGCTCTCGAGCAGCCACTTTAACTAGAGTTGTTTTTCCGATCCCTGGAGATCCGTAGAGTAACGCTGCCTTATTCCCCGGCTTCCATTTCCTAAGCCATTCCAAGAACTGGGACTTTGCCTTCTCATTCCCTACCACATCGGCTATTTTTTGAGGGCGGTAGGTTTCAACCCACATGATACTGCTCATATTCACTTAGAGCCTCTTTTGAGTGCGGCAAACTGTGCCAGTAGGGCGCTCAATTGGATATCTTCATTTGCCCCTTCAGTTAAACGAAACTCATACTCACCTATCATGTTCGCCAAATTAGCCACCTCTTCTTCCGATAGGCCTAGAGTGAACACTTCTTTGTGAATTTGGCGTATTAGATCCGCTCCTGCCACACCACGCGTTATGAGTATCTCGTATAATTTATCTCGGGCTTCAGTGAACTTTCCAGTCAAAGCTTGCTTAAGCATTGTCCTAACTTCCTCTGGGCCAGCCCTGCCGACAACCTTCCTAACCTCGCCTTCACTCACAGCCTTACCCAAAACCGCTGCTGCTTGAAGAGTGTTTATCGCGCGCCTCAAATCGCCTCTACAGAAATCCCAGATCGCGTCGATTCCGTCAGCATTCACCTTCGCACCTTCTTTTTTGGCAATAGAGTTAAGGCAGCCAGCCACATCATCCTTCTGAAGCTCCGAAAACCTGAAAATTGCACATCGACTTTGAATCGGCTCAATGATTTTAGATGAATAATTACAGATCAGAATGAACCTAGCTGTCCTAGAACTTGTTTCCATAATTCTCCGCAGAGCTGTTTGAGCTTCGCTGGTCATCTGGTCGCTTTCGTCTAAAATTATAAGCCGATACGGGGCTTCTCCAATTGTCCCTAGGCGGGCGTAAGTCTTGATCCGCTCCCGTACCATCGGGATGCCCCTCTCATCTGAAGCATTTAATTCAAGCGTAAGATCTCTCCAATTTTTTCCGAACAGCTGGCGGGCTATACATAGGGCGACGCTGGTCTTCCCGTTTCCAGGCGGACCTGCAAATAGTAGATGTGGCATCGTCAAAGGATCTTTAAGAAGCTGTTTTAGATGCGCCACTACTTCTTTGTGGTCAATCACCTCATCTAATGCTTTAGGGCGATATTTCTCAACCCACATAACTTCTTTCTCTTCGCTCATAGAACCAAGCCTGCTCAGAGTTTTTATCATTCTAAATGTATCACGCTGGTTAATTATTTGTCGTTTGATGGGCGGAGACTAGTTTCGCCGACCACTCTCTCCACCTGTTTTACCTCTGTTTCTCGAGAAACCTTATTTTATCTTACAGTAATTTAGCTCATAGCCTATTTTGGAGGCATCTAAATCATCCATGCCCTCACTTTCAATAGAAGACTCAGACTTCAAATTCAAAAATATTCCAGTAAAATTAATCGCCCAGAGAGGTTCGCCAGAAATTAGATTGGCAGGCGAGACCATCGGACCATTAACCGAGGGAAAAGAATTCGAAGCTAAATTTTGGATAGCCTCCGAACTTGTTAAAACTGGAATCGCACGCTTCCGCGAAGAACAACTCGATCTCATCAGTTTACATAAATTATATTGGAGAGAAACAGTCCAAACTGGAAAACAAATCTCCCCACTTCCTGAAAACTTCTATCCGAAGCTCCGCCGATACTTGTCTGAACTAAAAGAATCTGCAGACCCGGCTAAACTACAGGACTACGAGAAAGCACAGCGAATTGCCCACGACATAATGAACTGTCGGCTGAAGAAAATCGTAGGACTAGCGTCAGGGCCTGCCCAAACCGACGAAATACTTGGCAACCTCTCCGAAGAAGAAAGAAACTTGTACAATCGCCTCCATGAGCTAGTAGTCGAGTGGCGAACTAAAATACTGAAATTGGAGACACAGTCCAAATGACAACTCAAACCCAGACTGAAGCTATAGGTCCTGAAGAAAGATTTCAGAACTTCTTAAAATCATTCCAGACCGAAACAGGCGAATACAAATATCGAGAAAGACTTGCCCAGCTATCCGTAAACAACTCTCGATCTCTAATCATAGACGCAGAAAATCTGATGACGTTCGACGAAGCTTGGGCGAGGAGCCTAATAGAGAATCCAGATGAGTTTTTGAAACACGCCGATAAGGCCGCGTTCGCCCAACTGAAAATCGAGGATCCTGAGTATGCTGAAGAAATATCCGCTGTCAGAGTAAGATTCCGCAAACTACCTGAAATGAAAAAACTAAGAGTCATCGGCGCGTATGATGTGGGCAACCTGATCCTGATTGATGGGATACTGGTTCGAGCCAGCTCGGTGAAACCCCTTTTGGTAAAAGCAGTATTCAAATGCAGACGGTGTGGCGAAACTCAATCGATAGCTCAGACTGGCATATTCATTCGGACACCGCTAGGCTGCGCAAATCCAGATTGCAGACGTATTGGGCCATTAGACTTTGTTGAAGAGGAGTCCACTTTCATTAACTTCCAAGAAGTGAGGATTCAGGAAAAACCCGAAGATCTCCCTCCTGGTCAACTGCCGAGATCGATAGACATTAGGTTAATTGAAGATCTGGTGGATGTAGTCCGTCCAGGCGACCGGGTATCCGTTACCGGCATAGTGCGCGCTTTGCAAGAAGTAGTGCCGAGAAGGGGGAAACTGAGGACATTTGAGCTATACTTGGACGCAAACTACATCGACACGCTTGGAAAAGAGGTTGAAATTGTCCAGATCTCCCCAGAAGAAGAGAAACAGATCAAAGAACTCGCCGCAGACCCATTCGTCCATAGGACTTTAACCCGCTCCATAGCCCCATCCATATTCGGATATGAAGATGTCAAGGAAGCAATAGCCTACCTCCTCTTCAGCGGGGTTCCAAAAGTCCTTCCAGACGGGGTTATGATACGCGGCGACCTAAACGTCCTCTTGATTGGAGATCCTGGGACTGCCAAAAGCCAACTTCTTCAATATGTTGGGAGGATTGCGCCAAGAGGCCTATACACAAGCGGACGTGGAACTACTGCCGCTGGGCTGACCGCCGCTGTGGTCAGGGAAAAGGCTGGAGGGCTAGTCTTAGAGGCAGGGGCCCTCGTCTTGGCTGACAAGGGCATCTGTTGCATCGACGAATTCGACAAAATGAGGCCGGAGGACAGGGTCGCTATTCATGAGGCGATGGAGCAACAAACGGTATCCGTAGCCAAGGGTGGGATTGTGGCAACTTTAAACGCCCGTGCATCCATCCTTGCCGCCGCTAACCCTGCTCTGGGACGATATGAACCCAGCCGCATAGTAGCGGAAAACATCAATCTACCTATTACTGTCCTGTCAAGGTTTGACCTCATTTTTGTATTAATAGATAAACCAGAACGAGAAATGGACACCAAAATGGCTGAACACATCCTTCGTCTACACGAAAGCAGAGCGCCCCCTGTCGAACCGCCTATCTCGCCGCAGCTCCTAAGAAAATACATAAGCTATGCGAAGCGCATCGAACCAAGAATAACCGACGAGGCTTTGAAACGATTTGAAGCCTTCTACTTGAAAATGCGTGGAACCCCTGAGACAGGCACTAGCCCCATCGCCATAACTCCGCGACAGCTCGAGTCGCTGGTGCGATTATCTGAGGCGAGAGCCAAAGCAGCCTTACGCCAAGAAGTGACCGCGGAAGACGCCGAGGCGGTAATCAAATTGATGGAGAAATCGCTTGGACAAGTTGGGTTTGATATGGCTTCTCAAAGATACGACATAGACATAATTATGACAGGCAAGTCAAAGAGCACTAGAGACAAGCTTCATGAAGTACTTTCAGCAATTATGGAAATTGAACGGGAAGAAGGCGTAGTGGAGCTTGGAAAACTATACAAAAAACTCTACACTGAACACCAAATTGAGCAACTCGATGCAGACAGGCTCATAAACCAATTGATACGAGATGGGACAATCTACTCTCCTAAACCAGGCTATGTAAAGAAAACATAGCCAATTGTCTGTTCATCTGGGAAGAGCGTTGAAAGTTGAAGAACTTTCTGTACCACAGTCAGTTAAGAAAGTTATAGTTGAGTCAGGGCTAACTGAACTCTATCCTCCCCAAAAAGATGCTGTTCAGGCTGAAGTACTAGAGGGCAGAAACTTAGTTCTCGCAAGTCCCACTGCCAGCGGTAAGACTCTTGTGGCTGAGCTCTGCGCTATGAAACATGTTCTCGAACGGGGCGGAAAAGTCCTCTACCTCACCCCACTACGAGCCATTGCCTCAGAAAAATACGAGGAATTCAAAAAATATACGAAACTCGAGAAGGACAGAGGGCAAAAAATCAAAATCGCCATCAGCACAGGCGACTACGACTCAAGCGATCCTTGGCTGGGACGCTACGACATAATCATCTCCACAAATGAAAAAGCCGACAGCCTGCTCAGACATAGAGCACATTGGATGAGCGAAATCTCCCTTGTAATTGCAGATGAAGTCCATCTTCTAAGCGATGTGGAACGTGGACCAACTCTCGAAGTAGTCATCGCAAAACTACTACAAATCAATCCTAAAATCCAGATTCTAGCCCTCAGCGCCACAATCAAAAATGCCGACGAAATTGCAGACTGGCTTAAAGCCGAATCCATAACCACCGAGTGGAGGCCAGTCAAACTAAAAGAAGGCGTCTACCTTCACGGAGACGCTGTATTCAACGACGGCAGCGCCTACAAGATCGCCGAGACCTATAAAGATCCAGCCATAAACCTAGCGATGAACATCCTCAGACAGCGAGGGCAAGTCCTAATCTTCACCGAAACCAGAAAAATGGCAGTAACCATCGCAACTAGAACTGCGGCAACGGTGAAGAAAACCCTTTCACAACCCGAACAAAGAGTACTCAAGACCATTTCAGACAAAATCGCCGAAGCCGGAGAAAAAACTAGGGTCAGCAACTTCCTCGCAGAACTTGTCACCAACGGCGTAGCCTTCCACCATGCAGGTTTGCACTCAGCACACAGAAAAATTATCGAAGATGCCTTTCGAGGAGGGAAAATAAAAATCATAGCCGCAACCCCCACGCTGGCTGCTGGCGTAAACCTCCCGGCGAGGCTTGTACTTATCCACAGCTACGAACGCTACGAGCCTGGATATGGGCGCTACCCAATCTCAGTCCTAGAATACAAACAGATGTGCGGCCGAGCAGGACGCCCCAAATACGACCCTGTTGGTGAGGCACTACTAATCGCTAGCACAGCCGATGAACAGGACTATCTGATGGAGACTTATGTGTGCGCCGAGCCCGAAAGACTCTGGTCCAAACTGGCTGTGGAAAGAGTGCTCAGATCCCATGTCCTTGCAACAATTGCCACAGGTTTCGCCCACACTGAGCAAGGGGTCTACGACTTCTTTAACAAAACCTTCTACGCCATCCAATATGATCCCCGCAACATCAAGGGGCTTGTCGGCAAAGTCCTCAAATTCCTGAGCGATGAGGAGATGATCAAATTCGAAAGAGATAAGGTAATTGCAACTGAATTCGGACGGAGAGTCTCAGAACTCTATATTGACCCGGTCTCAGCTATAGTAATCCGCGACGGTCTCCTAAACCGCGCCGAAAGCCTCACCGACCTAAGCCTCCTCCACATGATAAGCCACACACCCGACATGTATCCAAAATTCTATCCTCGCCAAAAAGAGATCAACGAACTCGAAATCTACCTAGAAGAACATCTAGACGAATTCATGTTCAAAGTCCCAGAAGAATGGACGGACAAACTGGAATACGACGCCTTCCTAGCTGAGCTAAAAAACGCCAGAGTCATCGAATCATGGATAGACGAGGTCTCAGAGGACGAAATCATCGAGAGATATGGAGTGGAACCAGGAGACCTATTCCGCATAGTCGAAAACGCTGACTGGCTCCTATACTCCACCCATGAGCTAGCCCAACTCTTCAAACAAAAAGACATAATCCCCAAACTATCCATGCTCCGGGGAAGAGTAGAAACCGGTGTCAAGCCAGAGCTTCTCCCTCTAGTCAAACTTAAAGGAATTGGACGAATCAGAGGGCGCATGTTATACAACGCAGGCTTCAAAACAATCGAACACCTCAAACACGCAACCATCACCCAACTTACCAACGTGCCTCTAATCGGGCCCCAACTCGCAAAAACCATCAAAGAACAGATCGGAGGACTAGTCAAACCAGAAGAATGGGAGAAGCTTAAGGTCGAAAAATGGGACCAAAAAATACTATCTGAATACTAGTCGTAACAGCTTTCCTAACGTTGAATCCTTAAGTATGATTCTTCTAAATACTCATTTGTCAAAAGGTGCGGTCCAATGCCTATTCACCCAATCGAGTATAGATATGGCAGTGAAGAGATGAGGCAGGTCTTCACTCGAGAGAACTGGCTAGATAAGATGCTGAAAGTAGAGGCTGCCTTAGCGTATGTGCATGCCGAGGTCGGAAATATTCCTAAGAAGGCGGCTGATTTTATCGCCAGCCACGCTTCAACCAAGTACGTGAAACTTGAGAAAGTGAACCAGTATGAAAAGGAAACTGGGCATGAGGTTATGGCTGTTGTCAAGGCTTTAGCTGAAGTAAGTGGGCCATATTCAGGCGTAGTTCATTTGGGCGCTACATCTAGCGACATAAGCGACTCTGCGTTTGCACTACAATTGAAGGAGGCAGTAAGCATCTTCAAGAAAGACCTAGCTGAGCTTGCGCTAATACTAACGAACAAAGCTGAAAAATATAGGAATACAGTGTGTCTGGGCCGGACCCACGGAGTAGCCGCACTCCCAATGCCCTTCGGATTCAAGTTCGCAGTCTGGGCGGCTGAAGTTAAACGCCACCTAGAAAGACTTGAACAAGTACGCGGTAGGGTTTGTGTTGGCAAGATGAGTGGAGCAATTGGAACGATGGCGGGATTCGGCGCTAACGCTATGAAAATCCAAGAGTTCACAATGAAGAAGCTGGGACTCAAACCTGCAGAAATTTCAACCCAGATCGTGCAACGAGACAACCTTGCAGAATTTATCTGCGCATTAGGCTTGATCTCAAGTACACTTGATAAGATCGCTAACGAAATCAGAAATCTTCAGCGCACTGAAATCCGAGAGGCTGAAGAACCGTTCAGAGAAGATAAGCAGGTCGGGTCGAGTACGATGCCGCACAAGAGAAATCCCGTCCGCTGTGAGAAAGTTTGCGGGTTAGCACGTGTAATAAGAGGGTTCGCTCCAACCGCCCTCGAGAACATTGTACTGGAACATGAGAGAGATTTAACAAACAGTTCCTATGAGCGCACTATGGTGCCGGAAGTATGCATTCTTCTTGATGAACAGTTAAAGACGATGAAGGATGTTCTGAAAGGCCTGCTCGTCTACCCTGAGAACATGAAAAAGAACATTGACAATACAAAGGGGTTAATCATGTCGGAAGCCGTTATGCTCGCGATGGCTAAGAAAGGCGCTGACAGACAATGGGCTCATGAAATAATCCGCAAATCCTCAATGCAAGTCTGGACCACTGGGCAGAAACTAGAAGACGTCTTGAAAAACAATCCTAATGTGCGCAAATATTTGAGCGAAAAAGAGATCGAAGCTGCCATGGACCCGCAGAACTATCTCGGAACAGCCAAAGAACAGATTGACGAGACAGTGAAAGATGTGCAGGCATACGTCAAAGCATTAAACTTAAAGTAGAACCTATTTGATGTGAGCATGTTTCTTTTTCTGATGTAACTCCAACATTGGGATGCATGCGAGCATGGTTATAACCGCTCCAGCGAAAAATGGGGCTGAATATCCCACCTTCTCCCATAGAAACCCTCCCACGAATGGAGCGAAAATAGGCACAATGCCTACTATGAAATCTAGGGCGCCTATTACTGTAGCTTTTTCGGAATCAGCTGAATACTCAATCGTAATAACCCTCCTAGCTGGCATGTCCATGGCGCCTATCATCCCAGCTAGGATCAAGGCAACCGCAGCATAGGCGAAACTGTGGGACAGCGGATAAATTACCCAAGTAACACTCGAAAGCAAGAAATGCCATAGAAGCGTAAGCCTACTGCCCAATCGATCCGCCATTATTCCCGAAGGAATCTGTGATAATAGAAAGCCAGCATGCCAGACCGCCATCAATACTCCAGTCTGCTTAATGTCCAAATGAATTCCATAGGTTGCATACAATGGAAGGTATGGAACAAGGATCGAAAACCCGATCATGTGTATGGATAGAGCTAACGTTAACAAAACGAGTTCTCTGCTGTTTTTAAGAAGCGAAACTGTTGTGGGGATCGATCTCAAAACACTACGTTTTATGGCGAAACAATGTGAACAACGCTTTCTTGCAACTGTTTCTTGTACAAAGAGATATAGTATGATGAACGCGAATGCTGTGGCTATAGCTCCAATTATGAATAGAATTGGGAAGCCTAAGGTATCTGCCAGAATCCCGGATAGGGCTGAGCCTATGACCATTGCTATTACGGTGGAAAAATAGTAGATCCCATAAGCCACTCCTGACCGTTTTGATCTAGCCGATTCTGCTATAATCGCGACAACTGCTGGCTGGGTCAAACCCGTAAAGACTCCGACTAGGATCACAAGCAAAATCACCACGATTGGGTTCACTGTGAAATAAAGTAGTAAGGTCGCAATTGCGATAAGCCCACTTCCAACAACTATGGGAACCTTTCTTCCAATCATGTCGGAGAACATGCCTGAAGGCAAGGACATTATGCTGATAGCTGTACTTTCCCCTATTACTGCAATCCCTATCAAAACTGGCGTAAGCCCAATATTGTCAAGGTAGATGGGCAATAGCTGAAGCCAAATGTAAATTCCCAGAAATAGGGCGAAAGACGCAAGAGAGATAATTATGACATTGTGTTCTAGGGATAGGTGTGGTGCGACGCGTTTCAAATAACATTTTTGCATATGAGTGACTCACTCATTTGGTGTAATGGCTGTAATGATACGTCTTCATATACTAAACTTTTTGCTAATGAAAAATAGTAGATAATACATATTTCTGACCTCAATTAAATTCTTTCAATCTGAGGCCTATGACCTTTCAATCCAAAGCAAAAACAGCAATCGTCTACAGTCCCATCTATCTTGAACATCATGTCGCGGTAGGTCACCCAGAATCACCCGAACGTCTCACTGCAATCATGGAAGGCATCAAGAAGTCCCGCATACTCGAAACAGGAAAATGCGCACTAGTCAACCCGCGAGAAGCCTCGCTTGAAGAACTAGAAGGTGTCCACGACCTAGCATACGTCAAGCAGGTCGAAACTCTCTCAAAACGCGGTGGAGGACGACTCGACTCCGACACCCTTCTATCTCCTAAAAGTTACGAGGCTGCAGTATTCGCAGCTGGCGGAACGCTTGGCATATGCGAAGCGATACTTGAAGGTAAGTTCAACAACGCTTTTGCACTTGTACGTCCACCTGGACACCATGCTGGATCCAGTGGGCGTGCACTGGGCGCCTCTTCTCAAGGCTTCTGTATCTTCAACAATGTGGCAATTGCCGCGGCAAATCTAATCAAAAAACATGGCTTAAAGCGGGTCATGATTTTAGACATTGATGCTCATCATGGTAACGGAACACAAGAGATCTTCAACTCTACTCCTAAAGTAGTCTACATGAGCATTCACCAAGATGGTAGAACGCTCTATCCTGGCACTGGCTTCGTTGAGGATATTGGCGAGGGTGAAGGCGAAGGCTCTAAGGTCAACATTCCGCTTCCCCCATACTCAGGTGACGATGTGTACTCAAAGGTTCTAAGCCAGATAGTCGTACCGATCATAACTGAGTTTCACCCAGAGATGCTTCTCATTTCAGCGGGTTTCGATTCCCACCACTCCGACCCCATAACCAATCTGAAGCTTTCAAGTTTGGGCTATCTGCAAATCTTCGAGACAGTTCTCAGTCTTGCTGCTAGTCTATGTTCAGGAAGGCTTGCGGTAGTGCTGGAGGGAGGATATGGCTTGGGCACGATATCAAAGCTTATTCCAGCCTTAATCGCAAAAATGGCTCAAATTCGGCTAGATATTACAGATAGGAGGCCCTCCTCATCCTCTGATGTAATGCGGATGGCAGAAAGTGTGATAGCAGACGTAAAACGCACACTAGCACCTTACTGGAGCTTCGATCTGAAGAATATTAAGCGCCGTTGCTAAACCATTTTTTAAAGGTGCGTGGGAATTCTATAGTATGGACTTAATTGTGCTCCTCACCTTAGCCGCCACAGTTTTCATAACAAGCCTATCAGGAGCTCTAATGCCAGGGCCAGTCCTAATAATCACAGTTTCAGAAGCCACCAAAAGAGGCTTCATTGCAGGCCCCCTCATAGTTTTAGGGCATATAGTAGTTGAACTCATCATAATCATAGGGCTTTTACTGGGGCTGGGGGCATTCCTGCAATTAAAACCAGTATTGGTCGCAATAGGGATCCTCGGAGGCGCCGCCCTAACTTGGATGGGGTACTCTACCCTGAAGGCATCATACCGAAAACAAGTGTCTCTTTCTGATGAGCTTGAAAAGGCAAAGTCCATGAGCTATGGCTCTACAATAGGAGGGATCATCACAACCCTCTCCAACCCATACTTCTTCCTCTGGTGGGCTACAATTGGAATCGGATTACTTTCTCTATTCATCCGAAGTGTGGGAACAATTAACCTACTAGTAGTCTTTCTATTCGCGGTATCCCATTGGATGTCAGATCTCATCTGGTACAGCGTCGTCTCATTCACAATTGGAAAAGGCAGACAAAAGCTCATGAGCGAAAAAACCTATCGCACTATCATAGGGTCCTGCGGAATTTTCCTCTTGGTGTTCGGAGCCTACTTCGTCCTAGACGCGCTCAAAGCGATTTTAGTGTAGCCGCAACAACTAAACGAGAAGATCGATTACCATTGAATTATGAACGAGAGGCATATCAAAACTAGACTGGCTAAGAGCATAACCAATCCGACTTTTCGAATGAATTCGAGTGTGCGCGGTCCTTTATAAGCGCGGAAAATTCCAAGCTTCTTAATTAAAGCCATCCTCCACTCTGGTTTAAACAGTCTCGCAACTCCTCCGAAAAACAATAGAATCCCAATGATGAGGAAGGCTATGTTAAATTTGCCAGCGACCAGTTTTATCAAAAAAGCAATAAGGCTGAGGAGAAGGCTAACTAGAAGAAACCAAAAAACCAGCAGAGAGCGGCTTATCACAGTTTTTCGCATAATTGCTACCCTCCTCATTTCTTATATGTAAAGTCTTTTCGAGGTGGACTAAATACATCGAGGAAAAGCCCGCCCTCAGCTCCAACTTTGGCGCCATGTTTCACGTTTGGCGGAAACCAGTATACGTCGCCTTCCTTTGCCACAACCACCTTACCTTCTACAGTGAACTCGGTTCTCCCCCTCAAAACGATTCCTACCTGCTCTTCGGGGTGGCTGTGCTCCGGCACCGACGAGTTAGGCTCAAACTCAAAGAGAACAGGCATCATCCGATCGCCACATGGAATAACCTGTCTCGTCACTCCTTTTACAGCCTCAGCTTTGCAAATTACTTTTGGCTCAATAACAAACATACGTAACCCTCCCAACTAGAGTGTTTCACATTAGTATTCTAAACAACGAGCAATAAGCTTGTGGTGGGGCCGGCGGGATTTGAACCCACGATCGCCACCGTTCTGATGTAGTTTTAAGCTACACCCCAGGGTGGAATCCTAGACCATGCTAGACTACGGCCCCAATTTGCAGATTGTAAGTATTTTGCTAAAGCTCTCTAGATTTGGCTTTCTTTTATACGCTCCTAATGCTTCAATAAGCCGCTCTCTGGAAACTCTGCCAATAATATGGTTTATCTTTTTGGCTAGGTCGCTTCCGATTAGTAAGTACTGAACGATTGAGGTCACGTTTGCTGGTCTTCGGTTGGTGCTGGCTGCTTCGAAGTCGACCATGCGTGGGGTATCGTCTTTCTCTATGATAATGTGTTTAGCTGCTCGGCTTAGTTCTCCATGGTCGAGTTCGGCGCGGTCAAGTTGCCAGCAATCTTCAAGAATTCTACGCAAGACTCTTCGAATTCTCTGGGCTTTGCCTCTGCCCTTTAATGAGCTGATCCACTCAGGCAATAGTGTGCCTTCAACCAGCTCCATCAAAATGAAGTTTTTAGTGGATCCATAGAAGCTCGGTCCCACGCCAACGCTGTTGGCTTTTTTGAGCATAGCTACCTCATGCTCCATGTCAATTCTGCTGGCGTCGATTCTCCTAGCCTTTAACGCAGCTAACCCATGCTTTGTATGTGCGATTAGCACTATGCTAACGCAGCCTTTTCCTAAAACATGAGTATCGTGGGCGGTTTTAGGGCCTGAGAATTCGACTGCTTGGACGTCGATTTGCTTAAGCTCCTTAAGCCTCTCCTCTAACTCTTCGCTGTCGCATTTTGGGTAACAGATAATCCTGCCAAACCGCTCTTCTCTTAGCCCTTTGAGGGGTATTAGTTTAAGCTGGCTGCACAAGCCAATGCGGCCGTCCTATTATAAATTCGGTTAGGAATTTTGCGAAGCTTATATTCGAGGTGTAGAAATCGAGGATTTCTTCGTTCACAAAGATCTTATGTGATTTTTTGATTTGATCGGCAACTAACCGTGCAATTCCCAAATCTCTACCACCATCTTTCAGCATATCTTTCAGTAAATCTATCGCATCTATCTGTTTGCGCTGGATCTCTACCATCCATCGCCCCTTCTCGATCCAAGGTCCTGAAAAAGTATGCGGAGCTCCTAGATGCTTCTCTAGGAAGGCTTTTGCCTCCTTTGCACCGACTGGTGGTCCTATATGTTTTTTCACAGGCGAGAGCCTTCGGTTTTCAAGCTCTAAAATGAAGAGATTGTTAACCTTTTCATCGCTCCAGGTAGCTACCCTGATCACGTTAAAGCCGTTCTGTTTGAGCATATTTCCTAATCCACGCAGAGACCTGTAGAGTTGTCCCCAGAGAATATCTGGAACAGCCCTCACCTCACCGAACTTGATTAACACTATGTCTGTGCCGCGGTTCTTCAGTTCTTCAACCATGTCATTTGCCAAGATCGGTTTGGTTTCAACTGGGTAAAAGAATTGGATGATGGGCTGTTCGAGGAAGGCTTTTGATGCGGCAATAAATTCGTCCAATCGATTCTCAACTACAGCTGCAGCTGCATTGCGCCCTCTATCGACGGGATCTATGATTATTAGGGATGCTTCGAAGAGCTTCTTCACTTCATCTAACCGGTTTCGATAATGATTCTCCAAATCGATAACTTGAGCGTGCTTCCATCTCGCGGCAGATCTCAGCACATTTAGAAATGACTTATAGTGTAGGACGAGTACCTCGCAGAGATAACCGCTAAATCCTCCGATTTTAATTTCGGCGCCGTAAACGCCAATGCCCTTCATAAATCTCTTCAAGAGTCGTACCTCGTCTCTGAGACGGGCGGTCAAATGTTTCTTAACATACCGCGTGTGGAAGGGAGTCCTATCAGTGGCGCTTAGCCATTCCCTTTGTTTCACAGCATAGCATGGCACAATGTTCACACGCGTCCCCTCCACCCATGTTTCTAGGTATGGGTGCTCAGCGAAACGTTCCACCCAGGGGTATTCCTCAGCCGCCTTTTTCGCAACTTCAAGACAGGTGGTTCGAAGCTTCTGTCGGCTCAACTCTTTTGGAACACGCATGAAAATGTCCACATCTGCTTCGCCGCTCAACCAGGTGTCCTTTGCCACCGAGCCATCTATCCTGGCCTCAGCCTTTAATCCAAAGTCTCGTGCAGCCCTCTTAACCCTGTTTTGCATTCTTCTCGCTAACCTAAGAATCTGCTTCCGCTCAGCGTTTTTAGGCGTGATTTTCCGCAGAACCTTTTCAGAAACGGCTTTTGCTGAGGTGGTCACGTTTACTCCCTTAATCAAAATTTGTAGGGCTCACACACCTTAAACTGCTTTGACTTCACGTAGGCACTCGTATATAGGGCCCTTTGGAGTAAGGGTGCTCTTTTTAAGCCTAAGCGAGTCTCCTTTAATTGCACCGAACTCATAGTCTTTCATCGAAGTCAGCTGCCGAACAATCTCAGCTTTTCCTGAGCCTGATTTGACTCTGGCTATGGTTATGTGTGGGCTGAACCCCTTACTATCTGGCGGAAATCCTAGCTGGCGGATTTTGGGTTCAAGTTGGTTGAAGATGTCCCTTAGCTCGATAGCGCCCCTCGTGATGCCTGTCCAGATCACGTTAATGTGTTGCAGGTTTGGGAAGGCGCCGAGTCCCCGGATTTCAACTTCAAAGGGAGTGAATGCCACAGTCTTCATCACCTCATAGACCTTATCAACCATTCCCATGGGGATGTCGCCCAGGAATCGGAGGGTTGCATGGATATTCTGGGGTTCGACGAGCTTCAAGTCAGCTCCCACACTAACTAATTGGTGCTGAACATCGCCAATGCGTTTCAGCACATTGTCATCGTCCACATCCAAGGCGATGAAGCTTCGAATTCGCTCTGACATAATCATCCCTAACGGTAATTCTTTACCTATCTGAAACCTTATTTTAACCTATTCAAAACCATGGTATTTCCAATGGGGTAGACGGGGCTGTCGCCAGCGAAGATGAGGATCGGAGGGTTTGTTGACCTATCTACTGTTGACTGGTATGGGCATCTGACATTCATGATATTCGCCAGTGGCTGCACGTTTCGATGCGGCTATTGCCAGAATGCTGGTTTAATCCCTCTTGACTCAGGCGAGGAAGTCGACCTAGACATCATTAAACAGAGAATAAAGGACAACCTCGGGCTTTTAGATGCAGTTGGGTTCTCAGGCGGGGAGCCTTCACTTCAACCAGAAGCCGTAACCGAAATCTTTCGCTGGGCTAAGAAACAGGGACTTAAAACATTCCTAAATACGAACGGAATCAACCCAGACCTTATAAAAAAACTAATCGAAGAAAGACTAATTGACCATGTGGCAATCTCAGTGGTTGCACCCTTGCACCCGAAGAACTACCGCAACGTCACAGGGCTTTCTGAATTGGCTGAAAAGGCTGTGGAGGACGTTAAGGAATCAATACGAATATGCCTAGACTCGAAAACCCCGCTTGAGGTAAGAACCACTATCGTACCAGGTTTGATTGGAGATGAGCAGTCGGTACGGGAAATAGCTAGAGCGATCAAAGGCTGCAAATTCTATGTGCTTCAACAATACAGCCCAGTTGGCGACATACTTAACCCAAAGTTTAAGAAAGTTAATCCGCCCAAAAGAGAACTTCTCATTAAGCTTGCGAAAGCTGCGTCAGAGGAAGGAATCCATGATGTTCGCATTAGGACAAGAGAATACGGCGAGGAGAGGGTAACGACCTGACGAAAAAGATACTAATCGGCATCACTGGCATGCCGGGCGCAGGCAAGACTTTGGCTGCAGAATATGCAAAGAAGATGAGCTATCCGGTTGTCGTGATGGGCGACGTTATCCGAGATGAAGTCAAGCAAAGAGGCTTAAAGCCAACCCCTGAAAATCTAGGCGAAATAATGCTAAAAATTCGGAGAGATGAGGGCCAAGGTGCAGTTGCGAAGCGCTGCATTCCTAAGATCGAGAACGAGGAAGGTCCGGTAGTGATCATTGATGGTGTGAGAAGTTTAGAGGAAGTTGAGGAATTCCGAAAGGCTTTTCAAAATTTTAGCCTGATCACGATTTACTGCTCACCTAAAGCTAGATTCAAACATCTATTCAAACGTGATAGAAGCGATGATCCTGATCTGTGGTCTGAGTTCATTGAGAGGGATTTAAGAGAGCTTAGAGTTGGGTTAGGTTCAGCGATAGCGATGGCCGATTACACTGTCCTAAATGAAGGATCTAAAGCACAGCTCAAATCGACAGTACAACGCCTCATACGGAGGATTGTCAGACAATGAACCGTGTCGATATACGGGCTGAGGTCGAAGTAAAGCTCACAGAAGATCTAGAGAAGGTTAAGCAAGCTATCCAAAACATAATTCAAAATCCCGCTATAGAAACTGTTCAAAAAGAAGGAAGATGCTTCCTAGTCGCTGAAGCGAAAGGAACCGATGGATTATCTAAGCTATACAACCTCGTCAGACAAGAAAGGATCCGCGATGCGTCGAGGAAAATTCTTCTTCAAGGACTGAGAGGAAACATCATCACAGCTTTTTTGAACAAACAAGTGGCATTTGTTGGGCATGTTTCCTTCTGTAAACCAATCGCTGAGTCCCCCCTCGGGCCGATAAAAATAGAAATCACTTGTGAGGATCCTCGAGCGCTCATCGACTGGTTGACGCCTTCAACTACTGCTGGAAGGTCTACTGCTGAATGAAACTGGGTGTATCTTCCCTCTATCTCATCAATAAGACATTTGAAGCACTTCCGAAAGCTATTGAGCGCTCTGGTGTGAAAAACTGGGAAATAGTTGATGAAGATGCCATCACCATAGACGCCAAAAAAGTGAAGATTCTAAACGAACTAAAGTCAAGTTTCGATCTTGAATACACGGTTCACGCGCCCTTCGCCGACATGAACATCGCCTCATTTAACCAGGATGTACTTCGTCTAGTACTCAAACGGCTAGAAAACTCGCTAAAAAACGCCTACTTCCTCCAAGCTGAAAAATGGATTTTCCACCCAGGCATACACACGGGCTTAAGTCTACTGCATCTAGGTGAGGATGCGCGGATCAACCTTCAATCAATCCGATACCTATCCAGAAAAGCTGAGAACCTAGGCGTTGAAATCGCAATTGAAAACATGCCAAGCCAATCCCCATGTTTATTCCAAAAAGTAGCTGAACTGGAACAATTCTACAAAGACCTTGGAAATAGTGAAGTTGGATTTGCTTTTGACATCGGGCATGCGAATACCGTTGGGCAGGTCGACGAGTTTCTAGCCAAATTCATGGATAAAATCGTCCATATTCATGCCAGCGATAACAACGGGTCCTCCGACACTCACATACCCATAGGTAAAGGCACGATTGATTGGAAAAGCCTCGCAGAAACCCTGACCAAAAACAAGTTTAATGGGTTTATAGTGGTTGAAACCTTAGAGAGTCCCATAGAGGACCTAAAGCGTCTCGCAAATATCTACTTCAAGTAGGAGATTTCGAATTTCATAAGGTCCTCTGCGACCTTGGTTTTCCTGAAAACTTTCTGCGCCTCTTTGAGTAGGATGCGGGGGTTTTCGTATCTTGGTGATATGTGGGTCAAAACTAGCTGTTTCACTTTTGACTTTTTTGCTACTTCCGCAGCCTCACTGGCGGTTGAATGTCCATCCTGTACGGCTTTTTCAGCGAGTGCTTGAGCAAAGGTGGCGTCGTGAATCAATAAATCAGCGTTCTCAGCCAGCTTGACAATCGCCTTCACAGGTCTTGTATCTCCACTGTATACGATCTTTCTGCCAGGTCTCATAGGACCAACTACTTCATCAGAGCGAACCGACCTCCCATCTGGAAGCCTGATATTCTCGCCGTACTGTAACTTACGCCACAATGATACCGGAATTTTCAACGCTTGAGCTTTTTTAGGATTAAATTTTCCGGGACGTGCCTTCTCAATTAGAGCATAAGCCAAGTTGGGTACGCCATGCTCACCCCAAACCGCGTGCACCTCATACTCAGGATCCTTGCATACGATTCCCACTCCTACCTCTGATACGTTGATTGGGAAAGTTAGCGTGTAACGCACAGTCCTGAGGATGGACTCTACGAAATCTCGAATACCCTCTGGGCCATAGATGTCAAGGCTCTTCTTTCTGCCGAGGAGGCTCATGGTCTGTATAAGCCCAGGGATTCCAAGCACATGGTCTCCATGTAGATGGGTGGTGAAAATCTTGGTTTTTCTATCTATGCCTAAATGCGTGGCTAGCAAATTCCGTTGGGAGCCCTCTCCGAAATCGAACAGAATCAGCTCATCTTTCCGCTGGACAGCTATTGCTGGCAAGCCCCGTTTAGGTGTTGGGATGCTTGCACTGGTGCCTAGCATTATGATGCGCAAGCCCCGTTCACCTACCTCTTCTTAAATACGGCGATTTCTCGGCTTAAGCTTCTATGTACATATATCGAATGTGTTTCAATAAGCTTGAAACCCCTCTTTTTGCCAAGCTCACTCACTTTGATGTTTTTTGGAGAAACTATGCAGAAGAATCCTCTTTGGGGTATAATGTGCTTCACAACTGTCAGAAACTCTGAAATAATACGCCTAGTTGGGACTCCGAGAGTAGTTGAACTTCTACCATAAGGAGGGTCAGTAACAATACAGTCTACGTGATCGAATGGAACCATTCTAGCATCCGCCCTAACAATGCCTATAGGTTTGATTTTATAACCGCGAAGGTTTCTCAAGCTCCCTTCAATCATCTTGGTCTCCACATCTGAGCCAGCAACTCTGCACCCGATTAATCCCGCCTCAATTAGGATTCCGCCCGCACCACAGAAAGGATCCAACAACAGTTGCCCTGCCTTTGCTCTGGCTAAATTCACGATACATCGCGCTAATTTCGGAGGCATTGTAGTCGGATGAAAATATGGGCGTTTCCTCGGTCTTCTTTCCATAAATGGTTTGACTTCTATCTCAGCCATCTTCATACCAAATACAAATTTTCCTCCAGATAAAATGCCGATGAAAGTCTTATCGGGTTCCTCTAATTGCACTTTGACCTTTTGAAGGGCTTCAAGTAGGGCGCTTCCGATCTCTCGCTCAAGCATCCCAGTTCTTAATTCAAGGCTGCTTTCTCCAACTCGTCTGACACGCACCTTGAAAGATTGGCCTGGCTTGATCAAGTCATGGAGAGAAACCTTTCTAACGCATCCTAAAATCTCGCTGAGCTCCGCATTGCAGCTAAAAACTTCAAGTCCGCAGATCCTAGTTAGACTGCATCTAGATGTGACAGGTTTAATGCACCGTGGATCCGCTTCAATTACTGCCACTTGAGGCAGTGTGCTTAAAACTCGATATCTGTAGCCTTCGCTCTCGAGCACTGCTATCAACTCAGCTTTTGGAAGAGTGGGATTTTCTCCAGATAAAAGAAAAAATAGTCTAGCCATTGAGACACCAGTTCTAAAGTAGCGGAGTCCTATGATCTGTTAAAAATCGCTTAAACTTCTCAATCGACTTAAACAAGTAATCTGCATGGGCAACTATCCAGGGGCTTGGCTCTTCCAGCCCGCAGATTACAACCGTCTTTTTTCCCCTCTGCTTCGCATAGAAGAGCTCCATGCAAGTGCCAGCTGAAAGGAATGGAAGATATGCGACTAAAAAATCGCTCTTTTCAATGTCTTCTAGATCTCTTTTGATGAAGCCTTCTGGCGGAACATGTTGCCACCAAGTTTGTCCAGTTGAAGAATAGACCACTTTCTCTCGATTCCATGGGTCTAGAACCGTGAAGCCATGTTTAATTAGAATCTGTTTCAAGCGATCTCTATATCTCTGGTTCTTTTCCATTCCGTGAATTGGACCTGAAACGAAGACCTTCCTGCTTCGCTTCACCTTTATTTCCTTCTCAGCGCGTCAGCAATAATCGGTGCAACTGAAACGACGCTAACTGGGCTCGGGACGGTGTCAGTTCCTACAATCTTCTTAGCGCCGCTCTTGAGAATTTTTTTATCAGCATTTCCTATGAGAAGTGCGTGGACGCAAGCTACATAAACTTTCTTGGCTCCAAGGTTTTTCAAAATTCGAACAGCCTCAACCATCGTTCCACCTGTACTAATTATGTCGTCGAAAACGATCACATTTCGACCTTTAACATCCAGCTTTCCCGCTTCCACTGATACTCTGCCTGTAACCAGATCTCTCTTTGTCTTTAAACAATCGCACCCTCCTTTCAGCACTCTTTCCGCCTCAACCGCCATAACCGTCGCTCTCTTGCCAGGTGCTACAGCAAGCGCCCCGCTAAGCCCCTTATCCTTAAAATATTGGGCTAGCAGGCTTATCGCGGATAAGTTCATGGTTTTAATTCCAGTTTTTTCTAAGAATTTTGGGCTATGAGGATTGACTGTGATTAGTTTTTTCACGCCTATTGCCTTAAGCAGGTCAATAATAGTCTTTACGCTGACTGCTTCTCCTTCTATGAAGGACTTATCTTGTCTGCTATAGGCGAAATAGGGAGTGACAAGTGTTATATTTTTAGCACCTAGTGCATGAGCTGCGTCTGCCATTAAAAATAATTGGATCAATCTAGTGTCTTGAGGAGGGCTTGTAGTTTGAACTATAACCACATGCCTGTCCTTAACGCTCTCCGTAAACCGAACGTAACTTTCGCCATCTGGGAAAATTTTAGACTCAACTGGCACAGCCTTGACACCAAGCAAATTAGCAATCTTAAAACCAAGATCATGAGAAGCTGGTCCAGGAACAACGATCATCAGCAATACCTCTTGCCAAACACCTCATTTATTATGCCATATGGATATAGCATTTTATAGTTAAGAAATTCTCGTTGAATAAGGGAGACTGTTATTTTTGCCAGCTAAAGAGGCTATCATGTGGGATCCTCTAGCCGACAAACTCCTCAGGTGTAAAGTTTGTCCAAGAAGATGCGTGATAAAGCCTGGGCAACGAGGTTTCTGTCGAACCCGAGAAAACCGTGACGGGAAACTCTACACTCTGATTTACGCTGAAGTCAGCTCGATGGCGGTTGATCCAATAGAAAAAAAGCCGCTGTTCAACTTCTGGCCCGGCAGTCTAGCCTTTTCAATAAGCACTGTCTCATGTTCCTTCAATTGCCCGTGGTGTCAGAATTGGGAAATTGCTCACGCCTCCCCGGGAGAGATTCCGACTCAAGAAATACCTCCCGAAAAAGTGGTGGAGCTGGCTAAAAAATACAACTGCAGAAGCATCGCATACACCTATAATGAACCCTTAATTTGGTATGAATACGTCATGGACACCGCAAAACTAGCCAAAAAAGCAGGCATCTTCAACGTCATGGTAACAAATGGCTACGTCACCCTTGAAGCTTTAGACGAGATCGCGCCCTATCTGGACGCGGCTAACGTAGATGTGAAAGCATTCACTGAAGAATTTTATCACAAATATTGTGGAACGAATCTAAAAGAAGTTCTCGCCGCCACAGAAGCAATGGTCAAGAAGGGGCTTCACATCGAAGTCACTAACCTAATCATCCCCACTTTAAACGACAAGCCAGAGGAGATAAGACAACTCGCCAAATGGGTCAAAGAAAAACTCGGACCAGATACGCCGCTCCACTTCAGCCGGTTCTACCCCATGTATAAGATGATCCACCTGCCGTCAACTCCAGTTGAAATCATAGCCAAAGCCAGAGAAATCGCCCTAAATGAGGGGCTCAGATACGTGTACGTTGGAAACATACCAGGACACAAAGGTGAAAACACCTACTGTCCCAAGTGCAATGCTACAGTAGTTGAACGGGCTGGCTTTAGCATCGTTAAATGGAATCTAACAGACGAAAACAAATGTTCTAAATGCGGCACCCCTATCGCCATTAAAGGAAAACATGAGGTTCATGGAACCTAGCATCTAATGCTAGCATGAGGCGCATAAGTTTGTGGAAAGTAGCACGCCCCGACGCTATTCAAGTTTTGCATGACGAAAAAGTGGTCAAGAGTCTAGCCCGCTACTTCGACGTATTTCAAAACCGAAAGCAAGCCAAATTCATGATCGCCAAGAAAACTCCCGCCCGTTTCACCGGAAAAGAGTCTCTCACACAACTCTGGCAGCTCCATGAGAAATTGACCAAACAATACTATGAAATAGAGAAAAAGATTGATGCTGGTAAAACAAAATTTGAAGACCTACTGGTCCCGGAACTCTCCTATTTAGATTTGAAAATCGAAATCGCAAACAGACTCTTGGAAGATTGCTCTCTCTGTGTTCGGCGATGCAAGATCAACCGCTTGGCTGGTAAACTTGGATATTGTAAATCCGGCGTCAAAATCACGGTTTCAACCATGTTTGAACATATGGGAGAAGAGCCTGAGCTAGTTCCGTCTGGGACGGTGTTTACCTGCGGTTGCAATCTGACCTGCAAACACTGCCAAAACTGGACTATATCACAATGGTATGAAACAGGCGAGATAATGGGGCCTGAGATGTTGGCCAAAGCCGTTGAAAAGCTCCGTAACACTGGCTGTCGCAATGTAAACATGGTTGGAGGGGAACCTACTCCATGGCTGGCCCAGTGGCTAGAAACCATGAAACATGTTAAAGTTAACATCCCCGTGGTGTGGAACTCAAACTCGTACTACAGCGAAGAAACCGCAAAACTGTTAGCCGGCTTCGCGGATGTCTACCTCCTCGACTTTAAATACGGAACTAACACCTGCTCAACAAAAATATCAAACGCACCCTGTTACTGGGAAACCTGCACCAAAAACCATCTCTACGCCAAAAAATATGGCGAACTCATAATACGTGTTCTTGTCCTACCGGAGCATTTGGAATGTTGCACGAAGAAAATCCTAGAATGGATAGCTGAAAACCTTGGAAATAACACCCGCACTAACATAATGTTTCAGTATAGGCCTGAATGGAGAGCCAGTGAAATTCCTGAACTGCGACGGCGCTTAACACTTAGAGAAACAGAACACGTAATCGAATTGGCAGACCTAACAGGGCTTACAAACTATACAACTTGATCTAAGATTTCTGCATCATCTCTGGATAAGATCTTAAATGCATTTTCTTCGCATCGCTCAAACGGCTCATTAACGTACCGCCCTATTACGTTGTTCTTGACTGCTAGGGTGATCTTTTTGCCATTTTCGCCATGAAATGTTGCTGCTATTCCGTCTCCATCCCGTAAAACTACTCGGTCTTCATCAATGACGGCTCTTATGCCATCTAGTGCACACAAGTGGGGCTTATTGTCTGGGAGTTCAACTTCACATGCTTTAGCTCTTTCACCCAAAAGCCTCTCAGCCAGTAGACCCATTCTCATCCCGAGCACTAGGAAAGGACCCAGATGCCCATGCAATTCTATTGCTTCTATTAACCTCGCTCTAACAGTTGGATCGATTTTAAGGAGACGTTTACCCAAATCCACGCCAACCTCACCACCTAACGTAAAATTTCAGGTATTTTAACTCGATAGAGGATCGGATGGACGATTAGTACGCTGATTACGTCCTCGATGAGCAACGTCAACATTATCATCAAAACTACTGGCACTGGCATACTCATGAGATAGACATCTGTCACATAGACATAGGGCATCTGAACCGTGTAAGCTCCAAGCACTGCTAACATTTGAGGAATAAGCGGGATGCCACTGACCCTTCTGAGATATCGGTAGAACAGACCTGTGAGCCCTCCTAGTATCGCGTTTCCGAACAGGAGATATGGGTTAGGAGTTATGAGCATAAACGCCATGACAATCGCTCCGGTAAATCCTACGAAGCCTCCGGCTAGCGGGCCTAGAGCTAGACCCGTGAGAATTATAGGTATCTGAATAAAATGGACTCGAAACATGCCAGCTGAGACTGATAAAAAGCCAAGGGCGTTGGCAACGGCGCTCATAATCACTATGAAGGTGATCAGCCTTGGACTGGCCTTTATTTGGGCGCTCATATTTTGCCACATGCCTGAGAGTTAAACTGGTATTACTTCTTTTATGGAGAGTATTACTGCGTATTTAAATTTTAGTATCAAATACAGTATTTGGATTATGGGAGAAGTTAGTTATGACTGAAAAAGGAGTTTCCAGAATAAGCATCTCAATGCCTCCAAAGCTACTGAAGGAGTTCGACGAAAACATTAAGCGAATGGGCTATGATGACCGGTCAAAAGCAATCCAAATGGCGATGCGTAACCTCATAACAGAATATGCTTGGATGCACGAGGGTACTGGCGTAGGAGTTGTCGCCTTTATTTATGACCATGAAATCAGAAATCTGGAAGAAACCCTAACTGACATCCAACATAACCATGGCAATGTGATTGGGTCATCCATGCACATCCATTTAGATGAACGTAACTGTCTTCAGATAATAGCCGTTAAAGGCGATACCAAGGCGATCCAAAATCTAGCCAAAGAACTGATGACAAAAAGGGGAGTCAAACAGCTTAAACTAGCGATAGTAAGCCCATAGTTCAGAGGCAAAGCATATTTCCAACCTCTTCCACTTTAGTGAGGAACGGAGAAAGACAGTTTGTCAACTTGTCCCGAGTGTGGAGGCCAGATGCGATACGACCCTTCTCGTAAATTTTACTGTTGCCTGAGTTGTGGGCTTTCGCTTAATCAACAGGAACTGGTAGAGATGCGCGAGAAAATGAGGCCAGAGTCAGAGCCTGAGGAAGAGCGCCACCGGCGGGAAAGAACCGAGTATCTCAAATGGTGGCTCACAAAGAAAGATAAAAAAACTCCCTAGCCATACGGGCGGGTCTAAATCGCCTAGACACTGCAGATGCGAGACTGTTTAAATATTCTCAACTTCATCATCAAAGCTATATAGTTCTCTCAAAGGGTACAGGGCGATTATTTGGGCTGCACTGTCGAAATCATCAGCATAGGTAATGAATTGCTTAGTGGCAAGACCCTGAATACAAACGCGCAGTGGGTGGCTCAGAGAATAACGCGTTCAGGTGGCGATACGAGGCGCATACTTATTGTAGGCGATGATCTCGATGAGATATCCCAAGCCATAAGGGGTTTCCTGAGCAGAAAACCCTCCTTCATAATTACAACTGGAGGGCTTGGTCCTACCTTCGACGATAAAACCCTTAAAGGAATTTCAAAGGCATTACGTAAACCACTCACGCTAAATAAGAAAGCTCTTGCTATGGTGAAGCATGCCTATGAAAAGGCATGTAAACGCGGGATCTTAGACAAACCCATGTTGACTCCTCCAAGGCTCAAAATGGCGACCCTGCCGAGGAACGCGATCCCACTACCAAACCCCGTTGGCACAGCTCCCGGCGTTCTGTTAAAACATGGTTCTACTACGCTCATTTCGCTTCCAGGGGTTCCAAATGAAATGAAAGCCATGTTCAACACAAACGTAATGTCACTCATAAAATCCGCTGTTGGAAAGCGTTTCATTCATGAACTCACGCTCAAAGTCTCTGGAATCATGGAATCTGATATCACATTACTAATCGACAAAGTGATGCGCAAAAACCCTCACGTATACATAAAATCCCATCCCAAAACAGCCGAAGAACTATCCCGGATCGAACTACACCTATTAGCGACAGCCAAAAAATCCAAGACAGCGAAAAATAGGGTTCAAAAAGCTGCAGAAGAGATTTCACAATTAATAATTAAAAACGGTGGAAAAGTCGTATTTTCAGGATGATGATTAATGTACGTTAGTTTCATAATTGGGACGGCTGGATCCGGTAAATCTCTATTAACCAGCGCATACGCCGAATGGCTGCAGGGAAAAAAAGAATACGCTATAACCGTAAACCTTGACCCTGGAGCTATAACTCTGCCATATAACCCAGATGTCGATGTTCGGAACTACATAAAAATCGATGATCTGATGGAGAAATACGGTCTAGGTCCAAATGGAGCCTTAGTCATGGCGGCTGACCTAATCGCAACGGAGATAAGCAAAATTCGTGAGGAGATCGAGGCACTAACACCCGATTACGTCCTAGTCGACACTCCGGGTCAGATGGAACTGTTCGCTTTCCGAGAAAGTGGGCCCTATATTGTAAGTGAATTAACAGAGGACCCGAGGGCTACTCTCTATCTTGTCGACGCCTCATTTTCTAGTAAGCCATTAAACTATATCTCGAACATGTTTCTAGCCACAGCCGTCTACCACCGATTTCTCTTGCCACAGGTATACATTCTTTCAAAGGTCGATCTGCTTCCCTCCGAGAAATTAGACGAGATTCTCGACTGGTCAGAAGACGTGAAGAATCTCGAAGCCGCCATCGACAGCCAGTTAACAGGAGAGAAAAGACTCCTGAGCCAAGGCATTATACGGACAATCGCCAGGCTTGGCTTAACGTTCGAGTTAATTCCTATCTCAGCAAAAACCTTAGACGGAATAATCGACCTACATGCCCAATTAACCCGCATCTATGCTGGAGGAGAAGAAGCCATCTAACTAGCGGGCCCAGCTAAAAACTTCTTTATGGCATAGGTAATCGGAGCGGCCAAGAAGCCGAATAAAGTTGCATTATAGGCTATGTGCATGAAGGAAAACGTTATTCCGGCAACAAGCGTGGGAATTATCGGAACTGAGAACAAAATCGCGAATCCCAAATTTGTAATAACATCGTAAATAAGGGTCAGAAATGCGCCTACCATAGCAGCCTCAACGTATAGTTTGGCTATGTTTTCCCTTCCAAGCTTCTTAAACAAGCTGCCAGCAAATCCTATCATCGCCATACCTAACATTTGGAAGATTAATATGATTCCAGCAAAGCCATATGGCGAAAGAAATCCATTAACAAACATTACTAATGCTCCAAGCGTTATCCCAGCTAACCCTCCGAACACAACGCCAGTAATAAATGTGATGAGGGAGGTGAACTCGAAGTTAGGAGGTCTTGGCGTGAGTTGAAGCGCTAAACATGAGGCGGTTAGTATGCTGAGCAGGGTGAGTTGACGGATCTTTTTTCGCATGTGTTCCATAGATGTAGGATGATTTACCTACATATTTCTAATAAGTATGCCGATAAGGCAAACTTTTTGAAATCAAGTCTTACACTACTTCAGCTTGAGACCTAGATGCTGGAGAAAAACGTCGATCTAAAACAACTTCTACTTCTACTCGTGCTAAAAAATGAAGGTCCCATAGGCAGATACCGGCTTGACGACATGCTCTATCTCCCTGAAGGCGTCGTCCGCGGGCTCCTCCTCAAATTATCAAAAGAAGGATACATCTCAGCTGGCAAGCCTGGCTGCCAGTTAACCAATAACGGGAGGGCCCTCCTCAGCAGATTGCTGGCCAAATATGGTGTAACTGAGATAAAGGAATTCGAAGAGAAATCACTTAAAATAGCTGAGAAACACATCGCAGTTCAGGTTAAAGGTAAGGCTGAATTTGTTAAATCAGCTATGAAGCACCGTGATATAGCTGTCAGAGCATGCGCTAATGGCGCTATAATACTGACTTATTCAAGGGGGGTGCTAAGTATTCCAAACGTATATTCAAACCTTACAGCTGAGAATCCGAAACTAGCCGAGCGTATAACTCAGGCGTTTAAAATGGAAGAGGGCGATCTAATCATACTGAGCGGTGCTGAGAACAAGTGGAGGGCATTAGAAGGAAGCCTGGCCATCGTTTTATCGCTGACACAACCTTAAATTCTCCCTTTACATGTTTTCTTACGTCACAATTGTTATGCTGGGTAGTGAGTAGATGAGTCGGAGAACACCTCCACCTAAACGACTTGGGCTGAGGATCCCTTGGTGGTCAATTTTCGCTGGGCTAGTTCTCTTGGCGATAATCGCAGTACTGTTTGTCAACTGGCTTTTCGGTATCAAGATTGAAGGGTGGTGGATGTTCAACAAGACTGGACTGAACATCTGGGACATATGGTTCGAAAAAGGAGTTTACTGGTATGTCCCAATCGCATTTGCACTCTTACTGATGATCGCGAACCCAGTTTTTTGGAAAAGTCGCACACTTTATTTGGCGAGATATGTCCGCTATATTCTTCCACCACGCTGGGGTGAGGAAGAGAAGAAAACACCGCCAGACAGTTGCTTAGGCGTGAAAAAAGGTCTAGCATTATGGGGCATCAAGGGCCTCATCGGCTCGCTAATCGGATTTGCTGTTGGCCACGGCCTTGCGACTCAATATCTACTGGCAGACGCCTACCTCAAGATGAACAATCTCTCTTGGTTAGAGTTTATCCAGAGAATGTATCTGCCAGCAGTAACCTATTTTGTAACAGGAAAATTCCCCACAGGAAAATTTCTAATAGACAATACCGTCATCTTCGATTTTATTCCCTTAATCACCCTTCCCTTGACCCTGCTCTGCCTCTACTGGACATACGAATTAACTATTGCGAGCATCATCCAACTCTTTAAGAAGAACTGGGTCAGGCCGTTCCGAAACATCATTCTAATAATCTTCATCTGGGGTTTCGGGATGTGGCTTGTTTCAATTCCTAGAACCCTCATGGACATAGCCACCCCTATTTTCATCGGCTGGAGAGCCTTTGGTGCAGCCACTTTGGCAATAGTTATAGTTGGTCTCACCTTCTCTGAAAGGCTGCTTCATCCATTGATCAGTAAGGAAAGTGTAAGGTTTGTGCCCGTTGTAGCGGGAGTTTTCCTACTGTTAATCATAGTATTAACAGCACCCACGGCTCAGTCATGGTACTATTATCACTGGACGCAGAACTGGGAGGCGAACAAGTACACCTTTGTTTTCCCATATCAAGTGACGCCGCACATGGAGTATGTGAAATGGACTAACAGCCTACCAGACATTCAAAAAGCCCTAACCCCACAAATAACCACTCCCTCTGGCCGAGAGGTAGAAATTCTCAGCAACGTCAGACTCCTCAGCTATGCCGCAGCAATCAAGCAGATGACCTACTCATACGGTAAAACCGTCGGACAACCTTGGATGAAACTATCGCTAGAAACCAGAGCCGACGGAAGCCAGCTGTACGGCCCTATGATAGTTTGGGCTAATGGACATGAGTATTGGGTCTGCCCAACTACCCCTGTGCTGCCAGAGCAAACCGATGTGGAAGTAGGTAAGAAGTTCCTCTACACTCATTCAGAGGTTATACTGGCGGTGGATGCCGCTACAGCCGAGGCAGTGAGCATAGAGAAAGTCTTTCCCAAAGTGAACGCAAGCACCCTCACAATGTACTACGGCGTAGGAGGGCTGTTCAAAGAGCAGGATATGGTCTACCTTCGCATAGGCGACTGGAAGGAAACCCACCTACCCACCTATAAGGGGTCCCCTGCCTATGTTGGCATTCCTGACTATGTATTCGGTGAAGCACCACTCCTCCCGGGGATTAGTGAGCGCTTTTGGTTCTTCTTCCTCAGAGGCGAGTGGGCGTTTGCCCAAGGTACCTATGGCTCAGAAATATCAGTAATCCGCCACAGAAACATCGAAGACCGGGTAAACAAACTTCTGATAGGCGGGCTCAGCATAGAAAAAGAACCCGCAACTAATAGCCCTAACCCCTATATTGTGGCGGATGATAAAGGCAACCTATACTATGAGTTTTCAATCTACACCAATAAGTCGATCTCCTCACCCTACACCGACACGCGAAACGTAGGCGAAGGAGTTATCACAGGCGGAGAATTTAGACGGGCATTCGCAATAGTGCTGGTAAACGTCCACGATGGAACCGTTTATGGATATCGGTATGGGGACTGGGATGAGCACTACATCACCAAGTTCTACGCTTCATTTTACCCAGCATGGGATAACCCAGTTCCCGCTTGGCTGAGCGAACAAATTCGATATCCTAAAAGCCTGATGCAAGACCTCGTCGACCTCTATAACGTTTACCACATCGACAGCCGAGACTACGACAGTTGGTACAAGACTCTAAACATGTACGACCTTCCCACGGATAGAAACTGGAAACCTTTCACCACGCAATTCGATGATATAAGATACATACCGGTATTCTTTAACGGAGTTCTCCGCTACGTAGCCATAAGGACAGTGGAGCTATACCAACAGAAGTCAACCACCTGGATCCCTCGAAGCGTGGCAGGAGCCTACGTATTCTTCGGAGACGGAAAGAAGTTCATCGTGCCATTCTCAGAGAAAGTTTTAGGCCTACAGCTTATTCTCGACTCAGTGAGAACAAACCCTGAAGTCCAGTATGTGCTAACCACCCGTAGACAGATGGGACAATCCTGGGAGGAGGGGAACCTCATCGAGTACTTCATCGGCGAGAGGCTAGTGTTCTTCATTCCATACTACACCTCAACCGAAACCCTGATGAACATAGTAATGGTGGTCGCAGTTGATGGGGCAACCGGTAATATAGGGTATTATGTTCTGCAGGATCCGAGAAACTCAGAGGAGCTTAAAGTGGCTTCATTACGAGCGTATTCTATGATGATGAAAGGGGCGGTATTGCTAGGTGAGAAAGAGAGGATTGATGTTGTCAGCAAAGAATTCACTAAACTCGGATTCACTGTGAGGACTCCTCTCGAACTCAACCCCACAGTTACATACTCGTATGCTAACGTTACGTTCCACGCAACTCAAGACTGGTCTGCGGTAAATGCCACTCTCCGCAAGTTCGTGGCAGATGTCTGTGCACCCAATAAGGTGGCGACCATCAACCTCTGGGCCCGGTCTGTAGGTCCTACAAGAATCATATACGCGGGGGCGCTCATTCAAACTAATCAGGGAACCGAGTTACATCTGCTAGCAATAGACATAGGCACAGGAAGCTAGTTAATGGCTCCATAGAACAAACAAAAATAAGCCGAAGTTGTGAATGATAATAGGAAACGAGGTTTTAGTTGAATGGCGGTATCAAAGAAACCAGCGAAACCCGAAAAAATATTAATTCTCTGCGTGGACCGTGACGACGATGTCGGATCTAAAGCGGAAGTGAAAACCCCTGTTATTGGCAGAAAATCAATTCTGGACGCTGCGGTCAGGCTAGCCATAAAGGATCCTGAGGAGCCCGACGCAAATGCCATGTTCGACGCTGTCCGAACCTTTGACCTTCTTGAATCTGAGGCGCGAGGCGAAAAATACGAGGTGGCATTAATCGCTGGTTCAATGGTCGGCGACTTGCAGGCTGACCGAAAACTTACACATGAACTAAACCATGTTCTTAAAGAATTTTCAGCACATCGCGTAATTCTAGTTTCAGATGGATATTCCGATGAAAATGTAATTCCGATAATCCAATCCCGTCTTCCTATAATGTCTGTCCGAAGAGTGATCGTAAAACACAGCGAGAGAATAGAAGAGACTTGGGCTATTTTCTGGAGGTACTTGCAACGGTTAATTGAGGATCCTCGCTACTCCAAATGGGCATTAGGTGTGCCAGGCCTCCTCCTAATAGTATTCGCAGTTTTAGCAGCTTTTGAAATGCTAATCTACGGAGGCATAGCCACACTTATCGTGCTAGGCGTTACATTACTCATAAAAGGCTTCGGCATTGACAAAGCAACTTCAGAATTGCTAGAAAACCTAAAGCATCTAACTCTTCCATCTCCACCTGAGCAAGTGAGAGTGTACTCCGCAATAGCGGCCACAATTCTCGCTATCATCGGGGGCTTTAAAGCCGGGTCTTATATCTTTGCGCACTACCAATATCTCCCAACTCAACTCCCATTGCTCCTCCCATACATTCCACCACTCATCGGCGACTTCATACAAAAAGCAATGGACCTCCTAGTAGCAGCCATCTCAATCTACTTTATCGGAAGCGGCGTCACCTACTACTTCACTCACGATTCTAGAATATGGAGAAACATTGTAGGCGTTGTGGTCGCCGTCTCAGCCTACCCAATATTTATGGAAGTCTCCAACCTCCTCAAGGATCCAACATATCGTTCGCCAATGATCCTCTACTGGACTGTAGTGGGGATAATGGGGTCGGCTATCTCTATTATAATCGTGTACAGCTTGCATCGCAAATTCTCAGATTACTTCACGAAGGCTGAGACAGGTGGAGAAAGCTAAACTAGCTATCGTCGGTGAAGCTGATATAGAGCCAATAATGAAAGAACCCCTCAAAACCAGAATCGGAACCCCCTACGGCCCTTCTCCCATCATAACTATAGGTAAAGTAGATGATAAAGAGGTAGCATTCCTTCCGCGGCATGGCGAAAAACACGCTATGCCCCCTCACAAAATAAACTATCGCGCCAACATATGGGCACTCAACTTGCTCGGAGTAGAGCAAATTTTCGCAACAGAAGCTGTCACGGGAATCAGCCCTAAGTTCAGAATCGGCGATATAGCTATACCACATGATCTTATCGACTTTACAAGGCTCAGATCTGCCACCTTCTACGATGAAGCACCAGTAGTGCGCATAGACATGGCTGACCCCTATTGCCCGGAACTCCGGCAAGCTCTGCTTAAAGCGGCAAATAAAGTTTCTAAAAAAGTCTTAGGAAAATCAGTCTACATATGCACCGAGGGTCCCAGACGTGAAACGCCTGCGGAGATCGCTATGTTCCGCAAGCTAGGCGGCGATATCGTGGGGATGACAGGTATTCCCGAGGCATTTCTCGCCAGGGAACTTGGAATCTGCTATGCAATCCTGTGCTTCGTGACTAGCATTGCAACTGAAAAGCAACCCAAATCACTTACCGAAGACCTCAGGCTGACGGAAAAATTACGGCAAACCCTAAAAGAGGCGACTCAGCATATTCCCGACAAACGGGAATGCATCTGCTCAAAAATGCTTGAAGAAGCCCGCATATAAGAGGATGTAAGTTTGCAGAGGAATTTCTCACAACTTTTTAACCGAGCGCTACGCACAGTTATAGACAATCGGTTAACCGTGGGGCTATATGAAAAAACCTTGTGGCGGCAGATCAAGGACGGCCCTAAACCTGAACACATCGGTGTAATCTTGGATGGGAATAGGCGGTGGGCGTCTGAGCATAGCTACCCCCTCTGGTTCGGGCATGAATTTGGTGCCGATAAAGTTGAAGATTTACTAGAGTGGTGCTGGGAACTCGGGATAAAATCGGTCACGCTATATGTTTTTTCAACTGAAAATTTTGATCGCGCTCCATCCGAAGTTAAACAAATAATGAGGATTGCTGAAGAAAGATTCAGAAAAATCCTGAAAGATGAAAGGATCCATAAAAAAAAGGTTCGGGTAACCGCGATTGGACGTCTCGATCGACTACCAAAAGGCCTTCAGAAACTAATCCAAAAAACAGAGAAAGCAACCGAAAAATATGGTAACTTCTACCTGAACTTAGCCATTGCTTATGGTGGCAGAGCTGAGATAGTGGACGCTGTCAAGAAAATAGTGGCAGAGATTAAAAATGGCGATATTCCATATACCGCCATCGACGAGGAGATCATTGAAAAACACCTCTACACCTCTCATCTGCCAAAATCAGACCCAGATCTAATTATCAGGACATCTGGTGAAGAGCGGCTAAGCAACTTCCTATTATGGCAAAGCGCCTACAGCGAACTGCACTTCTTAGATGTGTTCTGGCCAGATTTTAGACGTATAGACCTCTGGCGGGCAATTCGAATCTATCAGTCACGGAGAAGACGCTACGGGCGTTAACCTCTAGGAAACTCACGCGGGCTTTTCGTCAGGCGTTCAGCACCATCTCTAAAAACCAGTACAGTGTCCTCAATTCTAACTCCCCCGAATTTAGGTAAATACACAGCCGGTTCATCAGTAATCACATTGTTCTCTGAGAGCACATCATTGTTATTCGGATCTATTTTTGGCGGCTCATGAATATCCAGCCCCACGCCATGACCCAATCCATGAACAAAGTATCTCCCATACCCGCCTCTCCCGATGATATTACGCGCGGCAGAATCCACACGTTTCGCTTTCACCCCAGCTCGGATAGCTTTGAACGCTGCTTCCTGCGCGGTTAAAACTAGATGGTGGAGTTCAGACTGCTTCCGGGTATGTCCTCCGACCACCACAGTCCTAGTTAGGTCCGAACGATAGCCCTTATAGACAGCGCCCACATCAATCATAACCAAATCTCCTGAACAAATCTTCCGAGTGGAGCAGAACCCATGAGGTAAGGCGGTTCTCGATCCAGAGAGAACTATCGTGTTAAAGGCAAATGCCTCAGACCCTAGGGAACGCATTTCATACTCCGCTTTGGCTGCAACTTCACACTCACGGATACCAGGCTTAAGAGCCTCTACTGCCGCCTCAACACCAGCATCCGCCATCTCCGCCGCCTTCCTCATGTAAGCGATTTCAGTGGCATCTTTGACCATCCGGAGCTTCCAAACCAGATCAGAGTTAGGCTGAAGCTTCACGTTTCTAAGCTTCTTCTCAAGTCGAAGGAAGATATGCGCGGGTAAGGCTTCAAATCCAATTTTCTTAGCCTTTAGTGTTGAAAGAGCCTTATGGATCTCATCGGTAAAATGCTCCCTAATTTTAACCGACCTTACGATACAGCCCCTTGCCTCCATTCGAGCAGCCAGAGAACTTAACTCAGAAATGTAAAGTGTTGGTGTGCCGTCAGCTGGCACGATAAGAGTGGTGGGACCTTCTAAGCCTAGAAAGTCTGTGAAATAATAGACACTGCTAACATTAGTTATGAGATACGCATCGAATCCCGTTTCATCTAAAGCCTTTTGTAAAGCCTTGATTCTCGCTCGCAATCTATTCACCACGGTTAGGTTGAATAGAGATGTATTACGCGCAGATATTTCAAAGCTCATCTTTGGCGGCACTTCAGCCATAACCTCTAAATCTGCCATGTTGTGAAGGTTTTTACGAAGAGGACAAACAATTATTGAGATTTAGGAAGTACTTTAGAATATTAGACAATAATAACTGTAGAATTAGAGTAGTTTCTAGGGGGGAATATGGCTGGTATTCATTAGCAAAATAGAGATGCGTGGATTCAAATCGTTCGGGCCACGGAAAATAGCTATATCCCTCGACAAAGGCCTCACCGTTATTACTGGTCCAAACGGAAGTGGAAAGAGCAATATAACCGATGCAATCCGGTTCGTTTTAGGCGAATTAAGTGCCCGTTCACTTAGGGCTGACAAGTTCGCTGAAGTGATTTTTGATGGGGTCCAAAGCGAAAGGGTGAAATCGGCATGGGTCGCGATCCAATTTGACAATTCAGACAGACGTATCCCCATAGATATGGATACGGTATCGGTTTCAAGGGAAGTTGACCGAAGTGGGCAGAGCACCTACCGCCTAAACGGTAAGCGAATCCCAAGAAGCCAATTAGTAGAAATAATGAACATTGCAGATCTTCATGCTGCTGGCTATAACGTAATCATGCAGGGCACTGTCACAAGGCTTGCTGACATCACGCCAGAAGAAAGGCGAAGGATAATCGAAGACCTGATTGGGATCGGAGAATATGATGTGAAGAAGGCCGAAGCCCAAGTACAACTCAATCAAGCTGATGTAAACCTGAAAGTAGCAACCGCCCACATAGAGGAAGTTCAAAAAAGAATAGAAAGTCTGGAAAGGGAGCGAAACGATGCGCTTCGTTACAATAACATTCAAGGCGAAATTAAACAACTCAAAGCCCAGCAAATATCAAACAATATAAGTGAACTCAAAAGAGAAATCGCAGGCCTGACCGAGAAGTTGAATGAAAAGAAGAAGGTAGTTGAAAGCCTTAAACTTGAACAGGATGCTCTTCAATCAAAACGAGATCGAATCGAATCAGAATGGCGAAAATTCGACGAAGAAACTGTAGATAAGGGAAGCACTAAACTATTCGAGATCCAAAAGAACATCGGCGAGACAACTTCGGAAGTCGTACGCCTCAAAACCGAGATCGATGCCAGTAAAACCAGCCTAAATGGGCTCCTCAAAATGCGGGAAGAGCGGCTCCAGCTTCTAGAATCACTAAGCAAAGCAGTTAAAGAGTCCAGAGACAGTCTGCAACGCTTGAAACGCCAACAAACCCGTCTACAACAAACCATCAACGAAAAGCAAGCCCTACATACTGAGGTTAGCCAACGAGTTACCGAGATGCGAGAAAACCTTGGACAAAATACCAACAAAATCGAACAGATCGAAAACGAATTAAAAACATTAAATGGGCAAATGATCCGGTTCAGCACTAAGCTAGAGGGCAGCACTGCCAGAGTCAAGGTCTTAGAAGAAAACATACAAACCTTAGAAGGCAGAAGACTCGGATTCGAAACCATACTTCAAAATCTCACAGCACACCTAAAAGAGCTCAGCAAAGTCCAAAAAGAAGAACAGGAAGCTCTCGAAAAAACATGCGAATCTATAACCCGCGCTGGCGAGAGAAAACTAGTTCTAAAGCAAGAACTAGCTGAAGCAGAAAAAACCGCCCGGCGTGCAAGAGACACTGTCGTCGAATTTGAAACTCAAAAAGACTTCGCAGAGAAAGTGGCAGCTGAAGGAAAAGCATTGAAAGAAATCGAAGACATGGGAAAAAGAGGCGCAATTTCAGGGATTCACGGACGATTAGAAAATCTAATCAAAATAAGCCCAGAATTCAAAGATGCAATTGAAGCCTCCTCCTCAGGCTGGCTCAAATCAATCGTCGTAGCCGATCTTGAAACAGCCCTAAAGTGCGTTGACAACCTAAAAAAATCAAAACTTGGAAGAATCAAACTCATCCCTCTAAAAGAGGTGTCCTCAACAAAACTCCTAGAACCACCAAGCATCTCCGGCATAGTAAACGTGTGTGCCTCCATCATAGAATGCGATTCGCTGTTTAAGCCAGCTGTCAACTTTATTTTCGGAGACACTCTCGTCTGTAAGGATGCTGAATCAGCTTTCTGGGCGGCTAAAAAAGGCTATCGGGCGGTGAGCATCGACGGCGACCTCTACGAACTTGGTGGAGGAGGCATGGAAAGCGGGTATTACCGTACCCCCATAGATATAGCCTCTATAATCCCCAGTGAATCCGCCTTAAAAAGCCTCGGCGAAAGCGTTGAAACCCTCCATTCTCTATTGGAAAGAAGAAAGGCGGATATTCAGATAATTGATGAGGAATTTGGCAAATTAAATGAGGAAAAGGTGCGACGTGAAGAAGTTATCCGGATGCTCGAAAAAGAGGCTGTTAACGTTCAAGGAAATGTCGAACGGATTCACCAAAACATAGTCGCATTAAACCAAAGGATCCAAAGTCTACAAAAACACATCGAAAATGATAAAACCCAGTCAACTGTCCTCGAAACAAAGAAAAACGAACTCGCACGGCTGATTTCAACCCTACAAAACGAGGTCAAATCCATCAAGCTGAACGTAAAGCCCGCAGTCATACTAAAGTACGAGAACGAAACCGCCGCTATTTCAAGCGAACTCAACACATTTCAAAACATGCTCGTCAAAATCACAAGCGACATCAACTTCACCGAATCAAACCTAGTTAACACGCTGAAACCCGAGTTCGAACGCGTAAGAATTGAAATGGCTACAATCGACAAGCAGATAGACGGGCTTCAGACCAAAGTGGATAATGCGAATGCCGCCTTGGAAGAGGCAACTAAAAAGCTTCGTGAACTGGAAAAGATAAAAGAGCAGTTATCAACCTCATTCTACTCCGTAAAAGATGAACGCAAGAAATTTGAAACGGTCCTCAGCAGGATTGATACTGATTTAAAGAAAATCGACAGCAAATACACGCCCATAGGCAACGAAATCTACCAAACCGAGCTGGCAATCCAAGCTTGCACCATTGACCTAAAACATGCTGAAGAAGAATTACGCCAACTGGGCTACATCCAGTCCCCCGCCATCACGCCAGACGCATTGAAAAACATAGAATCTTCTCTGAGGCTAATGAATCTCGAACTAGAGAAACTCGGCTCAGTAAACCAGCTGGCAATTCAACAGTACGACGAATACAAGGAGGATTGTAAACAGCTCTCACTACGCCGAAACCAGCTGGAAGAAGAGAGGCGCGCCATACTAAAATTTATAGATGAGGTTGAAGCAAAGAAACGCGGCGCTTTCACAAAAGCCTACACCACCATTAACGAAAACTTCAAAACATCCTTCTCAAAACTCACTGGCGGCGGACAAGGCTGGCTCCAACCCCAAAACCCTTCAGATCCATTCGCGGGTGGACTCGACATATTTGTTCAATTTCCAGGAAAAGGCGCTAGGTTGGTAAGCGGAACTAGTGGCGGAGAAAAATCCGTTGCCGCTGTCTCATTCATCTTCTCAGTACAAGGGCTATTCCCTTCCGTCTTCTACGTGTTCGACGAGATCGACGCCCACCTAGACCCATCAAATGCGGAGCGACTCGCCAACCTTCTCAGAGAACAGTCAACTAACTCCCAATTCATAGTAATCTCACTCAGAGATGTAGTGATAGACCGAGCCGAAAGGCTCTTCGGAGTCTATGTGGCAGATGGCATATCCCAAATTGTCTCTACTAAACTCAGAGAGGCGTTAGCATAAAATGCCAAGAGAACCACTCGAAAAACAAGAGGAAAAACCCTTCTGGCTCCAGCCGCCTTGGATGATCCTTTTCGACCTCATCAAACTTCACAAAATAAAGCCATGGGACATAAACCTCACCCACCTCCTCACCACCATGCTCAGCGAAATGAGAAGGCGAGGCTACATCGACTTCACCGCCTCAGGTGTAGCCCTACTGTCCTCAGCCACCATATACCGCATGAAAACCGAGCTCATCCTAAAAATGGAGACCCCTCCCCCACCTTCAATGCTTCCTAAACCCCCTGAATATATGCCCCCGCCCATCCAGCTTCCATTCCGATACGAGTATACGTCCACAACAATCAAACACCTTCTCAACTCGCTTGAAGAGGCGCTTAGAGCGGAACCCGAAATCCTCGCTAGACTTAAGCTTCAGCCCCTCGCCGCCCCGCCTCCGCCAAGCATCCCAGAACTCGACCAATTCATGACCGAAATCGAAGACCAGATAGAAAAACTATATAAAAAAGTCTTCACCATCGCCAGGGGCGAAAAACCAATCCCATTCACCGCAATCACAACCGGACTGAAACGGCTCGACAGCATCAGAGCCTTCATAATCATCCTCTTCCTCGCATCCCGAGGCAAAATCAAGCTTTGGCAAGAAAAAGAATTTGGAGAAATCTACATCAGCCTGACCGAAGGAGAATCCGCTATTGACAGAAGAGCAGCCCACCCAGGAATCGTCTGAGCCAGAAGAAAAACTGCAACTCAGCCTAGACCATGCCTTATCCCTCATAGAAGCAGCCCTCTATGTCGCAGGGAGGCCCCTTGAACTCAAGACCTTAGGTTCAATCATTGGCGTCAGGTCTAGGACACGTATCCTAGAGCTAGTACGGATGCTCGGTGAGAAATATCGCCAAAAATCAGGCGCCCTTGAAATCCTCGAACTCGAAGATGGGCGATTCGCGCTTCAACTTAAACCCGAATATGTCAACCGCGTCCGACGCCTAGCAACACGGCCCCTCCTCACCCTAGGCCCTCTCAAAACACTATCCTATATCGCCTATCGCCAACCTGTCACTCAAGCCAAAGTTGTAGATGTACGTGGACCCCAAGCCTACGACCATGTCCATCTTCTAGAACAAATGGGCCTCATCCACTCAGAGCGAATAGGAAGAACCAAACTAATGCGGACAACCGACTACTTCGCCGACTACTTCAACCTCAGCCATGATCTTCGGCTGCTAAAACGCCAACTCCAAGCCAAACTCGAATTCATCGAAAAGCAATCAGAAGAAAAGGCTCAACCATAAAAAAAGCCGTGACGGCGTATCAGCGCACGCGGGAACAAGCTCTCCGATAGGCATATCGATTATTCTGGTTCCGCCCACTATGGTCTGAAGTAAAACCTAGCCTCTTTACGTATCCCTATGGAAAGTCTAATAAAGTCACTATCGCCTAACCTACCTTCCATTGAAGGAATAATAAATGGCAGAAAAAAAGGTGTTCTTGAGGAAATCTACAGGGCTTATCAGAGAAATCGGCTTCCTAGCTGCGATTCTAATTGTGCTTTGTAACACTATTGGTCTAGGCTGGCAGAAACGTGCGTTCCAGTTCACTGGACCAGCACCGATAAAAGAGACTATGTATATTGCAGGGCTTCCTCCGATCACGATGGCTTTCATAATTGCAGGCGTAGTTGTGCTGCTCTCAATCTTCGTATTCGCTATCCTAACGGCGGCAATGCCGAGATCTGGAGGCGGTTATGTCTTCATCTCGAGGATCCTTAACCCAGCGGCTGGGGTTGCAGCATCATGGCTTGAGTTCCTGAGCATCGCCGTGTCGTATGGTATGATTGCGGTCGCTGTGCTCGAGGCTGTGCTCCTGTTCGGAGGGTTAGCTAACATCACTGTTCCAGCACCACTAACAACCTCGGTAGGTTTGTTCGGCATCGGATTCGTCATCGTCTTCTTCTTCGCCGCGTTGGCGTTACTGGGCGTGAAGATGGCTGGGATGCTACTGCAGGTCATGTTCTGGATCCCAGCTGTAATCACTATTCTAGTCTATGTGCTACTGCTCTCAGTAACCCCTGCAACTCTCGGGGCAGGTATACAAGCCATAACAGGTCACACCGCACTAGAATTCACTAACCGGGCAATAGCACAAGGGATGGCCGCGGCGGGCGCGAAGTTCACCTACTGGAGTGCTGTCGGTGTTGCGATGCTCGGCGCCTATTGGGCGTATATCGGATACGCGGCCTCCACATTCGTGGCAGGGGAGGTCAAAGAGGCGGGTAAAAGCCTGCCTAAAGCATTGTTCTTGGGTGGCGGGTTGATTATGCTCATTTACGTGAGCATATCGTATCTGCTAGCTAGCGCGTGCATGCAAGTTGGGAAGGTGGGCGAATACTCGTTCTTCTCAGCCTACAGCTACCTATCATACGGAGGCGGCAATCTCTGGGCAGGTGTACCTAAGGCTTGGCTGCCAGTGGTCTGTGCTTTCCAGGCTGAGGGTATGGGCTTCGCCGCCTTCAAGGTGCTGCTGGTCATCTTCGCAATGTTCTGGGTCGCCAACGATATTCCACCATTTATCATCACTGCTTCACGGTTGCTCTTCGCTATGGCGTTTGACAGAGTTCTACCCGTAAAGCTTGCAGAGGTAAGCGAAAGGTTCCACTCGCCTACGTGGGCTGTGTTAGCTACGGCGATCATCGCGCTCATAGGATGCGCGTCCGAGGCGGGCGTCTTCTATGCGGGTGAGCCATGGTACATGGGGCACGGAATAGAACTAGTCTTCAGTACCGGTGTGGCGGCGACGGACTTTTGGGACGGCATCTTCTTCACCTTGATGGCTTTAGCAGCGTTGCTATTCCCGTACGTGAAGAAGGATATCTACGAGAAAGCGCCGTTTAAACCAGAAATCGGGGGCATACCACTAGTCGCACTGATAGGAGCAGCAGCTTTAGTCGGCAATCTATACCTCGACTGGGTCTTCTTGGACAGTGGCTACAATATAACGCATGCATTCGACCAGGGAATCTTTGGCGATCCAGCATTCCCATTCGTGTTCACAGTATCGCTCATCGTCCTAAGCCTCCTTGTCTACTACTACTACAAGCTAAGAGCCAAAGCGACTGGCGTCGACATGACGACCATCTACGCAGAGATACCTCCAGAGTAAATCTCATAAACCACCCTTCTTCTTTTTCATTTGGTTGCTGTTATGTCCAGACTTGACGATTATCTTCTTCATCTCGAAAAGGAGCTTATGGTTGGGAAAGGCGTCTGGGTTGCAGACTTCAAAGAGTCATTTAGAAATGTGGAAATTAACGGCATTCAATTCGATATGGTTGTGCGTGGAAACACTCGCACAAAAGGGTTATTTCTGTCTAGACTTTTTGCGTTCTTAACTATGCCTAACTATCAAGTTGCATGTCTTGTTTTCAATGGTGAGCAGGCTAAATCTCTTGATAACCAGTTTCTCGATTTATTTCTAAAGGCTGCTGAAGGCTACATTAAAAAGAACGAGTTAGCTTGGGCGTGGTTTGTAATCGCTCAGGCGGGCGATTTCCCTGAGGCATTTAAGATAGCTGTTAGTAATCTTTCAATCAAAGAAATCGGAGTAGCTCTTATTGACATCGATTCAGGCGCAGTCACTTCTAGCAAGAATTATCTAGGGATGGCGATGCCTAGATACATCAAATAGTGTGCGTATCGATGATGCGAAAAGATTTTTCAAGAGTACAGGTGTCTAAACTAGTTTGGGCTTTTTGTCTAGTTCTTATGTTTTTGACAGTGCTTTACTTCACTACAGTCTACATTGCCTTCGGAAGTTTCATCGTTGTCCAGCTTGTCTTAATAATCAATCTACTACTAGCTTCGATTGGAGGATGGTATCTCTATATGTATCGATATCACACGAAATTTTCATTTGATAATTTAGGTTTCTCTCTAGAGGTCGGAAAAAGGGAGAAAGTTACTAAACGTTGGAGTGATTTCAACCAAGTTTCTCTGGTTAATGTTGCTCATGGAGAATTTGTTGTACGTCTATATAATACAAAAACCGGAGATCTTGTAGACCTCCCTGTATCTGCGGTTAAATTGGATCCTTCAAGTTTTAGGTTTGAAGTTATGCGGCTTGTGGGCGAGGCGTCTGTAAAAAGGAGTTAGGCTTCAACCCTCTGTAGTCTAAGTATTTTTTCGCTCTCGATTTCAACCAGATAAGCTCTGAGTATTCCTTCAGAGTATTCGCTTCCAGGATTAAGGCATTGAGTTCTGCCTATTTTGATGAAGCCGGGAGACTCGTGGATGTGGCCGTGAAGTCCGAGCAACGGTTGATATTTCTCGATGATTGTTCTTACCGCCTTGGATCCAACTGGCATGAAGACTGGTCTGCCGCCTTCGTAAACTGGTCTGAGATCCTTGTCCAATTTGGGTGCCCTGTCTATCTCTGAATTGTATGGGGGAACATGGAAGCAGAAGACCGCGGCGCGCATGTTCTTCACTTTGGACACCGTCTTCTCGAGCCTATCAAGTAATTCTTCTTCACTGCATTCTCGGGGGCTGTTCCACGGCGTGGGGTTGCTCCATCCGCAGCATGCTACTTCATGTTCTTCATCTAGGCTGACTACGTTGCTTTCTCCGTAGATCACGCTTCGATTAGCCTTTATTACAGGGTCTATAGCCAGTTTATCGTCATTGCCTGGGCTGATTATAACTTTACAGTTTTTAGGCACTTTTTCCGGTACAAGAGTTAACCAGTATTTGACGATCTCAACCTGGAGTTTCTCGAAAAGTTTTTCGACTTTCTCGCTGTCCGCCCTAAGTTCAGCAGCCTCTTTAGGGGTTGTTTCATATGGTATGTAGCTTGCAGCTCTCAGCTCCTTTGAGAACTCAGGCAGTTCATCCTTTGTCAAAACATAGTCAGTTTTCAGTACGCTGGCTTCATATTTGCCGTCAGGTCTTTTGATTATGGGAATTATCATTTTTCCAGTCATGTCACCGCTAAGTATGAGAGCGTCTAGTTTGAAGTACTTTGCAGAGTTTAGGAACTTCCTCCATACTTGCTCGGCGCCGTGGATATCGGTGGCGAAGAGAAATCGGGTTTTAGCCGTCATCATGCGCCTCCAGTTTAATCTTAAAGGTAATACGCTCGGTCGTATTGCCACTTCTGTCTATGTTTCTCATTTAAACATTTATATTGGCGCATCTCGCTGTTAACTTAGAATTGGCTATCGACAGCCCTTCTGAAGGATAAGCTATGACTATGCACAGCGACATCGAAAAAGAGGCTAGGCGAATTCTCGAGGCCGCCGAAGCGAAGGGGATTGTCTTAAGGCTGCTGGGCGGATTAGCTGTCAAACTTAGTTCACCTAGCGCAAGCCACCGCGCACTAACAAGAAAGTATCCAGACATCGATTTCGCGGGATATCGTAAGCAAGGTCGAACGATAAAGGAGCTCTTTGTCGAGCTTGGTTATGAGCCAAATCAACGTTTTAATGCACTACACGGGGATAAACGACTATTGTTCTATGACAACAAGAATGGACGGCAAGTGGACATTTTTCTAGACGTATTCGAGATGTGTCACAAATTCGATTTCAAAGGGCGCCTAGATCTAGTTAAACAAACAATTCCAATAGCAGACTTACTGATCACCAAGCTTCAGATAGTGCAGATAAATGAGAAAGATGTCAGGGACATATTCTGCATAGTCAAAGACCATGAGTTAGTTGGCGGCGGGTCTTCGCAGGGCATAGATGTCGACCATATTATTAAGCTGTGCTCTGAGGACTGGGGTCTATACAAGACTGTTACAACAAATTTGAACAAGCTTTTGCTTTTCGTTGATGATTACGAGTTCAGTTCGGCTGATAAAGCGTTGATCCGAGGGTGCATCCGCAAAATTCTGGACCTAATAGAGAAGGCCCCAAAATCTACCAGGTGGAAGATGCGTGCAACTGTAGGCGAGAAAGTACGTTGGTATGAGCTTCCAGAAGAGGCCGTTCGTGCGGCCTAATAAATCGCTAAATTCTTATAAGGCTAACCTCGATTTTCCTAAGACTTACAGAGGGTTCTAGATGTCGCAGTGGCACGGTGATCTCGATAAAAGGAAACCGACTGGTGGGAGGGCTAGGCGTTATCGGGGAAAACGCGCCTTCGAAATGGGCAGTCCTCCAAGTGAGACACACCTAGCTAAGCCTGAGACAAAAATTATGAGAACTAGGGGAGCTGGAAAGAAACTCCGTTTAGTGAGCGCCAATTATGCTAACATTACAGATCCTGCGACACATCAAACCAAGAAAGTGGAGATAACCAAGGTGGTCAAAAACCCTGCAAACATCGACTACAACCGAAGAGGCATAATTACTAAAGGCACAATCATTGAGACCTCGCTTGGACAGGCACGAGTAACATCAAAGCCTGGACAAGACGGTGTAATAAACGCCATCTTAATCGGCAAATCAAGTGCCGAGTAGTATATCACACAAAAAGGGGTAGTTGCATTGTCCGAAGTCTACTTCTTCGACTATAGTAAGAATCAGGAAATTTACGCTGGAATCGAAGCATTATTCAAAAAATCAGAGCTCCCCCGCATCATAAAAAAAGGAGACTCGGTAGCTGTAAAAGTGCACATGGGTGAGCGTGGAAACAGAACCTACCTAAGACCTGTATTCGTCCGAAGGATAGTAGACCTTGTCAAGGAGGCTGATGGAAAACCCTTCGTGACCGATACTACAACACTTTATCCAAAAAAGAGGTTCACCGCCAAAGACTATCTTGAAACTGCCGCCATCAATGGATTCACCAGAGCCTCGCTTGGTGTGCCCATCGTCATTGCGGGTGGGCCTGAGGGATACGATGGAACTGTTGTACCGATTAAGAAGGCTGTTGACGGCTGTCAGCTAAAAGAGATCAAAGTCGCCTCCCAGATCACGAAGGCGGATGTGCTGCTGGTTGTATCTCATGCAAAGGGTCATCAGATCGCCGTGTTCGGTGGAGCAGTAAAAAACATGGGAATGGGCTGTGTGACAAAGGAAAGCAAATCAGCGCAGCACATGGTAAACCGTCCCATACTCGACCTTTCACTATGCAACGGGTGTGGAACATGCGTCATAGTCTGCCCGTTCAAGGCTATCACCCTGAAAGACGGCAAGCCGGTAACCGATTACCAAAAATGCATGGCATGCAGCACCTGCTACTTCAACTGCCCACAACGCGCTCTATCTTGGCCAAAAGATGCTCGAGAGAAACTTCAAGTCTATGTGGCGCATGCAGCGTCAGCAGTTTTAAGCCTATTTAAGAAAAATAAAATTGGATTTGTTAACTTCGTTCATGACATCACTCCACTGTGCGACTGCTGTACCCCCGCAGGAAGTCCGATTGTAAAAGATGCGGGAATCCTTGCTTCTAAAGACCCTGTAGCCATCGATAAGGCATCGCTTGATTTAATAGACAAATCACCACTCATAACAGGTGCAACCACATTCTCTCCGCCCAACTTGCTTGGAAAATTGTATGGAAGTGATAGCTTAATCCAGCTACGCACCGCACAAAAGTTAGGGCTAGGAAACATGAGCTATACTCTAACCACAATATGAAACGAACAGCCTTGGGGGCTCGCGTAAGTTTGAGTAAAGGAAAAGAAAATCAGGTAGTATGGCCTGTGTACCTAGACTCCGCAAAGTCTCGGAAGCAAGGAAGAAGAATTGCAATGAAATTTGCGGTGGAGTCCCCTAAAATACAGGAAATTGAGCAGGCTGCGGATCTTCTGGGCTACAAGCATGACACTAAACTAGATTCAGCTCATCCCAAAACTTGGTGGGAGAAGAAAGGGTACGTGCTTATCGAGAAAAAGAATTCAAAAATTAAAGTCCTTGAAAAAATAGCTAATAAAATCGTCAGCCTCAGAAAGAAACCTGAAATTAAAAAGTAGACCTCTGCTCTATCATAATGCATCATTATACTTCTATAAAAACTACAATTCATGTAAAAATACTTAAATAAGGCTAAGCGAATGATTGCTTCAATCTTCTCGTAGGAGTGTTTATGAAAAGCTTGCGTCGGCTTGGAAAACCGTTGCATGTGTCCGCTGCACAAAACTTGATCCTACGCGCAGAGGGCGAAGCCCCACGAATTGGTGAAACTGTTTTTAACGACAAATTAAAACCTGTTGGGGTCGTGTATGACATATTTGGTCCTGTTTCAAAACCTTATATCTCTATAAAACCACATGAGAGCCGACCGAGCAACGCAAAACAAATTCTCTATGTTAAGTCATCTAAATTAAGAAGGTAAAATTTTGGTCGAAAATGTAGAACGCCCCGAAATAGAGCCTCCCTCAAGAATCAGAAAGTGTCCTGAGTGCAATGGCAGTCGCCTAATTCGAGACTATGAGCAGGGCGAAATCGTCTGCATGGATTGCGGATACGTCATTGATGATAGGCTCGCTGACTCCGGTCCAGAATGGCGAGCTTTTGACGACGAACAGCGAGCGAAACGCACCCGAGTAGGCGCACCTCTAACCTTCACTATCCACGACAAAGGGCTATCCACGATGATCGATTGGCATGACCGTGACACATATGGAAAAGACCTGACGCCTGGACAGAGAGCCCAAGTGTATCGGCTAAGAAAATGGCAGAGAAGAGTGCGTGTATCCGACGCAACTGAAAGAAACTTGGCATTTGCTCTTTCCGAGCTGTCAAAAATGTCTTCAACCCTAAATCTTCCAAAAAACATCTTGGAAACAGCCTCAGTTATCTATCGAAAGGCTGTCAAAAAAAGGCTGATTCGAGGGAGATCCATTCAAGGCGTAACCGCCGCGGCCATCTATATGGCTTGTAGGCAATGCGGAGTCGCCAGAACCTTAGATGAAATTTCCCAAATTTCTGCAATACATAAAAAGGAAATTGGCAGATCCTACCGTTTTATAGTGAAGGAGCTCGAGTCCTTCGTTCCATCGTTGCCCGCAATGCATTATGTGTCAAGATTCGCTAACCAACTGGGCCTTGCGGGAAAGGTGGAAACCATCGCTCAACGAATCCTCCAAACTGCTTCCACGATGCGTTTGACGAGTGGAAGAGGCCCAACTGGAATAGCAGCCGCGGCCACCTACATTGCCTCAGTACTGGCTAACGAACGACGCACACAGAGGGAAATCGCAGAAGTTGCTAATGTCACAGAAGTCACTATCAGAAATAGGTACAAGGAACTGATCGACAAGCTGGAAATCAACGTAAAACTCTAGAAGGACCTATTTTTCTTAATCTCATTCCCACAAAACTTATTGCTATCTCATTCTCCTTTATTTTAACTCAATTCAATAAAGAGTGAGGTAACTCTTTAACCTCCCAAATCCACTAATAATCAAAATAATTAACGGTGTATGCCAAAGATGCCTAAACACAATGATCTTGAACATCGCGCTCTTCAAATCATTTTGAACAAGGGAAAGGAAGGCATCCTTCAATGCGACTTGTGGAGGGATTTGAAGGCTAGTAGCCGCGAAGGATCAAGGATCTCTCTAAAGCTTGAACGCAAGGGATTGATCAAGCGAGAACAAGAGCTCTACGATGGAAGATGGACCTACCGTCTATTCACCAAAAGGCAGCCCGCAACAATCGACTCAATCATAAGCTGTCCATGTCTAGCATGCATCGAAATCAACAAGTGCGGAGTCGGAGGAGTAATCTCCCCAAACACCTGCGATAAACTATCATCATGGCTTTTTGGACTAGTGGAGTCTAAGAAGGCGGCTGGTGGAAGCTAGTTTTTGTCAGAGCGTTGGCTACAAGAACGCAAACGTGACTTCTACTGGAGAATGGCAAAAAAGGAAGGATATCGAAGCAGAGCCGCCTACAAGCTTCTCGAAGCCAATAAGAAGTACCGCTTCATCAAGCCAAGCGGGGTTGTAGTTGATCTAGGAGCAGCTCCAGGCGGCTGGCTGCAGGTGGCAGCGGGACTCGTTGGAAACAGAGGCTATGTACTCGGTGTTGACATCCTTCCGATTGAGCCGCTACAGCTGCCAAACGTTGAAACATTTATCGGAAATGTAGCTGACCCGGATACAGTCAATAAGATCAGGGAAAAACTGCCTCGCACAGCTGATGCAGTCTTATGCGATGTTTCGCCGAGTGTTTCCGGTGTCTGGGAAGTAGACCACGCCAGGCAAATTGACTTTGCAAGAGCCTCTATGAGAATAGCGCTGGGAATCCTACATCCAAGGGGGGCTTTCTTCACAAAGGTGTTCCAAGGAGACTTGCTAGATGAATTCATAAAAGAAATGAAACAACATTTTCAGCAACTCCGCATAATCAGACCCAAAGCAACCAAGGCGAAGAGCGCGGAGATATACCTTCTCGGATTAGGACCTAGGCTCTCGAGAGTTGCTTAAAAATTTCTACAAATTTCTTGGCAGGCGCATTTGTTCTAACTCCTCTAACGTGGAAATGCGTGGGAGTTGCTTTGTAGCCTGCAGCCAACAATCTCTCAAATATCCTCCCAGTCGGGGGAATAGACCAATCATACTTGTCGCAAACTCTATCGATCACATAATACGTTGGCGTTCCATCAGCTTCTTCGAGAACAGTGTCCAAAAGCTTCTTCAAACGATGTTTCTCTTCAAAATTAATTTTCTTAAGTTCATCCCGCATCTTATGGCAGAAATCTCTGTCAAAAAGTCCTCCAAGCCAAAGTGCTCCTGCGACACTTAGTCTTTCACCACACTCAGGGCACGAGCCTGCTGTAAGGCGGCTGATCCCTGTAGCTGTTTCTCTATGGAAACAGTTGAAACAATGCAACACGTATCCCATTCCGCCTATGCTTCGATTTGCCTCCCTAACGCTGTGCTTGATCAAAATGTAACTTCTTACATAGTGATCTGTGCTATGTGAAAATAATACGCGAATACCCGCGTCATAGCGCGCTGTCGTTAACGCCAAACATCCAACCAGGATCCTAACAGCCAGCTCATGGCAATACTCGGTTCTAAGCGGTCTGCCTCCGTATTTTCTGAGACAGGCCTGCGGATGCACACCGCAAAGCGGAGCCATGTCCGTCGCAGTCAAGCCCAACAGCCCCCCACTATGCAAAGCTCTCACCGCCGAATCCATAAAAGGCGCGGGAGAACCGAAGGGATCGATATCCACATAATCAAATCGCTTTGTTGGAGCCGAATACATGCTCAGCAAAAAATCCGCGTCATTGTTTTCGACGAGAACTTTACTTGCTAAACCATTCTTCCTAACATTGTACTTGGCGAGTTTTGCGGCTTCAGGATTCAAATCATTAATTACCACTTTCTCTACCCCAGGCACTTCAACAGCAAACCGTATCCCCCGAATCCCGCAACCAGCTAAGGGCTCGCAGACACTCAAATCCCTACCCAAAATTTTCCTGTAAACCCGTAAAACTAGTATGGCGATATCCCGATTAAGCCGCATAGCTGGATTATAGAACACAGGCATTTTCTTAACGGGAATATTTGACCTAGGTACTAGTACTTCTACAGAACCTTCGGTGATTGTTTTGATTGAAAATCTAAAGCGCGCCATCAGTATTCACACTAAATCAAATTCAATAAAGAAGAGCTAACAAATATATCCATTCGACTGAGGCTGAGTTCGCCTTTGGGAAACATAATCTTCTTAACAGGTGCGCCAAGAGTAGGAAAGACAACCGTGTTGATGAAAGCCATTGACTTAATACAGAAAAATGGGTATCATGTCGGCGGGATGGTATCCTCCGAGGTACGTGTAGGCGACTCTAGAGTAGGATTCGAGATAATCGATCTTCTAACTGAACAGAAAGGCATGTTGGCTCACGTTAATCAGCGTGAAGGTCCGCGGGTGGGCAAATACCGTGTTAACCTGCAAGACCTCGCCAAGATTGGCATCGGCTCAATAGAACGTGCAGTAAGAGAAGCAGATGTCATATGCTGCGATGAAGTGGGTCCTATGGAGCTTAACTCTTCAGCCTTCAATGAAGCTGTGAGAAAAGCTATAGAAAGTGGGAAGCCTCTGTTGGGTACAATTCACTTCAAAGCGAGAGATCCACTTATAGACTTCATAAAATCTAGAGCAGATACAGAAATTCTAGAGGTAACATTCGCTAACAGAGAGTCCCTTCACGAAATTGTGGCAGGTAAAATCCTTAAAGCCCTAGGCGAATCCTAACTATCAGTTGAGGTCAGCTATTTGCCCCTAATTGCAGGTGTTGATGATGCTGGGCGTGGACCTGTAATCGGACCTCTCGTAATCGCAGGCGTCCTTATACGTGATGACCAAATTGATGCCCTCAAAAAGCTGGGCGTTAAAGATTCTAAGTTACTCTCCTCCCAGCGAAGAGAAAAACTGGCCGAGGAAATAAAGAAGCTGGCTCTCAAATACGAAATTATCGAGTTGAGCCCAGCAGAAATCGATAAAGTAGTGAAAAATGGGAGGAAGTTCCATAAACTAAACCTACTTGAAGCCCAGACGATGGCTGAAGTTATCAAGAGGCTGAAGCCAGAAACCGCGTATGTGGATGCTTCTGATGTAGATGCCCAGCGGTTTGCCTCCAATATTAAGGAAATGCTACCCTTCTCTATCGCCATAGTATCTGAGCATAAGGCTGATGCTACCTACCCGGTTGTTTCAGCTGCTTCAATCTTGGCTAAAGTTAGGAGAGACGAGGTCGTAGCCCAACTTCGTGAAAAACATGGTGATTTTGGCAGCGGATATGTTACTGACCCAAAGACGGTAAGCTTCCTCGCCAGTTGGATGAAGCTGTATGGTTCATACCCTGATTTTGTAAGAAAATCTTGGAAACCTGCAAAGAGAATGCAGTCCGAAGCCCAGAGCAAACAAACTTACCTATAGCAGTAACTTCCAATCAGGTCTCTTAACGCTCTGAACCTGTCCAATTCTCTCCAATGGATGGTTAGAGGGCCCTCAACCATTCCTTTCTCTTCTACAATGAAGATCGAGTGCGCTTTTGCAACTTTTGCAACGCTATGTGTTACACGTATTCGATGGGGGGCCATGCTTTCTTCTCGTTTAAAAGCGCCTCCTATTACCCTATTGCCTTCATCATCCCATGCGATAAAATCGAAGGGAGCTCTTTTTGTTACCGCCATAGAAACTCCTAGGTCGTCCAGCTTCTTCAAAACCATGCGCAAGAATTGATTTTCTAGGAGTTGCTTAGGCATTACAAAATGTTTGTGTTTTCTATGGGTGAGTATGTCGATATTTCGTACGATTGGTATGCCTAGCACCGCCTCAAGTTTTAGAGCGGCACTCACCGTGGCCTTCGCAAGTCCCTGCTCATACCCGTATACAGTCCTCCTTGAAACACCAACCATCAAAGCAAGGTCGCCCAGAGATAAGCCTAATCGTCTTCGTCTTTTTCGCATCACCTTTTGATCTAGCTGAACATAGAACCCTCCTGGGCCAGCTTCAACAAGTGGATGCTCACCGTGGACGATGGCGTTTATCAGTGTTTTGAGTGTAATCGCGCAAATACCGTGTCGCATGTAGGCTGCATCGTCTTCTATCGGATTTTTTGGAGTAGACATTCCGATGAAGAGTGGAGTTGCAGATAGTTTACTTGAGATCATATGAAGCTCTGAGGCGCAGTCGCTTGAAATGGTTCCAAAATTTCCGAAGCTCTTAATCAAAAATAGAAACTTCTTTTTTCTTGCTGCAAAATCAAAACAGCTTTGTCTTATGCCACAGTGTTCCGAGACTGTAAATCCAAATTTTTTCAGAGAATTTTCCATGTCACTTAGCAGCTCTACTCCACTCATCGCAGCAAGCCAACCAAAATAGAAGGCTTAAATTGATTCTTATAAACCTAGAGTTAATTCTTCGGGCACACCGAAACCTATAACTACCAGTGACTTAAATTTTCTGAGCAATTCTTGGACTTGCGGCCTATACAAATGACATGGCTCATCTTGACTTATGCTATCAAACGGGAGCGAAGTTAATCCAAGAATTTTTTTGATGGTGAAACGTTCAATCTTCCCCCCAAGCGGCGTGAATGTGCCTCTTCCTAAATCCATTCTTCGGAGAACTACTATTGGCAAATTGAATTTCTTGTGATGTTCTTTCGGGACTATTTTGGCTAGTTCTTCGAGTTCATTCTTTCGCATAATAATTAGGCTGCCGTCAACCGCCTCAACTTTAGGCTCTTTCTCGTTAAGCAACTCGCTGAGGCTTTTACTATATTTTGGAAGGTGTAGATTTATCCGCCTAACTTCCTCTTTTATCAGTCTTCTCATTATACGATCATAACGGTCTTCCATTTTCTCTTCAACTCTTATATTCCGCTACCACCATGACATGCGCTTTGTCGTAAGGCTCTAAGTGAACCACTTGAGCTATCTCGAAATTCCGATTTTCCAAGGTTTTGATCTCTTGATTATAAAGCTCCTCTGGCTCTTTTGTTACATCAATGCTTCTTGCTTTGATCGCCAGCATAATTTCTCCGCTATTTTTCAAGAATAGGTCAGCGTTATCAGCTAGGATACGTGCCTGTTCAGGCTGAGCTATGTCGCAGTAGATGTCGTCTACAACCTCAACTAGCATGCGGTATGTTTCTGGAAAGCGTGCATCAGCCAATATCGGTGCCATATTCGACCTGATCTTACATACATTTTCGGTGAGATCTCGTATTGCTCGAGGCGCGAACTCGACGCAGTAAACATGTCCCTTTGCCCCTACAATGTCAGAAACATGGCTTGCCGTGGTTCCACTAGCCGCACCCAAGTAAAGCACTTTATGTTTCGGCTTAATCGGCACCGTCTTGAGCCCCCGGATTATGGCGGCGGCAAACTTGCTACGGAATGGATCCCAAAGCCGATACTCATGTTTCTTGTACATGACTAGTTCTTCTCCGTAAACTGAGGCTCTAGGCGCAAAATTTAGAGTGGCAAGCTTCCGCTCGCTTCCTAACTTGACCCAGTATATCCCTTGAAACTTCTCATGGGGGCTAACTTTTACGGACAGTACTTTCACGCTTCCTTGGAGGAGATGGTGTTTGCTTATGCTTCTCTTGAATTTCTGCCACGCGTCTCTCAAACTCCGCCCTCAAGGCTTCGCCTCGGCGTGCACCAGAAAAGGCGTCAAGCCTTGCCGCTATAGCCAGCTTCCCGGCCAGTGCTCTCGCAATCTTTCCCCTCTGCCAACGCTCTGCTGAATGGATATCCTGATGTTGGAAAATTACGCCATGCTTAGGCGGCTTGGCTCCAGTCTTGAGCGCTCTAAACAAAGCCTTCTCCGCGCCCAGCACTTGGATTGTACTTGCTGGGCGTTTGGCCAAGTTCTCCAGTCCACCAGCCAGAGCGATTAAACGCGCACCAAGAGGAGCGCCTACTAGGCTATGGATATTGGGAGTAACCGTTTTCATGGTGTTGTCAATATAGGTTTCTAGATCGTCTCGTATTTTGTAGAGCTCAATCGCATTTCTACACATTTCACGTATTTTCTCTAAATCTTCTTCAGCTATACTTGCACCCATCGAAGTATTTGCGGCCTCTACAATGTTTTCTATCTTATCCGCAGGCACTTTTTCCTTCTCTAGATTCCCGAGAGTAAATGCAGACCTACCTCCTAAGTCTGCGACAAGTTTAAGATACATTTCGTGTTTTTCGACGAGTCTATTTAGCTCTGGAAAATGTAAACCATACCACTCACGAAGCCTGCTCGAAAACAAGTTAAGAGTCTTATCCACATCATCTAAAGCCTGAATCGCCTGAGCGATTAACAAATCCCTCTTTTCTGCAGCCCTCTTTACGCCGACCCGAGTTAGAGCCACCGAAACGTCACGAATTAAAGTACGAATACTATCCGGCTTATCAGCAAAGCCAACTTCCACAGCAATTTTTCCCAAATTTTTGCGTAGAACTTCGCCTGCAGCGCTTGGCTTTTCAACTTCTACATCGACCCCCATCTTTTCGTGAACCAACTTCGAAAGGGCTTCACTCTCAAAAACAAAGGTGTTGTACCCTTTTTTACTAAGTCTTTCAATTAGTTCCAATGCCTCGTCTGTAGTCTCGCCATGCTGGATCCTTCCGAGAATACTCGCGATTGCCTCCGCGTTCTTGGGGAACAATACCTTGTCAACAAGCTTGTTTTTTTCATTAAATCCGAAGATACCGATTACAGATTCAACGATAGCCGCCTTCAATCATTATTCCCCAAAGGCATTAATTGTCTAAGCTTTATCTAAGCGATTTGGATAAAGGTTTTTAAAATCGGGGTTGAAATCTTTGCGCCCAGAATTGTCTGTCAAAATAGCTGGTCTAGAACTCCGGAATCCCACTATGCTTGCGTCGGGCGTTCTTGGCATATCTGCTTCATCGCTGATAAGGGTATTTGAAGCAGGGGCTGGTGCAGTGGTAACCAAATCCCTTGGAATAAAGCCCCGCGAAGGCTTCCTCAATCCAACCATCGTAGAAGTCGACTGTGGGCTGATAAACGCGATGGGGCTTCCGAATCCAGGAGTCAACGAGTTTACGAAAGAAATTCAAGTCGTTAAAAAGGCGAATGTACCTGTGATCGCCAGCGTTTATGGGTTTACTGCAGGAGAATTCGTAGAAGCTGCGAAAATCGTTGAAAAAGCTGGTTCTGATGCCATTGAACTGAACGTCTCATGTCCACATGTTAAAGAAGTGGGAGTGCAAATTGGGCAAAACCCAGAAGTTGTTTTTGAAGTCGTTAAAAAGGTAAAATCAGCGGTCAAGAAACCGGTTTTCACGAAGCTAGCTCCCGATGTAACCGACATAACCGCTATTGCAGAAGCAGCTGAGAAGGCTGGGACCGACGCTATAACCGCTATCAACACCATCAAAGCTATGGCTATAGACGTTGAGGTTGGAAAGCCAATCCTCGCCAGTAAAATAGGCGGGCTTTCCGGTCCAGGCCTCAAGCCAATCGCATTAAGATGTGTCTATGAAATCTATGAGGCAGTTAAAGTCCCAATAATCGGGTGTGGCGGTATAATGAACTGGCAGGATGCTGTTGAATTCATGTTGGCTGGAGCAACTGCAGTCCAGATTGGCACTGGGGTAGTACGCAACTATCTCGGCATCTTTAAGGAAATTACCCGCGGAGTTGAATCCTACCTAGCAAGGAAAAAACACAGGAGTGTTAAGGAAATTGTTGGGTTATCCCACACCTGTTAACCATCCGAGAATATTAAAAATAGAGCACGTTGAAAATGAGTCGCTTGGAGTTAAATCCTTCATTTTTAAAGACGAGCACTGCGCTAAGGCAAAACCTGGGCAATTTGTTATGGTGTGGATTCCTAGGGTCGATGAAATTCCAATAAGCCTCTCATTTATTGGTCCAGATAATCTCGCGGGAATCACTGTCCTAAAACTCGGAGAAGCCACAACCGCCTTACATGAAAAGCAACGCGGAGACATGATCGGGATACGCGGGCCATATGGCAACTCGTTCGTCCCAGTCAGGGGTAGGGCTCTGCTCGTAGGAGGAGGTACAGGAGTGGCGCCCCTGGTCCCTCTGGCTGAAATGCTGGTAAAACAAAAAACGAAAATAACCTTTATATTCGGCGCTAAAACCACTGAGAGACTTCTTTTCATAGATCGAATCAAAAAAGTTCTCTCAAAAAACAAATCAGAGTTTATAATCACTACTGACGACGGGAGCTACGGAATTAAGGGATTTGCATCAGATCCTGTAGGCGGGCTTCTCAACTCTGCAAAATTTAATGGGATATATGCTTGCGGACGGGAGCGATTGATGTTAAACGTATTCAAACAGGCGGAGAAGGCTGGGGTTCCCGCACAATTTAGCCTCGAAAGGTACATGAAATGCGCAAGAGGCATCTGTGGGCAATGTGTTCTCGATCCTCTTGGGCTCATGGTGTGCAAAGATGGGCCTGTATTCTCAAGTGAAGTTTTACGGAAAGTCAGTGATTTCGGCGCATATACGCGTGATGCCTCTGGCAAAAAAGTGCCGATCTGAGACCAGTTCATAAAAGAAAATATATTTAAGACGCTGGCTCAATTCCATTTTGGAATGCGAGGAATATAAGTGCCAACGCACGGTTCGCTGACAAAAGCTGGCAAGGTTAGGAGCCAAACCCCTAAAACAGCCGCTAAACCAAGAAGAAGCCCAATTCCACGAGTAAAGAACTTCAAGACATACCAAAAACGTGTTGTGCTAAGTAGAAAGCCTGGGCAAAACTGGCCCGGTGGACATAGAAGGTAGCTCCCGCATTTTCCGTAATATTTTTCATATAGCCCCCCACTCTCAGTTCATAAGCCTATATTTCTGGTTGGAGATGGATTGAAGCAGGTTTGCCGAGAGATAATAGACCAACTAATGCGAATGCCCAAGCCCACAAAGGAGGATCTAAGTCTAGCCAAAATGCAGGTCTGCCGCGAGTTCCAAGTTGAACGGCTTCCCCAGAACTCTGAAATTATCCGGCATCTAAAGCCCGCAGAGCGAGAGAGGCTTCTCCACCTTCTTAAACGAAAAGTTGTTAGGACTATTAGTGGTGTGGCTGTAGTCGCGGTTATGACTAAGCCGTGGGAATGTCCTCATGGTAAATGCGCATACTGTCCTGGCGGTCCAACCTACGGGGCTCCGCAGAGCTATACGGGGCATGAGCCCGCTGCCATGCGGGGGATCCAACATCAATTCGACCCTTATGCTCAGGTAAGAAGCAGGCTTGAGCAGCTCCAATCCATTGGGCATGATGTGGATAAGGTTGAACTAATTCTAATGGGGGGCACTTTCCCGGCAATGCCTATTGACTACCAAGAGCACTTTATCCAAAGGTGCCTCGACGCTGTCACTGGCTTGGACTCGGCTAGTCTATATGAAGCGATGAAGAATGCTGAAACCAGTCGGATCAGAAATGTTGGCATAACAGCTGAAACCCGGCCCGATTATGCAAAAGAGAAGCAAGTAGATCAGATGCTCAAGATGGGAATAACTCGTGTTGAGTTGGGTGTTCAAAACATATACGATGATATTTATCGGATTGTGGAGCGTGGGCACGCAGTAGAAGATGTCGTTGATGCAACTGGAATCCTGAAAGACTCTGGGATAAAAGTCTGCTACCACATGATGCCAGGTCTGCCCAGCTCGAACTTTAAGCGGGATCTAGCGGCATTCCGCACCATTTTTACGGATTCTAGATTCAAACCTGACATGATCAAGATCTATCCCTGCCTCGTGATAAAGGGAACAAAGACGTATGACTGGTGGCGCGAAGGCAGATACACGCCTTATACCACCGAGGAAGCGGCCAGCCTGATCGTTGAAGTCAAGAAAATAGTTCCGCCCTGGGTTCGAATTATGAGGGTTCAGCGGGATATTCCCGCCCACCTGATTGACGCTGGAGTCAATAAGAGTAACCTCAGGCAACTGGTCAGCGAAAAATTGAAAGAAAATGGCATAGCTTGTAGGTGTGTGCGGTGCCGAGAGGTTGGACACCGTTTCTTAAAGGATGGAATTAAACCAGACTTGGATAAAGTCAAGATCCTAACCCACAAAGAAGACGCCTCTAATGGAACAGACCTATTCATCTCTGCTGAAGATCCAGTCAACGATGTGCTGATCGGCTACATCAGACTACGCATCTCCTCTGCAGAAGCACATAGACCGGAGATACGTTCAGATAAACCATCCATAGTCCGCGAGTTGCATGTGTACGGCCCAGTGGTTCCACTTGGAAAACGGTTCTTAGAAGCTTGGCAACATCAAGGCTACGGCGCAATGCTCCTCACTGAGGCTGAAAGAATCTCAATGGAGGACTATGATAGGGACAAAATACTTGTAACAAGCGCTATTGGTACAAGACGCTACTACATGCGTTTCGGCTATAAACATGAAGGACCATACGTTTCTAAACAGTTGGAATAACCATAGATATGAAACTAAATGGCGGGAGAACTGGTGAGTGAGAAACTACCAGGATATCGTGGAACTGCGTTAGGAATTCTTGAAAAGGCGCGAGTGGATATCGGCGACCAGATCCGAATCAAAAGGAATGGCGAAGTATACGAAGGCATCCTCATGCCCCGATCCGAACTCGGCGACGACAAACATATAGAAATCAAACTTGCAACCGGCTACAACATCGGCATTCATGTGTCACCAGCAATAAAAATCGAAAAAATTGGCAAAGGCACAAAACCCACATTCACTCAGCCTCCGATCCCAAAAGCAAAACCTGGACTACCCAAGGTTTCTATCATAAGCACAGGAGGCACAATCGCTTCTAGGGTTGATTATCGAACTGGGGCTGTTCGTCCTGCTCTTTCAGCCAGCGACCTTTACGCGGTAGTGCCTGAGCTCTCGGATGTGGCTGTAATCAAGGCTGAAATTCTATTCAGCATTCTCAGCGAGAATATGACTCCTAAATACTGGACTGAAACTGCGAAGACCGTAGCACGCCACATTGCAGAAGGTGCGCAGGGCGTAGTTGTGGCGCATGGAACTGACACGATGCACTACACGGCAGCCGCACTAAGTTTTGCGCTTCAAAATCTACCCGTCCCGGTCCTACTGGTTGGCTCACAACGTTCCTCGGACCGCCCCAGCTCTGACGCTGCATTAAATCTACTCTACTCGGTTACAGCCGCTGCAAACGCGCCTTTTGCGGAAGTGACACTGGCATTCCGCGAAACAATTGCGGACAAGTGCATCGTTTTGCACAGAGGAACAAAAGTCCGGAAATGTCACACAAGCCGAAGGGATACATTCAAATCCATAAATGCCAAGCCCCTCGCCCGCATCGAAGAAGGAAAAGTACTCATGCTGACCGAGGATTACCGAAGGCGAGATCCTAAACGTAAATTGATTCCGAAACCTAACTTTGAAGAGAAAGTGGGCTTGGTGAAGGTTCACCCGGGCTTTAATCCAAAGATCATCGAATGGCTTGTGAAAGACGAGTATCACGGTATAATTCTTGAGGGGACAGGTCTCGGGCATGTAAGTGCGGCCGCTTTCGATGCAATAAAACTGGCAGTCAAAAAGAACATGTTCGTAGGAATGACCTCTCAATGCCTCTGGGGCAGGGTTGATATGAAGGTATATGAAACTGGCAGAGACCTGATGGCAATTGGTGTTGTGCCATTAGGCGATATGCTCCCAGAAACAGCCCTCGTCAAACTAATGTGGGCTTATGGCCAGACCAAAAGCCTCGATGAAGTCAAAAGGTTGATGCTTTCCAATATTGCTGGCGAAATCTCTTCCAGAACACATTTTGAATAGCAGGTGCGCTCTGTGAGTATTGATTACGCTAAACTCGGATTAAAAGTTGGAATAGAGATTCACCAGCAACTGAAAACCGCTCACAAGCTATTCTGCACTTGTAAACCTAAGCTCTCGATGAAAGAGCCTGAAATCCTGTTTTTTAGGCGGCTTAGACCAACTCAAAGTGAGCTCGGTCAGGTTGATCCAGCTGCGTTATTTGAATTCCAACGAGGACGAGCCATTGTCTATGAGGCTGACCATGAAACCAGTTGTCTCGTGGAGATGGATGAAGAGCCTCCTCACAACTTAAACGAAGAGGCAGTTGATGTCTGTCTAGAAGCTGCTTTAATGATGAATGCTAAGCCCGTGGATGAGATCCATGTGATGCGGAAAATTGTCATTGACGGATCAAACACAACTGGATTCCAGCGCACCGCAGTCATCGCCCTCGGCGGGAAAATTGACGTAGACGGCAAAGAAGTGCCAATCCAAACAGTCAGCCTCGAAGAAGATGCCGCCCGAAAAACTGGTGAAGAAGGCATAATCATCCACTACCGCATCGACCGACTAGGAATTCCACTCATCGAAGTCGCAACCGCCCCAGTCATAAAGTCACCTGCAGAAGCAGGAAAAGTTGCTCTTGCATTAGGGCGCATCCTAAGAGCTACTGGAAAGGTTAAGCGGGGACTTGGAACAATCCGCCAAGATCTCAACATTTCAATCCCAAGCGGAGCCCTAATAGAAATCAAGGGTGTACAAGAACTCGAGGCTCTCCCAACCGTGGTCGAATGCGAAGTGCAACGCCAACTAAATCTCCTCAAAATCCGGGATGAGCTGCATGGACGCGGAGCCAAAAAAACCGACATCAAAGAAGATTTCGCTGACATTACGTCGATCTTCAGAGAAACCAAGTGCAGGGTCATAAAGAACGCTCTTGACCGCGGAGGCAAGGTTCTCGCAGTCAAATTACCTAAATTCGCGGGTTTACTTGCAACTGAACTCGAGCCTGGCGTTAGGTTTGGAACCGAGCTGTCTGATAGAGCAGTCTTTTGGGGGAGGGTTGGAGGAATCTTCCACATTGATGAAATGCCCGGCTACGGCATAACCCAAGAAGAAACTGAGAAACTCAAGTACGCTCTAAAATGTAACGAGCAAGACGCGGCAGTCTTCGTGGCTGACAAGCTGGAAAACGCCTCAGACGCATTGAAAGCGGTAGTAGAACGAGCACGTGAAGCCGTCGATGGGGTTCCAAGCGAGACTAGAGGTCCACTTCCAGAGGGAACAACCAGATACGAACGCCCAAGACCAGGCGCAGCAAGAATGTATCCCGAAACAGATGTCCCTCCAGTCCCGGTCACAGAAGAAAGACTCAAACGAATTAAAGCAATCCTGCCCGAACTGCCCGAACAGAAACTTGAACGTATAATGAAACGATATGAACTCAACCGCAAACTCGCAGAGCAGGTAATCAACTCAGAATACAGCGCTCTATTTGAAGAAATCGCCCAAACTACAAAAGTTTCCGGGTCCGTCATAGCCACCGTCTTAACTGAGATAATGAAAAGCCTTAAACGCGATGGGATCGCGGTGGACAAACTCACTGATGAACAGATCAAAAACACATTCAAATTAGTTGGCACAGGCGCGACCGCAAAAGAATCTGTCCCAGATATCCTAACATGGCTAACTAAACACGAGGGGGCGTCCTCCAAGGAGGCAATCGAATCCCTAGGGCTGAAAGCCATCTCAACCACCGAACTCGAAGCTATCATTGATAAAGTCCTAAAAGAAAATGCAACGCTCATACATGAGCAAAGAACAGGTGCGCTAGGGGCCTTAATGGGTATAGTCATGAAGGAAGTTAGAGGAAAAGCGGACGCCAAACTTGTTAACGAAACTCTCAAAAAGAAACTAAAAACTGATTTAGGTTGCTTCTAGCCTTATTTTTTCCGGAGTCCATCTTTTTTGGATTTTTTCTTTAACAATCTCAATCATTATATAAGTCTGAATACGGTCAGTCTTTATTTCGAAGAATTTGGATAAGATCCCAAGCCTTGTTTTTGATGAGATTGTAACGGGTATTTTGTAAACCCCTGTTTCGCTAGGTGTTCTAAATGAGATGACCCATGAGAATAGTGCGCTATTTGGAGGCAATGGTCTCTCACGTTCCTCGAAAGTAAGCGCCACGGATCCTAGGCTTATATTTGATCCGCATCTTTTCTCGCAATCTAAGACTGGACGAGGATTAAAATTAGATGGGAAATTAAAGATCAAGCGATCGACGAGGACGCTCTGCTTACTCTTGTTCACCAAGGAAAAGAGAACCTGCTGATTCAGATCGGCGCCAAGTTTCAGATGTCTCCCACCGTAGGCATGTACCTCTAGGTTAGGTTTCACTAGAAATGGCAACAGAAACCTCAATACGGTCGAGAACGCCGTAATCAACCCGAGAATCGTTCCAATTTGTAAAATTGACTCACTCATTGCGATGCCTCATTGAGATCTCTCTCAGTTACCATTAAACGTGACAGTTGTTTATAGAACTTGATTTAAACATTTTTGACCATCTTCGATTTAATTCGAGGCAAATGGTATGCCATTACCCTAGAAATTAGAGGCTGACTTCTGAGATTTGGAGAGCGCACTCATTTGACCGATGATCTGATCCAACAGTCACAATTGCAACTACACCAACTTTGCTAGCATTGTAAATAGCGTTTGCGAGGCCGGAAATCTGCTCCAACTGCGCATGGAAATCTATCAGCCTCACCATCTACTTAACAGGTTTATGAATATGGGACTCCAACTTATCAGACTCGGCATCACAAAGATAAATGCGAGAAATACGCAGGAATAGGATGGCTCTGGGCGGGAGCTTTATTCTAGGAATTCTATGTCGTCGATGATGCCGTCGCTGTTTAAGTCCAGTCCGCTAACCACTCTGGCCAATATTTCTGGGTTTGCTGAGTTGCCTTTGGCGATTTTTTCAAGATGTTTTATGAAGGCTACTATGGCTGCTTTTGTGCCGAGGTGGCTTACTCCTGCAAAAAGCATGATAGCGTTATCTTTGTTAAAGGGGTTTGATACTCGTTCTACGACTCCGCACTCTTCTTCATAGTACATTTTGCCTGTAATTGTGGACATGAGTCTGGTTTGGGGGGCCAGTTCAAGCCTTATGGGAAGTTTCTCGTTTATTCTGGTTACTATGGTGTTGACTCTTGGTCCGCCGATTAAGATTAGATTTTTCTTTAGGTCAGTCTCGTTGACTTCTGTATCAAGCTTTGTGACAAGCTTATGCGTTATCGGCGTAAGTGATCCTAGTAGCAACGCCAAGTCAATCGCATAATGGCTGTCTCTGGCTCTGGTTTTGAACACGCCGTGTGCGTCGGGGCTTCCTACCACTATTGTTGCGTTCAGCCCTTCGCTTGTCAGAAAAGGCTCTAAGAATTGTCTGCTCTCATTGCTTAGGGCAATTTGAATGAATTGAGCCTCACTCTTGCCCAGCACTCCTAGCGGGATAATCGTTAGGGCTGCCTTGTCGGCTGTATAGTATTTTGCTATTGCTCCGCGTTTTTCTTCAGTTTTCCACACTCGAATTAAACCAAGCTTCTCCAACGCCCGAATGTGATAGTAGATTTTCTGCTCCTCAATCCTGAATTTTTCAGCTAACTCTTTTGGATAGGAGGGGCTTGCCGCTAACTCGCAGAGTATCCGCCATCTGAGTGGCTGCAATGCAGCGCGTGCATGTTCCGGGTTCCTCACTATTTTAACTGGCAGCACTTCGCTCTTCTTCTCGTCTTTACGGACTAAGTAATAGGCTATCATGAACACGACCACTAAAATTTATTTATTACTAGTAAAATTTAAATTTTAATAGTTTTATCTTCCACTCCATAAAATCCGGCGGAAAGGCGGTAAATGGTTTGATGCCTTTTTTAGCATACCTTTTATCTTCAACTATGCGAATCCAATGCTCAACCTTGGTGTAGAATCGAATGTGCGGAATCTTTGGATGCGTTGTTGACGGTGAACAGGCGGCGCCACTGATTCACTCCGCCTTAAAGAGACTCGAGTATCGGGGGTACGACTCAGTGGGCGAAGCTACTGTCTACGACGGGCAGCTCTATATCAAGAAGGACTCTGGGAAAATTGATCAAGTTCATGAGCGTCTCAATCTTGACGATATGATTGGTAGCACGGGGATCGGTCATACGCGATGGGCAACACATGGAGCGCCATCTAAAGAAAATGCACATCCGCATACGGATTGTAAAAACAAGATCGCCGTAGTGCACAATGGCATAATTGAAAACTTCCTCAAACTTCGCAGCGATTTAGAAAAGCGGGGCCATGTCTTCAAATCTAGAACAGACACCGAAGTCATCCCCCACCTAATTGAAGAGCAACTTGCCAAGGACTCAAACTTTGTCAAAGCAGTTATGAAGGCGGTTCAGAAGTTGAAAGGATCTTTTGCAATAGTAGTTATCAGCGCCTACGAACCTGATAAAATCATCTGCGCTAGGAGAGAGAGCCCTCTCGTGATTGGTGTTGGCAATAATTCATGTTACTGTGCGTCGGATATTCCTGCATTTTTACCTTTAACCGATAAGGCGCTATTTCTTGAAGAAGATGAAATGGCGGTGCTAACGCTTAGTGGGACCAAGATTTTCGATCTGAAAACCGGAGCATCAAGAAGACGTCTTTCCACATCCATTACTTGGACTCCCGAGATGGCTGAAAAGAGCGGGTACCCCCACTTCATGTTAAAAGAAATTCATGAGCAGCCTCTCGCTCTACGCAACGCGCTGAGAATCCAAGAACTATATTATGAGTTGATGACTGCTACGCTCGATAAGGCTAAACGCGTATTTTTAGTGGCGTGTGGGACCTCATATCATGCCTGTGTTGCTGCATCCTATATGTTCTCACAGTTAGCCAATCTGGAAGTACAGCCGGTTGTAGCCTCGGAGTTCGTTGAACAATACGGAGGCATTGTCGATAATAGTTCACTCGTCATCGCAATTAGCCAATCAGGAGAAACTGCCGATACCTTGACAGCTATCCGCTTTGCCAAACAAAAAGGCGCCACAATCCTAAGTATAACCAATGTAATGGGCTCGACAATAACCAGGCTATCAAGCGTCTACATAGGACAGAACTCTGGACCTGAAAAGGGCGTAGCCGCCACAAAAACATTCACAGCACAGCTAATGGTACTCGCTAAACTGGCTATAAATCTAGCAAAAAAACGGAAAGCACTTGGAACCACTAAATTAAGCTCGACAGAAAGAAAACTAGGCGATATGCCAAGCATCATAAAACAAATTCTAGACACACAAGAAGAAAAGATAAAATATTTAGCCAAAAAATATCGCGATGAACACAGCTTCTGCTTTCTGGGGCGTGGAGTAAATGCCGCCACAGCCCTTGAGGGAAGACTAAAACTTCTGGAAATATCCTATGTTCCCTGTCTTGCGTATCCCGCCGGCGAGTCAAAACACGGCTTCATCGCAGTAGTTAAAGAGAGATACCCCGTGGTCTTTTCTGCACCTAGAGATCAAACCCACTCTAAGATTATTGGGAACATCATGGAAATGAAGGCTCGCGGAGCAGAAATCCTTGCACTCGTCGAGAAAGACGAAGAGGATATCAAGAAATTAGCAGATGAATACATCGAAATCCCCCCAGGCATACCCGCCATACTCACACCAATCGCATACGTAGTGCCCCTTCAGCTCTTCGCATATTACTCCGCTGTAGAAAGAGGATACGACCCCGACCGCCCACGAAATCTAGCAAAATCAGTAACCGTTGAATAGACCCATTTTCGCCCCATACTTTTCTATTTATAGTTTTTGTTTCACTAACTTTCACATAAAAAATCAAAAACTCACTGTAAAGTTTTATATAGCTATAGAAAGAACTATTGAGGTAACAAAAAATTGAGGTGGTAAATTGACCTATAACCGAAGATGGCTCAGCATCGTCTTAATCCTTGCCGTAATCTCGGTTTCGGCTCTCACTATCACAGCGTTACGACCAGCAGCATGGTCTTCCGACCAATTCCTACTTGTCGACTTAAAAGTCAAGAAAACAACCTTAGATGAGGCTATGGGAGTATTTAGCACTGATGTCGTAGCATATGTAAGCACTGATGATGGAAGGCCGATAACCGGAAAGCTGCAATACCTCTGGTCAAAGATACCGTACGATGCTACAATCTCTCCTGCCATACTCATAACTAAAGAAGAGGGAGACCCCGCCTTCAAGGACTGTACTATAACCTTTACAGCGCCCACTATTGCAAAGGGAAGTCCAAATCGCATCTATATGATCAAATGCGAGGTAACAAACATACTGCCGCCATACGACAAAAACAGTGCGTACTACAAGGCTTGGGATGCTAAAAACATCACAGTCCTACCAATTCCAGAATTCCCAACACCTATTGCAATGCTATTCATCGTAGCCATGGCAGCAATGGTAGTGACCAGAAAGAAGATCGCTAAGCCCATAATGTAGGCAATACAAATTGCCTACTCCTTTATCTGAACCGCAGTAGAATTGATAGTTTACTTTCCAAAATTATTTCTATATTTTTCTCCAAGCTCTTCCTTTTCTAGGCTTGTTTTACTTATCTTCAATCAGAATCGACTGAAAATTGGCTCTTACTAATACTTTCACTACGCTCTCTAAATTTTAAGAGTGAAAATAAGATAATCTACCATGCAGAGAAAAAAGGGATCATTATTTCCGCTGGGATTTTAGTGCCTGAAGATATGATTTTGCTTTAATTTTTGGAGGTAATATTATGAGCGCTGAAATGGCAAGAAAAGTGATTGAAAGTTTAGATAAAAACATTCGAGAATACGACTTAGGAGCCCCGTTTTTCAGTGATCAAAATTATAGAGCATTTCCTCTTGAGAAGGAAAATTTCGAGCCTATTAACTTGACAGCAAGCGATCGAAATATCGCATTTGTTGATGGAGGGAATCAGGAAGTTCTTGGTGCACCCAATTTTTCAGTACAAATTAACCGTGTTTACTTTAACATTTTCAAGGGGCGGGAAAGAATCCAAAAAAGTTTGCTACCGACTAGAATCGAGTTCTTTTCTACTACTCATTCGAGCTTTAGAAACAATGAGGTATTTTACGATACATCCATTTTTCCATTAAGAGAAGAGTTTAGAAAACTGTTGCCTAATGAAACCCACCTATCATTCAACTCATTTGACCGAACTATAACTATAGGAACAATGCGGGCAGATATCTCAAGGGTTGCATCAATTGCTAGAAGATTCGCTGAGTGGGCATATGCTACTCATGTTGTTGAAAGAGAATTGGAAGAAGGCGACGTTATAGTGCTCGACGGAACACTTCAGACGGCTTTTACAAACGAGGCAATTTATTCAAACAAGCTCTATGAAACTTCAAAGTCAAAGAATGTCATAGTAACTGGGCTTTCAAAAACAAGCGGACTTTTTACTAACACTGGGATGTCGCTTTTGGGAGCTGTTAGTAAGTTAGCTGAAGATAGTAAGGTTCCACATCCTTTATGGTATCTTCCAATAGCAGAAGTAACAAGCACAGACCATAACGCGGTCATTCTGGTGATAAAGCTCAATTCAAAATCTGAACATATTTTTAGGTACGAAATCTATCGAGAACAATTCGTAAAGTTAAATGACAATGAACTCAACGAAATCCTTAGTCAGTTGGCAGAAAACTCTCAAGATGTCAGCTTTCCTGGCTACCCATACGGGCTTGTAGATGCGGATCGCTTTGCAAGAGTTGCAACTGGTGAAGTTGAAAATTACAAAGTCCTACTTTTGTCAGAGATATCGAAACGAGGAAAGTGGAATAAGTTTGCTCGGCATATTCGAGCTTTTGATGCGCACACGATCTTGAACATGTTAATTGGGTGATAAAAATGGGAGAAATTGAAATCGTTGGCCAAGTAATTGGTGGAAAAGTCGCAAAAATCCTAGTCAGACAAAAAAGTGGTAAAAAAATAGAATTAGGCGACCTACTAGTTGTTGAAGAAGATGGAGCCCTACTGATTCTTCAAGTATATGATTTGGGCTATGGCAGCCAAGTACCGCAATCTATGCGCGAACTTCTTGCTGGTTTGAAACTAGAAGGATATGGAACAGAGCTTAGCTTCCTTGAACCTGAGCTGAGAAATTACGTTATGGCTGAAGTAAAAGCATTGGCTAGAATCAAGGGAAATGAAGTTAATATCCCCAAAACTCTACCGAACTTTTTCTCCTCTATCAGACACATTACTGAAGAAGATCTAGCCTTTCTAGTAAAGCCTTCCAATCCTGTGTACCTAGGGAAAGTTAGGAGTGGATCCAAAGCCCTCAACGTAGATGTGCACTTGAATGCCGTGGATGCTTTCACACATCATATAGTGATACCTGCCACAACAGGAAGAGGAAAGAGCAATCTCGTCAAAGTGATGCTGTGGAGTATTCTGGAGCAAAACAACCTTGGCATTTTGGTTTTAGATCCCCATGATGAGTATTATGGCAGACATGGAAAAGGATTAAAAGATCATCCAGACGCGAAGAAAAACTTGCTCTACTATTCTTCAACTCCGCCTCCGGGAACAAACACTTTAGTTGTAAATTTAAGATCAATCATGCCTTGGCACTTCGAAGGAATTGTTTCGTTTACAGACGCTCAGCTAGATGCAATAAGAATGTACCATAATCGTTTCCAAGAAGAATGGATTGAAAAAATAGTCCATGAAACTGAAGTAGAAGGCGTTATGCCAAGGACACTCGATGTGCTTCAGAGAAAGTTTGACACTATACTTGGAGTATGTCTTGATAGTTCCAGCAAATTGCAGTGCAGAAGCAAAGTTTTCAGCGACACAGCAGGCTTAACCACAACAAAAGAAATTGCAAATGCCCTTGAGAATGGAGAAAAGGTGATAGTTGATACGTCACAATTGCTTGACGAGGCAGAACTACTCATAGGAAGCATAGTTGTTAACGAGCTATTTCACAAGTATCAAAGGTATAAGTCGGAGGGAAAACTCGACGCGAAACCTGTTGTAAGCATTGTCATCGAAGAAGCACCAAGAGTTTTAGGTACAGATGTGCTGGCAAATTTAGGAGAAAACATCTATAGCAAAGTTGCAAGAGAAGGA
>Ga0209314_10000007_pt1 | contig 79438 bp, 74 predicted proteins | sample I19B2metaG_FD_184146 | JGI IMG/M metagenome (GOLD analysis project Ga0209314, IMG submission 184146) | Lake sediment bacterial and archeal communities from Gulf of Boni, Indonesia to study Microbial Dark Matter (Phase II) - ​I19B2 metaG... | ecosystem: Environmental > Aquatic > Freshwater >... | reverse complement strand
GCCTCCGTAAAAGACCACAGGGTTATCGAAGCCATCCAAGGGCTTCAAGAGGCTACGGTTCAGGAAGTAGTTGAATCCAACTCCGTCTCCATGTGCGGACCAGGACCAGTCATGGCTACTCTGGTGGCTGCGAGGCGCCTTGGGGCTCAGAAGGCTGATCTCCTATGTTATAAGACAAGCGGGGATATCACCGGAGACTATGGTAGCGTTGTCGGATACGCTTCTCTGCTGTTCACGAAATAAACCTAGGTCTGTAGGTGCTTGGATGGGGTTAGATTTCGCACAGGCCTCGGCTCCTGGAAAAGTCATTCTAGTTGGGGAGCACTTCGTAGTCTTCGGTAAAGCCGCGGTTGTGATGGCGATCAACAGGAGAGCCTACGTAACCGTGTCCATAGGGGCGGGCAATGAGATCAAAGTAAGGACTAAAGACTTCCCCGAAGCCAGTGCACAGCAGCTTGAACCGATAAGGATAGCGGCTGAGAAAGCCTTGTCAATACTTGGGGAAAAAGTGGGACTCAACATCAACGTGGAATCGGAGATCCCCGCCTCAGCGGGTTTAGGCTCATCGGCTGCTGTGACCGTAGCCACAGCTGCGGCTGTTGGGAAGCTCTTAGAGAAACCACTGCGTAAGGAAGATATCTACGCGGCTTCATTTGAAGCGGAGCGCTTCGTCCACGTGAACCCATCAGGCGTCGACCCAACCATAGCAACCTACGGAGGTGTCATTCTCTATGAGAGGGGTAAAGGCTTCAAGCCCCTCCACGTGACCACGGCATTTCCCATCGTAATTGGAAACACGGGTTTGGGAAGGGTTACAGGCGACCTTGTGTCTGGGGTTGGAGTCCTGAGGCAGAGACACCCGCATATAATTAATGCGATTATCGATATCGGACACACCTTGGCTGTGGAAGCCGCTGACGCCTTAGAACACGGAGACCTACTGAAGCTCGGAGGCATCTTTAACATAAACCATGGGCTTCTCTCAGCCGTAGGCGTTTCCTGCGCAGCCTTAGAGCGGCTTGTCTACTCAGCTAGGGAAGCCGGTGCCCTAGGAGCTAAGCTTACAGGTGCAGGTGGTGGAGGCTGTATGCTCGCCTTAGCCACACCCGAAACACTAAGGAAGGTAGCTGAAGCCATAAGAGGAGCTGGAGGAACCACGGTTATAACGAGGCTATCTAGGAGGGGAGTAGTTGCGTGAGCCGCGGTATCGCTGATGAGTTGATGTTGGTTAAGCTTGGCGGAAGCGTGATCACAGACAAAACGAAGCCCTTCACTGAGAAAATGGATGTTATTATAAGATTGGCTAAGGAGATCCACTCCGCCAAGGTTAGAAAAGGAGTTAAACTCGTTCTCGGACATGGAGGCGGCTCATATCCTCACATCCCCGCCCATCAGTACCTAACGCATAAGGGCTTGATCAACGCGGAAAGCCTTAAGGGAGTGGCGTTGGTCCAAGACGCTGCGGCGCGGCTGAACCGGCTTGTCGTAGCAGCCTTAATCGAGGCTGGTGAAAACGCTGTGTCGGTTCAACCCTCCTCAGCCGTGGTGGCAGAGAACTCACGGGTTAAGCTCTGGGATCTAACAGCGGTTAAGCTGATGTTAAAGCATGGATTGCTACCGGTTACATACGGGGATGTGGCATTAGACACGCGGTTAGGCTGTTGCATCATCTCCACAGAAGAGGTTTTCAGATACCTCGCCACAAGGCTTAAGGTTGGAAGGATCATCGTAGGCTCAAATGTTAACGGCGTCTATGATAAGGATCCCCTGGTTTTCCAGGGTGCGAAACATATTCCTGTGATCACGCCGCGGAACGTTTACGAAGTTCTGCCAGCGTTGAAGGGAGCGAACACCATAGACGTAACTGGGGGAATGCGGTCTAAGGTTCTCATCTTCCTCGAGTTGGTACGGGAAATCGGCGTGGAATGTGAGATCCTCGACGCCACCAAACCGAGGCTCTTAGAGGAAGCTCTGGTTGGTAAACGGGGTCTCGGCACGCTCATAAAGGCTGACTAGGAAACCCGCGTATACCTTGCATATCACAGAAGGCGTCTACGTAACACACTGGATAGCTGAGAGGGGGAGGGAAACGTTATATTTTCCATTCGAGTAACAACCCTCTTGATGATGCTCTGTGGATGAAACGGAGAGAAGGAAAACTGAGCAACTCCGAATATGCCTGGAAAGAGATGTTCAAGCAAAAAGCGTGAAAACGGGCTTCGATGATGTAAAGCTCGTTCACAGATGTCTCCCTGAAATTGATCTGGATGCGGTTAACCTTTCAACAACCTTCCTCAACCATCAGTTCCAAGCACCCCTAATGATCTCGGCTATGACAGGGGGCTCTAAGGAAGCAGCGCGTGTTAACGCAAACCTCGCTGAGGCGGCTGATAGGCTTGGAATAGGTATGTGTGTTGGAAGCCAGAGAGCGGCTTTGGAGAACCCTAAGCTTGAACAAACGTTTACGGTTGCTAGGGAGAAGGCGCCCAAAGCTTTCATCTCCGCGAACATAGGTTTCTCAGAACTCTTACACTACGGGCTGAAGGATATTCAACGGGCTGTGGATATGATTGAAGCGGATGCCCTAACCATACACCTCAACCCTCTACAGGAAAGCCTCCAACACGAAGCTAAACCACGATTCAAAGGAATAGGGGAGCGCATTCAAAAACTTACCCCTCAATTACACGTCCCAGTGATCGTTAAGGAAACTGGCGCCGGAGTTGCCAAAGAAGACGCTGTTTTCTTGGAGAAAGCAGGGGTGAAAGCCATCGATGTGGCTGGAGCCGGGGGTACAAGCTGGTCCGCTGTAGAGCACTATAGAGCCCTAGAAGCCGGAGACAAGGATAAGGCTAAGATAGCAGGCACCTTCTGGGACTGGGGAATCCCTACAGCAATTAGCCTCGTAGAGGTTCGAAGTGTTACCAGCTTAGAAATCGTAGCCTCAGGGGGATTAGGGAACGGCGTTGATGTGGTGAAGGCCTTATACCTCGGCGCTAGGCTCGGAGGCCTAGCCACCGCCTTACTGGATCCCGCTAATGTAAGCGCTGACGCGGTTATTCAAAGACTTAACCGGTTTATCAGGGAAATAAAGACGGCTATGACTCTGGTTGGAGCTAAGTCTGTAGATGATTTAAGGGTGAACCCTCTCCTCATAGTAGGGACAACGGCTGAGTGGATGAGGCAGAGGGGCTTAAGTCTTGAGAGGCGGTGAATACGCTTTGAGCAGGCTGATTGAGGAGTTGAACAGGACGGTTAACGTTGTCAACGCGTTTCTGGAGGAGGCTCTAAAGCTGGAGAGAGACGCTCCTCCCCTCTTCGAATCCTCCACGCACATTTTTAAAGCCGGTGGGAAGCGGCTTAGACCCTTCCTCGTGTTGAAGGCATGTGAACTCGTGGGCGGAAACCCTGAGCAAGCCCTCCCAACAGCCGCGGCTGTAGAGGTACTCCATAACTTCACCCTCATCCACGATGACATCATGGACAGGGATGAGAAACGGCGTGGGGTTCCAACGGTTCACACCCTTTGGGGCGTACCCCAAGCCATAATAACCGGCGACCTCCTCTTCGCTAAAGTCTTCGAAATAATCACAGGTAAAACAAGCAGGATGGATGTACGTAATGAAGCTCTCTTAGAAGCTTTAAACGTGGTTTCAAAGGTTACAATAGACATCTGCGTCGGGCAGACTATGGACATGCTTTTCGAAACGCGGATGAATGTAACGGAGAGGGAGTACCTGAATATGATAGCTTTGAAAACCGCCGCGCTTTTCAGGGCTTCAGCTGAGGCTGGGGCCGTCCTCGGAGGATCGAAGCCTTTGGAGAGAAGCCGTTTATCCACCTTCGGTGAAAGCGCCGGTATGGCCTTCCAACTCATCGACGATGTTTTAGGGGTTAAAGCCAGTGAGGAAGAGCTTGGAAAACCCGTTGGCAGCGATATAAGGGAGGGGAAGAAAACGCTTATCGTCATTCACGCCCTTGAAAACGCGGGTTCAAGGGGGAGAAGGTTGATCGTATCGGCTCTTGGAAACCGTGTGGCTGAAACAAACCACGTTAGAGAAGCTATCAAGGCCCTAGAAGAAACAGGTTCCATCGAGTATACCAAGCAGAAAGCCTTGGGATACGTCGAAGAGGCTAAGAAAAGCCTAGACCTCTTCCCTGTAACCCCAGCTAAGGAAATCCTAATGGAGCTACCTAGTTTCTTCGTTTCTAGAAAATTCTAGGAACAGAATCTGTGTCAGGCAAGCATTAAAACCTGAAGCCGCGTGATAATTTTCTTTTCACCCTTTTAAATCCACTCTAGATGGAGAGCCTCCATTAAATAATAGATCATGTTTAAAGGTGGCACTCATGATTGTAAAATAAATTCAATGCATGAAGATAAGGTTCTAAGAGGTAGATTAGTAGGTGGAAGCCCGACCCACTATTTAGCTTGGAGGGAGGCATATGTCGAAGGTGCGGATGAAGGGTTTCATGGAAACAATGGAAGTAAATGAGGCGCTAAAAAGGTTCTTCGAAGCCCTTCCCCCGATTAAACAAAGACATGAACTCGTTTCTCTTAACGAGTCACTTAACCGTGTGCTAGCCGTTGACATCGTCTCCAAAGTGGATATCCCTACGTTTGACAAAGCAGCGATGGACGGTTACGCCGTGGTTGCAAGCGATACCTTTGGGGCTTCCCAGACAAACCCGGTGACGTTAAGGGTTTTAGGGGAAGTAGCGATGGGTGAGCCGCCACGCTTCAATATTGGGAAAGGGCAAGCTGTTGCTGTGACAACGGGTGGTCCCATACCTTCAGGAGCTGATGCGGTTGTGATGCTTGAATATGCGAAGAAGGTGATTGAAGGGGAAGTTGAGGTTTACACTGCTGTTACGCCGGGGGATAACCTTTCTAAGGTTGGTGAAGACGTTGCGGAAGGCGATGTCGTCTTAAGGAAAGGAACGGTTCTTAAACCCCAGGATGTGGGTATTTTAGCGGCCCTAGGTTTTAGCCGTATTAAGGTTGTAGTGAAGCCAAGAATCGGAGTGCTGTCAACAGGAAGCGAACTGGTTGAAATCGGCACTCCTCTGCAAAGCGGAAAAACCATCAACGTTAACAACCTAATCCTATCCATGATGGTCACTGAACTTGGTGGGACCTCGGTTAACCTCGGTACGGCTGGAGATAATCAAGACGAGATCAAATGTGGGATTTCAAAGGGATTGGTTGAGGCTGATGTAGTTGTTATAACGGGTGGGACCTCTGTTGGGAAAACCGACCTCGTCCCGGAAGTGATAAACACCCTCGGTAAGCCAGGGATGATCGTTCATGGAGTCTCCATGCGCCCAGGTAAACCCACAGGTCTAGCTGTAATCGATGGGATACCCGTTGTCTCACTGTCAGGCTACCCGGTTGCGGCTATGATGGGGTTTAACACCTTTGTCCGTCCATTAATCTTAAAACTACTTGGGACGGTGGGTGAGCTTACGCCGAGGGTTAGGGCTAGACTCGTTAGAAGAGTGGCCTCAACGACGGGGATTAGAGTTTTCCTCCGTGTAAAGGTTAGGAAACGCGTTGAGCAGTATGTGGCTGAGCCCTTAAGGTCCACGGGTTCAGGGGTACTATCGAGCATGGTTCAAGCAAACGGCATAGTTGTCATCCCAGAATCAAGGGAAGGCTTCGAAGCCGGTGAAGAGGTTGAGGTTCTCCTCTTCAGACCTGTGGAGATAGAGGGCGATGGCTGAGAGAAAAATCTTTAGATCCCTATCCTCCTTAGAGGAAGCGCGCGCGAAGCTTAATGAACACTTTACACCGAAACTCATAGGCTTTGAGGAAACGCCTCTCGAAAACGTCTACGGAAGAATATTGGCTGAAGACATTCTCTCAACGATCGATGTTCCAAGCTTCGATAGAGCCCTTATGGACGGCTACGCGGTGAGAGCACAGGATACATTCGGCGCTGAGGAAGACCAGCCTAAAAGGCTTAGGGTTGTTGGAAGGGTTGAAGCCGGGGATAAACCAAGCGTTGAGGTTAAGCTGGGTGAAGCCGTTGAGGTTGGAACGGGGGCTCCAATGCCTAAGGGTGCCAATGCCGTTGTTATGGTTGAGTATACCCAGAGGGAAGGGCTTGAGGTAACGGTGTGGAAGGCCGTCGCTCCAGGGGGGAACGTGATGGCTGCTGGCAGCGACATCATGATGGGTGAAAACATTCTACGCGCTGGAAAGAGGGTTACACCCGTTGAATTAGGTGTTCTCGCAGCCTTAGGAATTGGAAAGGTTAAGGTACTGAGGAAGCCTAGAGTCGCCATCCTATCAACGGGCAACGAGTTGCTTCCCCCAGGTGCAACACTGGACTACGGGAAGGTCTATGACATAAACTCAAGCGCATTATCTGGCGCTGTTTCTGAAAGCGGCGGTGAACCCTTTCTCCTCGGGGTTGCCCGCGACGATCCCGATGAAATTAGGAGTAGAATTGGGGAAGCGCTGAGGGACGCCGATGTAGTCATTACCTCCGGTAGCACGTCGGCTGGTTTCGGGGATCTCATCTACAAAGTCGTTGACAGTTTAGGTAAACCAGGAGTTCTCGTCCACGGCATCGCGGTGAAACCTGGGAAACCCACGCTTTTAGCTGTTGTAAATGGTAAACCCCTCTTCGGGTTACCGGGATATCCTACCTCCGCCCTCGTCATATTCAACCTCCTCGTCCGCCCCCTGCTCCTCAGCATGGCTGGCTTAGCGGAGGAGCGTAGAGACACCCGTGTTAAGGCGAAGACAGCGGTTAGAATCTTCACCTCCAAGGGTAGAAGGGAGTTCCTCCCCGTATGCGTGGTTCAAGATGAGGCTGGTAACCTAAGGGTTTACCCTATGCTCAGCGGTTCAGGCGCCATAACATCCCTAGCCATAGCCGACGGGTTCATCGAAGTTCCAGAAACCCGAGAATTCCTAGAAGAAGGTGAGGATGTGCACGTCAACCTCTTCAGCTCAGGGCTTAAACCCCCTGACCTTATGATCATAGGAAGCCACTGCGTAGGCGTCGACGTGATCCTAGCATACATGCGGAAGACAAACTCTAGGCTTCAAGCGAAGGTTGTGAACGTTGGTTCTACAGGGGGTTTACACGCGATTCAACGCGGCCACGCTGACATCGCTGGGATCCATCTTTTAGACGAGGCATCAGGGGAATACAACAAGCCGTTTCTCAGAAGATACAACCTACTTGAAAGCGTATTGCTGGTCAGGGGTTACAATCGGATACAAGGACTAATCACTACGGCTGAGAACACAAAGAGGATACGGGGCTTCGAAGACCTCCTACGTAGCGATGTGACCTTCATCAACCGTAACCGCGGCTCAGGGACAAGGATTATAACAGACCTAAATCTTCAAAAGCTAGCCGCTGCGAAAGGGATACGGTTTGAAGAGTTCACAGCGGGTATAAAAGGCTACGACGTTGAGGCGAAGTCTCACTCAGCGGTCGCAGCCTCTGTTCTCCACGAGAAGGCGGATGTCGGTGTAGGAATAAAAGCTGTCGCAGACATGTATGGTTTAAGCTTTATCCCCATTACAGAGGAACACTATGACTTCATTGTTTTAAAGCGGAGTTTAGAGAAGGAGGCTGTCAAGGCATTCTTGAGCACGTTAAGGTCTAATGGTTTTAGGGCTGAGTTGGAGAAACGCGCCCCTGGATTGGTTCCAACCGAGGAGACGGGTTCCATCTTCCTTTGATAGTTGAGCTGACTCCATCAAAGACCTAAATCAGAGTTTTTACGCGCACGTAAAAAGCGTGCGATATGAATTACTTTAATGAAAGATGAGTATCGAATTCTGAATCCCTCTCCATCCGGAGCCCACTTAGTCAGGGAAAGAACTTAAGGCGGCAGTGACTTATATTAGGTAAATCGTAGGCCGGAGTTTGGTTGAAGTGCGGTTTGTAGTTCAGGAGCATAAGGCGACGCATCTGCACTGGGATTTCAGGTTGGAGATGGATGGAGTGCTCAAGTCTTGGGCTGTTCCCAAGGAGCCACCTACCATACCTGACGTGAAGAGGCTTGCAGTTCAGGTTGAGGATCACACCTTAGACTACATCGATTTTGAGGGTCCGATACCGGAGGGTGAGTATGGCGCGGGAACGGTGAAGATATGGGATTCTGGCACCTATGAGCTTGAGTCGAGAACCCCTACGAGATTGACGTTCCGTTTAATGGGTATGAAGATGCAGGGGCGTTATGTCCTCGTCCAGACAGGGTTCGGGGGTCAGGGCAAGAACTGGCTCCTTTTTCAAGCTAGGAAATAACTTGTTAAGGGATTGAAGCCTGTTACTTTTATATGCATATCCAATCCTTTGTTAAAGGGAAGGGGATGGATGAAATGCTTGACTTGCGGGAGCAGCGGAAGCGTAGAACAGGGAAGGCGATGCTGGAGCATCTTGCACGGTTCATATTGAAACCAAGGTTTTCGGCGGGAGTATGGTACTTCTACCCTGGGGGCGGGCGTTTTCATGAAAGATATGGGCCTCAAGGCTCTATCAAAGACCTTTTGGATAAGGTTCGTGGACTCTATGATAAAGGCGTCGTAGGTAAGGATTTCAAGCTTGAAGCCCACTACCCCAACGAGGTTAACGCGGATAACCTTGACCTGTATAAGGGACTTGAAAGGGAAACGGGTATCAAGCTCATAACCGTTGTGCCCCAGCTCTTCTACGATAGGATCTTTGAGTTCGGCTCCCTGTCAAACCTGAACGATGAAGTACGGAGGCAAGCTATTCAAAGATCCGTTGAAGCTTTAAAGATGAATAAGGAGCTTGGAACAGACTTCATGATAGTTTGGCCCGGCATCGACGGCTATGAAAACCCCATCGGTGTCGACTTCTACGAGATGTGGTCGCGGTTTGAGGAAGGCTTATCCGAAGCTATGGATGTGGTTCCAGGTGTCAGGGTTGCCCTTGAGCCTAAGCCCTACGAACCTAGGGGAAACAATATCTACAGGAATACGGCGAACGGCATCCTCATGGCTCGAAACGTTGAAGACCTCTTGAAAGCCGATGTGAATAGGAATCTTCTCGCTGAGGGGCATGCCCTTGTCACACTCAACCCTGAGGTTGGTCATGTCCTCATGGGGCATGAAGAGCTTGCCTACGCCTTCGCCTCCATTCTAAGGGATGGCAGATTAGCTCACACTCACTGGAACAGTCAACCCCTCGGTAACTATGATCAAGACCTCAACGTGGGGGTTATCGGTGTTGAGCAAACCTACGCCGCTTTGCTTGCGCTTAAAATGTATGGGTATGAGGGTTACTTCGGCGTTGACATCAACCCTGAGAGGATGCCTGTGGAAACAGCCCTAATCCTTAACATCAACGCACTTAAAGCCGCCTGCACAAGGATTAACGAGCTGGATTATGGACGGTTCGTCGAAGCCATGTACAACCCGCAGGGGAACAGAGGCGTCGTAGAAGACGTTATCATAAGAGCTCTAGCCCCGAAGAACGCCAAACTCCTCAGCTTTAAATAACCCCCTACTTTCTTATTCAAGCACAAATTCTAATCCCCCATAGTACAATATGGGTAGCTGGCTGGTTGTATGCCGAGGGCAGCGAAGTTCGTCGTTACACCTTGGGAAGTGAAGGGTGAAGTTGACTACGAGCAGTTAATCCAACAGTTCGGTTTAAGCCCGTTAAACAAGGCTCTACTAGAGCGGATCGAGGGGTACACAGGGGAACTACACTATGCTTTAAGGCGGGGAATCTTCTTTGCTCACAGGGACTTCGACTGGCTCCTCAACGAGTACGATAAGGGGAACCAATTCTACCTCTACACTGGTAGAGGTCCTTCCGACCGTAGCACGCTAGGTCATTTATCCACATGGCTTTTCGTAAAGTGGCTTCAGGACAAGTTCGACGCTAAGCTTTACTTCCAGATAACCGACGATGAGAAATACCTCTTCAGAGACGACCTTACCCCGGAGGATACACGCAGCTACGCCTACGACAACATCCTCGACCTAATCGCGTTAGGCTTCAACCCTGAGAAAACCTTCATCTTCCTCGACACAGAATACGCGAAGACGATTTACAATCAAGCTATAAAAGTAGCAAAGCGTATCACGTTCTCCACCGCCCGAGCTGTGTTCGGCTTCACAAACGACTCCAATATAGGAGAGATATTCTTCACAAGCATCCAAGCTGTCCCAGCGTTCATCGAATCCGTGAAGCAGGGGAAGAACGTTCCATGCCTAATACCATTAGCCGTAGACCAAGACCCACACTTCAGGGTTGCCCGAGACGTCTTACCGAAACTAGGCTACTATAAACCAGCGATAATCCACAGGAAATTCATGCCTGGGCTGGGGAGAGGAGGTAAAATGAGTTCAAGCGACCCAAGCACCGCTATTTATACAACGGACACACCTGAATCTGCAGCTAGGAAAGTGATGAACGCCTTCACAGGTCAACAGCCCACGGCTGAGCTTCAACGCAAGCTCGGTGGAAACCCTGAAATCTGCACTGTATGCCAGTACTACTACCACTTCTTCGAGGAAGACGATGAGAAGGTGGAGGAGGTCTTCGATAAGGAGCGGAGAGGCGAGATCCTTGCCGGTGAGCATAAAAAAGACTTAGCTGAAAGAGTTATGAAGTTCCTAAGCGCACATCAGGCGAAAAGAGAGAAGGCTAAGACGCAGATTGAGAGGTTCATGCTAAGAGACTGAAAAGGCTACCTAGGTCATCGTAAACCCTAAGAGCGTGAACGCTTTAGTACACAGCCCTCGGAAGCATTTTGGTTTAAAGACTTCCACATTCAACTAAATCAAATAGTTGGGAAGTCATCGCATACAGGATCTTTCAAGGTTTTTCCATCATATCGCGTCAACCAACTCGGCGAGATACTTACGGTCTTCCACCACAAACTCCTCAGTGCGTTCGCGAACCGTATACTCAGCATGGAAGATGTAGGGTCCATTATACTTGAACTGCTTTAACAGCTTCACGGCGAAAGACCAATCTGTCATACCTTCAGCCAATGGAACCCATTCGACCCCATACCGTAGCTGCCCATGTTCGTCGCGTTGCAGGGGAACATAACGGCTTGCCTTAACACCTACAAGGGATAAGTAGTCTCCGCAGATGTCGAGACCCATCTCGTAGGGTTCACCGTTGAGCGCAAGGTGAGCAAAATCAAAGTATATCCCTACATGCTGAGGGTCGCAGTTATCTGCCAACGTGCGCGTTCCTAGGCAGGTACATGTGAAAAGAGACCCTGAGTGTATGTGCAAAAGGGTCTTCGGCCCATACGCAGCTGAAAGCGCAGCTAGGGATTTAAGCTTCCTCCGCGCCTCCTCTGAATCACTCCAGAAGCAACCGGCTCTTGCAGGATAGTAAGCCGGACGGATGAAGGGAATACCTGCATCGCCTACCGCTTTATAGAAAGCCTCCACAGCCGGAGAGTTATGTTGGTCGAAGTCCGCTGTGGCAACGGTGACCTCAAGGTGCTGCGCCTTCATCGCCTCAACCAGTGCGGGAAGTCTCTCCCGGGCTTGCTCCATCTCGACCTGGAAACCACGTCGAAAAGGATACTCGATACCTTGGAACCCCATTTTCTTAACGCGGAGGGCCAACGCCTGCAGTGAATCCTTTGGAAAAGGTTTCGTAAAGACCGATGCCTTCATCAGGGGCTTCATCTCCTATCCTATTTAGGGCTTCCCATCTCACATGGCTGCTTCGAACCCCAGCGGTTTAGAAAACGTGGGTAGTCAATTATCTGACCTGTGGTGATCGATTCGAGAATAGCCTTCTCCACCTGTAGTACATGCCGTCCCTGCTCCACTGTCATAGGTGGCTCAGTGTCGTTACGTATGGCTTCGCAAAACGCTACTAACTCGTCGTAGTGGCCCATGTAACCGAAGGGGCCCCGTACATCCCTAAAGTGCAGCTTCAGGTCTGGTGGGCTGAAGTCTACGCCTTGGAAGACCCAGGAGAAATCCGGCGCTGTTAAGCTTGTACTTAAATGACATTCCTTGAAACGATTAGCCAGGTAAACGCAGCGATCTTTCCCAAACAGCTGCATGGAGAACTTGTTTGTCAAGGCGTTGTAAGCCTTCCCGTGCTGGATGTAGCAGGCTTGGGAACCATCTGCAAAGCGGAGGGTGGCTATAAAGCTGTCCGCTGGTATGTGCATATCCATGCCGTAATAGTGTCCACCAGAGGCATATACGCTCGTAACCGGGGCTTCGTGGAACTTGTGGACGATTAGGTCTAGGTTGTGACAGGCTTGACCAGACACAGTGTCAGTGCATTGGCAGAAGGTGATCCAGGGATTGGGTAACATTTCTTTAGCACGCTTTACCGCAGGTGCAAGACGGTTACAAAGCCCAATAAGGTATTTAACCCCCGTGTTACGGACTTCCCTTTCCAAGGCTAGGGCCTCCTCAACGGTAACAGCGATAGGCTTCTCCATGAAGATGTGCTTACCCGCCTTAGCTGCGGCGATTCCCAGTGAAGGATGAGACCTTTCACCTGTTTGGATGAGTACACCGTCGAGGCTTTTATCATCGAAGACTTTCTGCGGGTCATCCGTGGCGTATACCCCGCCGAAGTCCTCTAAGAACTTGACAGCCCTGTCCCTTAATATGTCAGCGTAGGCTACAACCTCCATACCAAGCACGTACTTCGAGTTGAGCGTATGTAGAGTACCCATGCCTCCGCATCCGACGCAACCAAATCGAAGGGTTCTCACACACATCACTTCCTCAATGCTGCAAATACCGATAAACCATCAAACCACATGTGCACCAAAGACTTAGACGATATCTTGGTCTGTGATACCGATGTGGTACTTAAAATTATCCGATGCAACTAAGCTCTGATACATCTTCACCATTCCTCTAACCATTTCATTGAAGCTTGAAACATTGTATCAAGAGTCTTTCACGTTATTTTTTATGAGAAACGCGTTGATGTATGGTTTATAAAACATAAAGCACTTCTCGCTTAAGACTCACTAAAGTATCCGGCCGTCATCTCTCGATCAGTTTCATAAAGCTTTCAACCGTATAGAAGGGCATGCATGGTGTACAGTAGCGCTTATTATCCCGTTAGCCTACATGATGAGTAAAGAGACATGTAAAAGACCTACGTGAAGTCTCTATAGCTAGGTAAAAGGTGGCAGTTTTGGAACTTGTACTTCTGGAGAACGAGGTTAAGGTCCTGAATACCTTGGGTAGGCTCAGCGGGGAGGGATGGGTTGAAGGGCTATCTCAAACTACGGGACTCACGGTTGACCAAGTGGTCGCGGCGGCTTACTCCCTCATGGCTAAAAAGGTACTCGACATACTGGAAACGCGAAGTCTAAGAATCACTTTAACAGATGAGGGTAAACGCTACTATATCCGCGGACTACCTGAGCGGAGGCTTCTGAAATGGGTTCAGGCGAAGGGAAGACCTTACATCGAGGGGTTTAGGGAGGCAGGTGTTGAGGAATGGGAAGCCCCGATAGGTTTCTTATGGCTTAAACGTAAAGGTTGGGCTCAGGTTGTTGAGGAAAACGGGAGGAAAAGCCTAACTACAACGGGTGAAGTAACGGAAGGGTTTGACGAACAGGTTCTTAAACTCATTGGTTCAAGAAGGGTGTTTTCATCACTGGATTTACCTGTAGGTCTTCAAGATGGGCTTAGACAGTTATGGACGCGGAAACTCGTTTCCACGGCTGAGGTTGTTGAACGCAAGCTAAGGTTAACGGATGTTGGTTTGGGTATTCTTAGGGGTGAGGTGACCGTCGCTGAGGAAGTCTCGATGCTAACGCGGGACCTTATAGTTACAGGCAAGTGGAAAAGTGTGAGGCTTAAGAAATACGATGTTACGTTGCCCAGTTACCCTCTCTATATGGGGAAGAAACACTTTGTAAGACAGGCTTTAGAGTACATGCGCAGAATCTGGGTTGAGATGGGTTTCAAGGAGATGAAGGGACCTATCCTTGAAACATCCTTCTGGGACTTTGACGCTTTATACGTTCCACAGGATCACCCTGCTAGGGATATGCAGGATACATTCTACATGAAGAAACCGAGCTTCGGAAACCTCCCATCCAAGGAAATCGTTGAAAGAGTAGCTGCGACCCAGGAGAATGGGTGGACTACAGGTTCGACGGGTTGGCGGTATCGATGGGATGAAGGTGTGGCACGGCAATGCCTCCTTAGAACCCACACAACATCCTTGTCTGCGCGGACGTTAGCCTCTCTGAGGGAAACAGACCTTCCGGCGAAGTTCTTCTCCGTGGGTAAAATATTCAGGAATGAAGCCTTAAGCTGGAAGAGCCTCTGCGAATTCTATCAAACAGACGGGATCGTTGTAGATGAAACCGTTAACTTCAGGCATCTCCTCGGCTATCTGAAAAGATACTTCAGCAAACTCGGCTTCCAAGAAGCAAGGTTTAGACCAGCGTACTTCCCATACACCGAGCCTTCAGTGGAGATCGAGGTCTATCACCCAGTCTATAGGCAATGGATGGAGCTTGGAGGCGCAGGTGTCTTCAGACCTGAGGTTGTGAAACCCCTATTCGGAAGGGACATCCCAGTCTTGGCTTGGGGACCTGGGCTCAGCCGGATGATCATGGTTAACTACGGCATCACAGACATAAGGGAACTTCACTCAAACGACTTACAACAGCTCAGGGAAGCCAAAGCCTGGTTAGGTGAGTAATATGCCCGTCATTACAGTAAACCTCAAGGACTTCTACAGCCTTGTAGGTAAGGAATTGCCTATAAGCTTCCTTAAGGAACGCCTTCCCATGCTTGGCACAGCCTGGGAAAGAGAGTCACCTGAGGAGTTTGACATCGAAGTCTTCCCCAGCAGACCAGACATGTTCTCTACGGAGGGACTGGCGAGAGCCTTCTCAGGCTTCATAGGAGCCAAGACCGATATTCCCAGATACATGGTTGCCGAAAGCGGTTACAAGGCTTCAGTAGACGCATCGGTGAAGGAGGTAAGACCTAACATTGTCATCGCCGTGATAGAGGACATAAAGTTCACGGATGAAGCCTTGAAATCCGTGATGCAGCTCCAGGAGAAGCTTCATGTTTCCTACTGCCGTAACCGGAAGAAGGCCTCCATAGGTGTCTACGACCTTGATAAGGTAAGATTTCCCCTCAAGTACACGACTGAGGATAGCAGCTTTAGGTTCACACCCCTCGACCTTCAAGGGAAACTCTCGATCGAAGATATCTTTAAAAAACATCCGAAAGGCATAGAGTATGGACACATCCTCACCCTATTCGACAACTACCCAATCCTCATGGACAGCGAAGGAACTGTTCTAAGTATGCCCCCGATAATAAACTCCGAAGACACCCGAGTAACCGCCTCAACTCGAAACCTTGTAGTCGACGTGACTGGACTTGAGTGGCTGACGATTAACATGGTTCTTAACATCGTAACCTGCACCCTGATAGAGCGAGGAGGCTGCGTAAAAAGCGTGGCACTCGCATATCCATACGATACCCCAACGGGTAGAGATGTAAGAAGCCCTGACCTAAGCATTAGAAGGCTAAACCTTGAAGGGAAAGCCGTCCAAAAGCTTCTCGGCTTAAACCTCAGCATGGAGGAGGTCAAAGCGTACCTGAAGACCATGAGGTTCGGTGTTGAAGCCGTTGACGGCGACACTCTAACCGTACTCATTCCCCCGTATAGAGTGGATATCATGCATCCAGTTGACCTTATGGAGGACATCGCCATCGCCTATGGCTACGACAACATCACCCCGGAGATTCCACGTATTTCGACCATAGGAGAGGAGGATCTCTTAGAAACCCTCTCGGCGAGAGTTAGGGATCTTATGGTGGGATGTGGTTACCAAGAGGTTATGACGTATATCTTGACGAATCCTAGACTGCTCTTCACGGCGATGAGGCTTCCAGAAGTGGGTGCAGCTGAGATCGTGAACCCTGAAACCACGGAGTACACGGTATGTAGGAACTGGCTTATCCCAAGCCTGGTCACTGTTCTCTCAAGGAATAAACATAGGGATTACCCGCAAAGAGTGTTTGAACTAGACGACGTTATCGAACTCGATGAAGCCTCTGAGACTAAAGCCAGAACTAGGCGGAAGCTCGCAGCTGTCACAACACACGCGGAGGCTGGGTTCAGCGAGGTTAAGGCGGTTGTTGACGGATTATTAAAAGCTCTAGGTGTGAAGGGCTCGGTCACACCCGGAACACACCCCAGCTTCTTGGAGGGTAGGTTCGGCGTGGTCATGGTTAACAATGAGGATGTAGGCTTTCTAGGTGAAATCCATCCTGAAGTGATCATCAACTTCAGTTTAGAAAACCCCATCGCAGCCGTGGAGATAGACCTTGAAAAAATCAGGGAGAGGCTGCGTAAACCTGAGCTGAGTCTCTAAGCCTCGCACCTCTATCTGATACACTCCCCTCTGAAAGCCTTAAAGCAGTTCAGCCACGTTCTCCTTAACTTTCAAGATGGCATGTACGATGTCGTCCATGTCTTCCTTGGTTCCGAGGAGCATGCTTTGCCCCAGCCAAACCCCCTCCTCTAAGCACGCTTTCTCAGTTACGGGTAGGGATATGGCTTTGTAATCTGGAGCTTCACCGTAGTAGGGACATGATAGAGGGCATCTTCGCACTGTTTCGAGGAAAGGCATACGGTGGAGGGGGATTCCGTAACCGGGGCTGCATGGTATACCCTCAGCTTTAAGGGCTTCGATGAAACGGCTCCTCGGTAAGCCATCGAATCCATCGGCGTCGTACCTGAAGATGAAGAGGTGGTAGGCGTGGGAAACAACCCTCTCATCCCTTCTCTGAGGTTTTATCCCATCGATTCCAGAGAGTTTCTCCGATAGGTACAGCCCATTCTCATTCCTCCTCAGCGTCTGTTCCTCAAGCTTTCCAAGTTGCACAAGGAGCAGGGCAGCTTGAAACTCCGTCATCCTATAGTTGCCGCCGAGCAGGTGATGTTCATACCATGCACCCTGCATAGTCCGTCCACAGTTGTGGAGAGACCAGCACAACTCGTACAGTTTCCTATCGTTTGTTAAGATGATACCTCCCTCGCCGCTTGTAACGTTCTTACTCGACTGGAAACTGAAGCAGCCCATATGCCCTATGCTTCCAACCATCTTCTCACGAAACTGAGCTCCATGAGCCTGCGCAGCATCCTCTACAACCTTTAACCCATGGTTTTCAGCGACGGTCATTATTCGATCCATATCCGCTGGGCAGCCCCCGATATGGACGGGTATGATGACCTTCGTCTTACCAGTTATCGCTTCCTCGACTCTCGCAGGGTCTATACAGTAGGTTTCAGGGTCGATATCGGCGAAGACCGGGATTGCATTAGCCATTATTACAGCTGTAGCCGTCGCCATGAAGGTATATGGGGGTATAATCACCTCATCACCAGCGCCTAACCCTACAGCTCGGAGGGCGATCTCTAAAGCAGTGGTTCCACTCGTCACCGCAACCCCATACTTCGCGGTGTGGTAAGCCGCGAATTTTTCCTCGAACTCGCTCTTCCTCTTCCCACCAATACCCCAAGCACTACTGTAGAGGACATCCCTCAACGCGTTAAGCTCTTTTTCGTCGTAGACTGGCCATGAGGGGAAGGGTTTCTTCCTAACAGGATCTCCGCCTTTAACAGCTAACTTAGTCATACCGTAACCCCATATAGCCTATGAAGGGAACTGATTTATTCCTTTCCCTGAAGGGAAGGGGAAACGTCATCTTTCTGCTAGAATACAGTTTAGGTGCTTAACAATAGCGAGGTTAAGGTTAAAATCCATCTAACCTAATGTATTGATTTATGGATGTTTTCGAAGCCATTAGGGAACGGAGGAGTGTTCGAGCTTTCATTTCAAAACCAGTTCCCAAAGCCTTACTTACGAAAGTTCTTGAAGCGGCGAAGTGGGCGCCTTCAGCTGGGAACTGCCAACCCTGGGATTTCATCATCGTCAAAGACGCTAGGGTTAAGAGAAAGCTTTGCGAGGCGGCTCTTGATCAAGAGTTTATCGAACAGGCACCGGTTGACATCGTGGTCTGTGCTAACGAAGAGAGGTCTGCCATTCGATACGGTGATAGAGGACGTAAACTATACTGCCTCCTCGATGCGGCGGCGGCTGTGCAAAACCTCCTACTCGCCGTTCACGCTCTTGGGCTCGGCGCTTGCTGGGTCGGGGCTTATGACGACAGACATGTCATAGAAATCCTAAGTCTTCCCAGTTGGTTGAAACCCATAGCCATAATTCCTATAGGGTATCCCGGTGAGAAACCTCGGCCTACAGAACGTATACCACTAGATGCTCTAATCCATGAGGAACATTATAGAGGGTTTAAAATGGGTTCTTGAAACCTCAGCTTCGAATATTTTCCTTCTGTGTGATGTTTTTAAGGTTGTAAGGGGTGTAAGTTAAAGCTTAAGTGTAACTGTGTTTCGTATTAGAGAGGCGAAGGTAGAATGTCGATGGCTTTCTATCAATACGTGGAGTTCCTTTTAAAGGAGAGAAAAAGCCTTGAAGATAAACTTGAAACCATGGATAAGGCTGAGCTTATACGGTTCGGTAGACAGCTCTTAGCCACCTATGAACAGAGCCTTAGAGGTTTCGAGCAATGGTTCACGGATTTCACGGTTATGGAAAGGATGGACCCTGAAATGGTGAGGGACATAGCGAAGAACCTTATCCGAGTCGGTTTTGCCCTGCTTCAATACGATATAGACGTGACGAGAACATGGAATAAAATTGAGGAAGCGCTTAAGAAGCGGAAGGAAGAGGAAGACCTTAAGAAAAAAACAGCGCATACAATCGTTTAACCCTCGCAAATACCCCTGCATATTAAGAATCATCATACTGGAAAATCCTTAATCTGACAGTTGAGTGCCTAGATAGAGGAGTAATGAAGAAGATCGCTTCCGTTCTTTGCATATCCCTGAAATGTGCCCAGTTTTACGACTGGACTTCTTTTTACAGTCTTCCACCTACGGTTATAAAGGAGTTTAACAAATAATTCTGCACTTAAAGGCTTATAGGATGGGTATAACTATGCCCGCAAACCTCGTAGAAGTCGAGAGGAAGTGGCAGCGTGAATGGGAGAGGGCGAAGCTTTTCGAAGTCGACCCCATTTCACTCAAGCCTAAATTCTTTATCACAGTCGCATATCCCTATCCCAACCTTCCACAGCATATTGGACATGGAAGAACCTATGCTCTAACGGATATTCACGCCCGTTACATGAGGATGCGGGGTTACCAAACCCTTTTCCCCATGGCCTTCCATTACACAGGCACTCCTGTCCTCGCCATGTCCAAGCGTTTAGAAGCTGGCGACGAGGACATCATTGATACCTTTACACGGATCTGTAAGGTTCCTCTCGATGTCTTAGAGGGGTTTAAAGAACCGCTTAAGATCGCTCAATACTTTCATGAAGAGATCAAGATGGGTATGAAGGAGATGGGTTACTCCATAGACTGGAGAAGGGAGTTCACTACTATTGACCCATGCTACAACCGTTTCATCGAGTGGCAGTTTCACAAGTTGCGTGAAAGAGGGTACATAACGAAGGGAAGCCACCCAGTAGGATGGTGCCCTAGCTGTGGAAACCCTGTTGGGCAGCATGATACCCGTGGTGACATGGAACCTGAGGTAGAGGAGTTCACCGTTATATTCTTCGAATCTCCTGAGGCCATACTGCCAACGGCAACATTGAGGCCTGAAACCGTTTTCGGAGTCACAAATATTTGGTTAAACCCTGAAGTTGAGTACGTTGAAGCAGATGTCGATGGACAGCGGTGGATTATAAGCAGGGAATGCATAGAAAAGCTCCGCCTTCAGAATAAGGTTGTTAACGTTAGATCCTTTATCCGCGGCAGAACACTTCTTGGAAAGCAGGTTAGAAACCCTGTTACGAACCGTTACGTTCCAATCCTTCCAGCCGAGTTCGTAGACCCTAGGAACGCCACAGGCGTCGTCATGTCTGTCCCAGCTCACGCGCCTTATGACTACGTGGGATTAGAGAGCTTAGTGAAGGAGCCGAGTAGACTGAAGGAGTATGGCTTAAGCCAAGGTCTTCTTGAAGAGGTTAAACCCATATCCGTTATAAAAATACCTGAAGGCTCTGAATTCCTCACAGTTGAGGCTGTTCAACGTTTAGGGATTGAAAGCCAACGCGACCGTAGGCTCGAGGATGTAACAAAGGATGTTTATAACATGGAGTTTAGCCGGGGTTTGATGAGGGAGAACACGGGGAAATACGTTGGGCTTTCTGTGACTGAGGCAAAGGAAGCCGTTAAGAAAGACCTGATACAGGCTGGAAGGGCAAGTGTCATGTATGAGCTTATCAACCGCCCTATTTTCTGCCGCTGTGGAGCCGAGTGCGTTGTAAAGATCTTTGAGGATCAATGGTTCATAGATTACGGTAACCCCGAGTGGAAAAGGTTAGTCCATGAATGGCTTAAGGAGATGGAGGTTCTTCCTAAGGAATTAATACAAGAGTTTGAGAACGTTGTTGACTGGCTTCGTGCAAAAGCCTGTGCTAGAAAATCGGGACTAGGAACGAGGCTTCCATGGGACCAGGAATGGATCATCGAATCCTTATCGGATAGCACCATATATATGGCCTACTACATCCTCTCAAAGCACGTTAACCAACTTAGGCTTCAGGCAAGCCAGCTAACAGACGCCTTCTTCGACTACGTACTCCTCGGCTTCGGAGAACCTGACCAGCTGTCAGATACTACTGGGCTAAGCTCTAACACGCTGAAACAGATACGTGAAGAGTTCCTTTACTTCTACCCCGTTGACAGCCGTCACTCGGGAAGAGATTTGGTAAGCAACCACTTAACGTTCTTCATATTCAACCACCTCGCCATCTTCCCACGCGCTCAGTGGCCCCGCCAAATCGTCGTCAACGGAAGCGTCTTGATGGAAGGACAGAAGATGTCGAAGAGTTTAGGCAACATCATCCCGCTCAGGGAAGCTATAAAAAACTACGCCGCCGACCCATTAAGGGTCGCTGTTGTTTCCACAGCCGGTCTTCTTCAAGACGCTGACTTCAGCCCGGGTTTAGCTAAGGCTGTGGGTGAATGGCTTGAACGTTTCCGAAATCACGCTTTAGACCTCTGTGTAAAGTCGAAGGGAATCGAAGAGTTTAACCTAACAAGAAACATAGACCGATGGATGGTAAGCCGATTAAACACTTACGTCAATGAAGTTACGGAAGCTATGGATGAACTTGATGTCCGTAGGGCTATCCAAGTTATCATGTACGAGTTAGACCGGGACATCCAATGGTATACCCGACGCACCTCAAGTGAGGTGGATTTACCTATGCGAATGGAGGCTACAACCAACGTTCTTAGACAGGTCTTAGATGCAAGAGTCCGTATGCTAGCTCCGTTTACGCCGCATCTCTGTGAGGAGCTTTGGCATACTATGGGTGGAGAAGGTTTCATCGCGGAAACCTCATGGCCCGTATCCAACCCTTCGAAGATCGATTTGAAAGCGGAAGAGGTGGAGAACCTAGCCAAAACCTTACTTGAGGATACGTTCAACATCCTTAGAGCTACTGGGATTGCTCCCAAGCAGATCTGTTACTACTTTTCCGCGCCGTGGAAGTGGAAGGTCTTCTTGAAAACGCTTCAAGCCGTCGACGCAGGTATAGTCACGGTAGGTGGGTTGATGAAGATGTTGATGGAGGACCCTGAGCTTAGGGCAAAAGGGCGGCTCACTGCGGGGTTCGCTGAAGGAGTTTTTAAGGAGTTAAGTCATGCTTCAAAGGAAACCTTGAAAAGATGGTTAGCCGTAGGGGTTCTAGACGAGGTTGAAGCCTTAAGGGAAATGCTGGTTTTCTTCCAACAAGAACTTAAAGCTGATGTGCATGTTTTCTCTGAGGAAGATACTGAACGCTACGACCCAAGGGATAGAGCTAGGTTGGCTAAACCCCTTAGACCAGGGGTTTACGTGGAGTAATGGAATCGAAGGCTGTTAAAGGCTTAGGGAACAGTGTCGTCGAGGCTTCTAGGGACCTAGCATACCTACTATCTAGAGGCTATAGGAGAGAACCAGCCGTTAGGTTTGTGGGAGATAGATACCGTTTAGATAAGGGTGAAAGGCTTCTCCTATACCGTACCGTCTACGATGTAAAAACTGGTGAGGCGCATAGGAGAAAAGTTGTTTCAGTCGAAGCTATGAGAGGAAAAAAATTATCCATAGACGGCTACAACGTCCTCATAACGGTTGAAATCATACTTATGGGGTTACCTGTATTCTTATCCGACGACGGTGTTGTAAGGGATATCTCTATGGTTTCAAGAAAGTACAGCTTTACGGATACAACCTTTGAAGCCTTAAACCTCATACTTTCAGAGCTTAAAGAGCTAAAGCCCCATGGCGTATACTGGTTTCTCGACGCGCCGATCCCGCGAAGCGGAGAACTTGCAAAGGTTATTCGGGAGGGGCTTCGCGAACACGGCTTGGAAGGCGTAGCTATTATGGTGAAGACAGCGGATAAGGTTACACTATTGAAGGGAGATGTTGTGGCTGGCAGCGACTGCGTCGTCGTGGAAAAAGCCATTATGGTGGTGGAGATCCCTCGTTGCATAGCCCTCAAGAAGGGTATTGTAATGAATACTCCTTAATGTCGAACTGATTAGTAAACAAGCTAACGTTCTTTCCTTACATTAAAGCCTATCAAACACGTTCCCACCGTTGGGTCTGTTGAAGCCGTGTTTAGAAGGCTCTTCAAGAAGGAATCTCCCTCCACTGAGGGAACTCCGAACACATCGTCTGCGACGTAGGAAAGCCTGTGTAAGTATTGGAAAGGCCTCGCCACGTAGACCATCTTCATACCGCGTTTAGCCAAAGGATCCCTTGGAAGCTTTGAACGGTAAAGGACAAAGTTGTCCCATAGGAAAAAGTTGTCACGTGACTTCTGAAGCTCAGCTAACCTTTCCTCCCCATAGGCTTCCTCACCTACAACCACGTCTCCATAAACGACTTTCATGTAGGGGTGATGTGGATAAGCGAAATCTGATGTTTGGATGACAGCAGCTACGGTGAAACTCCTGTTAAGGGCTTCTCTTACACCCTCATTGAGGGACTTACACAACCCGAAGATAACCCGGTCCTCGGCTTGGGCTTCAGTTTCAAGGAGCTTCTTCTTCTCGTCTTCGGAGAGAAGCTTCACCGTTAAGACACCGTCACAGTCTTTGATCAACTGCAAGACCTCGACGAGTTTACTGTCACACGTATTCACGGTATTTCCCCTGTAAGGTTACGGTCACGGTTAAGAAGCGTATTAACTTAAAGCTTTTCCGCGAAACCGGGGTTGGAAAAGTAGGTTCCCTTAAATTTATAGCATGATCATCTGAGCGTGCGGAATTCCCGCGATATGGATTATGGCTTTGGGGTGTATCAAACCCTCCAAGGTAGCCTTCTTCACAACGTTATGACCTACGAGATTTGCTGAAGTAGCCTCCCTTACCCGGGCTATAGCCTCGTCCAGCGTTACTTTCTCGCCTTTATAGAATCTCTCGCTTATTTGAAACTCCACTTTTCCATCGTTGAGTGTTTTTCCAAGGACTTCCTCGTCGCAGACGGCTACGAGGACGTGTCGTCCCCGTTTTATCACGTTTATGTACACCAAAGTCAAGGCTAAACCGCTCTCACTGAAGACTTAGCTCCACAGGCTTCGCAGAGGAGGAAGTAGAATCTACCACGTTTATCGATCCTCGTGTCAGGTAGTTTACAGACGGGGCACACGACGAAGTCTGAAATATACCTGCTTACAAGCCTCTGAACTTGGTTTTCAGAGAACCTACCTTGGAAAACGACGTAGGTGTCCTTCTGAGTCGCGGCTGTCGCCAGTTCCTTAGAGATGAACTTGAGAACATGGTGCGGGTCCCTGTTAAGCTGGTCGCAGATAGCTTTAAAGTTCTGTAAGAAGGTTTGATTCCCCATCCGAGATACATCAGCCTTCAGCGGTTGAAATCTCCCCCCCTTGCCTATGCGGGGCTGCAGCTGCTCGTAAGCTTTTCCCAGCATTGCCTCATAGTCTCCGTCGCCCGTATCCTACCACCTGCACACCCATCCTCCTACTCTACCCGCTTCCTATTATTTAACAGCGTTGTTCAAAATCTTTATCAGGTCTCTAAAAATATTTGTAGAGGTAGTCGAAGTAGAGGCTCCCTGTGTCTAAGCTGCAACAAAGTCTATGGCTGCCGTAGGGGCGAAACCCATAGGCGTTCATCCACCGGGGTCTATAACCGTTCTAGGTCCAAAAGCCGGAAAAAGGGGTGGGAAAGAAACGTGGGTGGCATGCTGACCTGTATCCGTGAAAACGGTGGAGTCTCTCGGCAACGCCTGTCTAAGCTCCCTCATAAAGAGGATTGGGTCGACGGTTTGACCTTCTTCCTTAACCCTGTAACTTTGATGTAGAGTCTCTTTTATCTCAAGAACCTGTTTCAACCAGTTCTTCTGCGCAGTACGTCAGTTTCGCTTTATCAGGGTCTGCGAGGGCTGTTAAATCCACTGAGGGATTGAGTAAATACCAGCGTACGTGGGTGAAACGTGCGGCGCCGCCGCAACCGATAACTGCCGCCTTTAACTTCGTCATTTCTACCGCTGAGGTTCGAATAGCTTTCCCTCTATTATGCCTACTCCTTTTTAAAGGAGAAGCCTCAAGCTTGGAGAAAGGTGTTTTCGCAAGCTGTTAGGCGAGGTACTCAAAAGGTACATCGAGAAACTTCATATGGAGTCATGGGTCTGTGAACCATTGGAGTATTTTAAGTATTTTCAAGCGGATGGTTTTAGTGTTACAGACGGGATTGTTTCTGAACTATGAGAGTGGGTAAAGATGAAACTAGGGCTGAGAAGTGGTTGAAAAGCTATTTAGGTCGTTGATATATAGAGCATAGCCTCTAGCACGGGTGTGTGAGACTATTTCTAGAGTTAAGCTTTCACAACGATGGTTTCGGAGAGATAGTTGAAAAGTCTTTGATTTTTTAATGGGTACAGGATCCATCCTATGAGGCAGTCTATTGGGAGTAGAAAGGCTTTCCCAAGGCTCTGTAAGGCGGCGTGTGCGATATCTGTGGGCGCCCCATTAAGCCGGGTTACCTTGATCTTCATAATCATCTTGCCGAGGGATTGACCATTGGAACCTTCCATGAGAGTCCAGTACAGGAGGTATATGAGGTTATCCAGTCCGAAGTCGGCGAAGGGTATCCATCTAAGGGGTGCCGGCGCCCATACAAAGGCAGGCCATATCGCTAACCACTTCAATGGTGCAAGCACTATGCCGATTATGATGATATCGAGTAACCAGGCAACGAACCGCTCTCCCCAACTAGCCAATATAATGCGGGTTTCTGTTCTCGCAACGGGGGTTATGGGGGGTACTGTTGCAACGGGGTTGCCGCATTTGGTGCAGAAGGCTGCGCCTTCAGGAAGTTTTAAACCGCATTTTTTACAGTAAAGCGGAGTTGCTCCCTCTTCTTTAACGGTGGAAAGAAGGGCGACGCCGCAGTTGGTGCAGAATCTGGCATCCTCACCTACTTCAGTTCCGCAGTTTGGGCACTTCATATCTACATCCTCCTCCTATTACCATATCAACCCAGTGCTCGCAACGTAAGTTACGTAAAATGAATAGAACCATGTATCATAACCTAACTTAGCTCAGCATATACGACAGTAAGGCAGCCTATCACATCAGTTTTTTAAATCAATTACTCCCTACGCCTATATATAAGTCCTCTTGAAACAAGATCGGAGAAAAGTTTTAGCTGGGTTGATTTTCATAGCCGATCCTAGGGGCAGTCTTAATTCTATCGCGTTTTCTGAAGCAGTAACCCAACCGCTATGAGGCCTAAACCTAGGGCGTCGGAGATAAGGGTAGGTTCGGGGAAAGCGATTAGGAGAAGCCCTAACCCAACAAGGTCTCTATGGTCCTTTACCTCTAAGACACCTTTCTTCTTAAGCGCCTCCATTCTATTAGTAATCTCAGCCACTTTATGCGCTCGATCGAGCCTTGGGTCTTTCAGAACGTCGAAGACAGCGTTTCTGAACTCAGTAACCTCCATAGGGTGGAGGCTCGCTAGTGAAGTCTCGAGTTTCCCAATGTTCGTCTGTAATGCTTCAAGCCGAGCCAGCCTCGCCTCCAGGTTGGGCTTAGAGCTTCGCGCTAAAATATCGGCAAGTTTCTCAAGGTAATCAGCGGCTTCATCCAAAGTTTAACAGCATCCTCCCGGGAGTAACTTGACAGTTCCAGTTAGGATTATAGCATAGCCTCCCATAGAAAAACTTTCTTAGTCCCATCTACACCTCATCGATTTAAACTACCTGATGGGAAATCATAAATACGTAAGCTGCCTAGTTTTCTCCATGACATTACACAACTTTTTTAACTATGTTGAGGTAAACTGTGAACGCTTCGTTGAAGAGCTTAGAAAACTTCTAAGGCAGCCCAGTGTTTCAGCTCAGGACAAGGGTGTTAAGGAATGCGCCTTGCTCCTAAGGAAACTCATGGAGGAATCGGGGATAGAAACCCGAGTAATACCTCTTCCTGAAGGACAACCCGTCGTGTACGGTGAGGTGAAATCCAAGGCTTCCAAGAGAACGTTACTGGTATATTCGCATTACGATGTCCAGCCCCCTGAGCCCTTGAATGAGTGGGTGAACCCACCCTTCGAAGCAGAGGTTAGGGATGGAGCCATCTACGCACGGGGGGCATCGGACAGTAAGGGGAACATCATGGCTTATGTGAAGGCTGTTGAAGCCTTCCTTAAAACCGTGGGTGATGTCCCTGTGAACCTTAAGTTTCTATTCGAGGGTGAGGAAGAGGTTAGCAGTACGCATCTCCCAGGTTTCATAGCGCAGCATAAGGGTATGCTTGAGGCTGACGCGGTTGTCTGCTGCGACGGTGGTATGGATCCCTCAGGGCGTCCCACCATCGACCTAGGGCTTAAGGGAATACTGTATGTGGAGCTTCGCTGTATCGGTGCGGGGGTTGACCTCCACTCCTCCTACGCCCCTCTTGTTAAGAACCCTGCTTGGCGAATCCTGTGGGCCTTGGCTACGGTGAAGAGCTTGGATGAGAGAATAACTGTCGAGGGTTGGTACGACCGTGTTCAACCGCCAAGCCCAGCGGAGCTGCAGCTGTTAAATGAAGCTCCGTTCAACGAGGAAGGTATAAAGAAGGCTTTCGGGCTCACAACGTTTCTTATGAATCGTAGTGGCTCTGAAGCCTTCAAAGCCCTAATATGCGAACCAACATGCACTATATGCGGTTTTGAAGCAGGGTATACAGGTTCAGGGTCGAAAACCGTTCTCCCAAGTACAGCTATGGCGAAGATTGACTTCAGACTTGTATATGATCAAAGCCCATCCGAGCTTCTTGAAAAGTTAAAGCGCCACCTCGTGGATAGAGGGTTTGGAGACGTTGAGGTTGTACTAATAGGGTTCTTGGAGCCATCGAAAACCCCCTTGGAAGCCCACGTCTCACAAACAGTGATAAAAGCAGCTGAGAAGGTTTACGGCGTTAAGCCAGTGGTCTACCCTAACGCCGCAGGCTCAGGACCAGATTACCTCTTTACCAAAAGGCTTGGCCTGGCCTCTATATGGACAGGATGCGCACCACCTTTCTCTAAAGCCCATGCTCCAAACGAGTTCATAACCATCCACCACTTCGTCAAGGGAATAATGTACGCCGCGAGCATAATGTACGACTTCGGTTCAAACTAAAAACCTATATCACTGTCTTCAAACACCACGTGGCTTTCAAACCGTTAAGCCCATCGCAGATGAGGGAGACCGGTGAAGCTATCCGCATTCTCGAAAACTTGTGAGGATTTATTAGTAAATTTTGGATGATAGGGTATTTGGCTGGTTTAAGTCAAGGGGAATACAAAGGGTTGCAGATACCTCTTCGAAGGATTAGGGTTGTACCCCTCGCTTTTGAAAGCTTCGGAGTTCGCTCTATGTGTACCTACGTTGAAACCATGGATGTTAAGGTGATCATCGACCCAGGGGTTTCACTCGGTCCCCGTTTCAGGCTTTTACCACATCCGAGGGAGTATAAGGCGCTTCAAAGTTGTCGGAGGAAGGTTGCGGCGTACGCTGGAAAAGCTGATGTAGCCACAGCTTCCCACTACCACTTCGACCATGTTTCCCCGGCTTTACGAGTTGACACGGTTTGGACTTGGAGCAGCCGTGAAGTTGCCCGTGAGATATACCAGGACAAGCTTCTCTTCGTGAAGGATGCTCGAAGCCATATCAACTATAACCAAAGGAAGAGAGGCTGGATCTTCACGAAGATCATCGGAGAGATGGCTAAGCAGCTCACCGTCTGTGATGGAAACACCTTCGAGTTTGGAGGCACCCAGCTAAGGTTCTCCGAACCCATCTGCCACGGTGAAGAGAATGAAGGGTTAGGATGGGTTCTGATGCTTACAGTCACCTGTGGTGATGAAAAGGTTATGCACTGCCCCGATGTTCAAGGACCGATTTCTGGGGCAACCCTTCAAAGGATAATAGAGGAGAAACCTGAAGCCGTTATTCTAGGAGGACCCCCATCCTACCTCACTGGGTTTAAAGTCTCATATGAAGTCATTAACCAAGGGATACATAATCTCGTCAAGCTAACGGATAAGATACCTATCCTTATCCTCGACCACCATCTTCTCCGAGATGAGAACTGGAGGCAGCTCGCGCACCCAGTTTTTAAAGCAGCGCGATTAAGCGGATGTAAGGTTTTCACAGCGGCGGAGAGCATCAGTAGGCCAAACAAGCTCCTTGAATCTCAACGTCGTAAACTCTATGAACTGGAGCCACCTTCGCAGGAATTCCAAAAATGGACGAAGCTTCCTAGGGATAAGCGGAGGGAGATTATGCCTCCTATATAGGATTAAAGAAACCTACTCAATTGTATGTGAACTTCTGAACCGTACTACAGTTTAGTTTTAAATTTCAGGAAAGTTGGTGTAAGGTTAAACGATCTCTTTAGCTTTAATTTTCTGATGTTACCCAGCGATCATTTTTAACATAGCCGTTGATCTGTTTTCAGGCTCCTATTTAACAGAAACGCGTTAATGTCAGCTGTTTTCGTATTATTCACTATGGTTTCCTCATATTTATCACCGTGGTTAGACCTCCTAGAGGCTCGTCATCATATACGCTGATCGAATGTGGTAAAAAATGCTACACGGTTCAAACCTTAAGACTTGGCTCCGTAAACTTTTTATGTTCGACCCTTACACTTACAATTGTCCCACAAAAATCCCACAATAGTCTAAGTGCTCACTGTATGGTAGAGGGGTAGAACGATGTCTGTGAAACTTGCGCTTCCTAAGGGTTCCTTAGAAAGGGATACCTACAACCTCCTCAGGCTTTCAGGGTATACCCTAAGCGGGGAGGAGCGTATGTATAGACCGTCGATAAACGACCCTGAGATCGAGTTGAAGATTCTTAGGCCTCAGGAGATCCCTGTCGCGGTCGCTGAGGGACTTCACGACGTTGGAATCACGGGTTCCGATTGGGTTAAGGAAACCAGCGCGGACGTTGAGCACCTACTAGACTTAGAGTATGGGTATGTGAAGCTTGTACTCGCTGTGCCAAAGACTTGGACGAAAATTAACTCCTTATCAGACCTTCTTGAGGAAATCTGGGCTAAAGGCCAAAACGTTAGGATAGCCACAGAGTACCTTAACGTCTCAGCAGGCTACGTGAAGTCCAACAATACCTATCAGAGCCACTTTGGAACACAGGAACCCCTACTGGTCACGCCTTGGTGGAAGCGAGGTGTCAACCCGAAGCTGATCATATACCTATCCTTTGGGGCTACTGAGGCGAAGCCCCCTGAAAACGCTGACGCCATCATCGACCTCATCCAAACCGGGGCAACTCTGGAGCAGAACAACCTTAAGGCTGTTGAAACACTCATGGAATCCTCGGCTATTCTCATCGCCAATAAGGATTCCTTAAAGGATCCATGGAAAAGGGTGAAGCTTTACGATATCCTAACACTCCTAAAGGGGACAGTTGAGGGAAAGAAGAAGCTCCACATCTTTGTCAATGTGAGAAAAGAGAACCTTGACAAGCTCCTCACCCAGCTTCCAGCCTTGAAAAAACCGACTATAAGCCCCCTCGCCGACGGCAACTGGTACTCCGTCAACACGGTCATCGATAGGAACGACTTCCTAAAGCTACTACCGATCCTTCGGAGGCTCGCGCAAGGCCTCGTCGTCCACGAACCTCAGCAGATACTACCTCTGGAGGAAATCGCTAAAAGCGAAAACACCTCTCACAAGTTATGATACCATTAACTCCATGATTCAAGCCGTCTATAAATCCCTATTTCATGTATCGGCTTAACGAGAAATACCTCTCCATATTCTCGATGCAAAACTAATTTGCCTCTCTGCTTCGTTTTCAAGGCGTAGTGGGGTTACCACTTTTTCAGGGAAGAGCGTTTACAACATCGATCAGGGCTTTGATGTATCCTGAGGCATAAGCGCGGCCTCTATGCCCCCAAGGGGTGTCGTCAACAACCTTGGGCACGTGGTCGTCGATGATGGGACCGTCGAAACCCACCTCCTTATAAGCACGCATCGCCACGTACATGTCGGTCTGACCGTCGTCTATGAAGGTTTCATTGAACTTATAGGGCGTTCCATGAACGTTTCGGAAGTGGACGTAGAAGATCTTCTTCCTAGCCCCAAAGTACCGTATGGCTTCAACCACATCGGCGCCCATCTCGCTGAAGCAGCCTTGACAGAACTCCAGCCCGCTATACTCACTTGGAACGATTTCGACCATACGTTTAAAGGCATCAACGCTGCGGAAGATCCGAGCTATTCCCGCGAGAGACGGGACAGGAGGGTCATCAGGATGAAGCCCCATCCTAACCCCAGCCTCCTCAGCCACCGGGATTACCATCCTCAGGAAGTAGGTATAGTTATCCCACATCTGGTCATCGCTTAGTGTACCCAAGGGTGTTAAGGGAGCGTCTTTCACAAGGTCATAATCAAAGCTGGTAACACGGGCGCCGCCGCGCCAAGGCGTGTCGTAACATGTTCGCCAAACCGCGGTGGGCATCCAGTGATAGCCTAAGATAGGGATACCTGCCTTACCCATGTTCCTAAGAGTTTTGCAGAAGTTCTCAATCAGTACGTCACGCCCTTGTTCACCGAGCATAGCCTTCAGATACCAATCGTGAGGTATGTTCTCAATCGCAGCAAGCTTCAAACCGAAGGCTTCAACCCGCGTCCTTAACTCTAGAAGCGGAAGGAATTCCCAGTACCCATTTCCCGGCAGCTGAGGTGTGTTGACGATTATATCCGTCGCCCCAAGCTGTTTCGCGAACAAAAGCTTCTCATCAGTCACCTCTGCAATCGCGCCGTAAGCAAGCCTCATGCGAAAACCTCTCTCTCCGAAACCCGCAGCCCTACCCTTATAACCTTTGCTAAAACGCTGTATTGCATTACTAGGATTGGTTGTCTCTCATATCTCTAAGAGGTGTAGTGGCACCTGGCGCAAGTTAAAGGAACATTGATTTTAGGACAACGAGTTCCCTTCACGCGTGTAAGCCAAGATTGTGAAAAGCTATGGTTAAATCGGCTCTAGTCTATAATTTATTTTAAGCGGGGTTTCTGCAATGCCTACCAAGCTTATTGAGGAACCCGCATACTGGGAATGTGTGTAGATTTTCTGTGATAGGATTCACGCTGGCAGGCTTCTAGCTGAGAAGCTCCGCGGGTACGCTGGCAAGGATAATGTTATCATCTTAGCTTTGCCGGCTGGTGGGGTTCCCGTAGGCTACACGTTCGCTAATAAACTCGGTATCCCCATGGACGTGATCATCGTTAGGAAGGTTCAGATACCGTGGAACACCGAAGCCGGCTTCGGAGCCCTAACCTGGGACGGCGAAACAGACTTTAATGAAACTCTCATTCGGCATCTAGGCTTAACGAAAGATGTAATCGATAAATCGGTCGCGGAGACAAGGAGGGTCATTAAAGAGAGGCTTAGAAAATTCAGGCGAGACAAGTCTATGCCAGATTTAAACGATAAAGTGGTCATATTGGTCGACGATGGGCTGACTTCAGGCTTCGCTATGCTGGCAGCGGCGAGGTCTGCGAAGAAGGTGAAATTGTTGAAGGTTGTTGTGCTGTGCCGATGGACTCCTTTAGCGCTATCATGCTACTTATACACGAAGTGGATGAGATGGTATGCCTCAACGTAAGAAGCGGACCTGTATTCGCAGTGGCGGACGCCTATAGGAACTGGTACGACTTAAACGATGGGGAGGTTATCGAGACCCTCAGACAAGCAAAGAGGCTTCCTAAAGCTCCTTAATTCTGATGGAATTAGCTGGTCACACTAGAGGATGTTGGGAATAAACTGTGATACTCACGGTCTTTCATCACGTCTGAGGGTCAACGGGGTTTGCAGATGAGTTCTCTAATCTTGAGTTCTTTGAAGTCCTTGCTCTTCGCGGAAACAACGACCATGGAGGTGTCCGCTCCAGAACCCGTTCCCGCTAAGGCTATCACTTCCTTTCCTCCCGGAATCAGGTCTTTATCCGCGGCTATCATCACTATTTCAGGGCATACTTTTACACCTTCAGACATGCATCTGAAGGCAGATTGAACATCGCTTGGATAGCTGTACTTAACCTCGCGGCAGAAGATCACAGGTATGTCTCTGCGCTTCAACTCCTCGAGGAAATCCTGATCATACCAGTCTCGAGCCTCCCCTACAAACACCAAGGACCTATCTGCGAGCATGTTCAAAGCCTTCTTCGCAACGATGCCGGTGGAAGAAGCTATCACGAAATGCGTGATCCCCAGCTCATCTCCCCGTCTTCTAGAGAGTCTAAGAGTTTCCGCTGTAATCACCTCAGGGTCCTCATCGCTCGTCCTGTTGAAATAGGTTACCTGAACCACCTGCATACCCAAAGCCCCCATGCAGAGTTTTGTGGAGCATGTATATAACAGTTTAACTTATCCGTTATTCATCAGCTGATAATCACACTTTAAAGCTGGATGGAGCCGTCTTTCATTGGTATGTGAGGTTGTAGAACGACGTATTGAATATGTGAGGTTATTATGATGTAAGCCTAGGAAAGACTTCGTCGGCTACCAGCCTCATACCTTCAAGTTCCTCGCCTAACGGTCTGAAGCCTAGGATGACATGGGTGGCTCCGAGGTTAACATACTGCTTAATTCTCTCCGCGACCCCTGTGGGGTCACCGATGATAGAGGTCTTCTCATCTAAACCAACGCTTGAAGCCGTCTGCTTAGCCTCAGCGTCGCTGGGCTTTATGCATACAAGGATGTCCGGGGCTAGCTGAAGCTTGGAAAAACTACCTCCAAGACACGCAATGAGCTTTCTAATGGTTTTCACGCCCTGCTCGAAGGCTTCAAGGCTTGGACACCAGGGGATCCAGCCGTCTCCCAGCCTTACGAGGCGGGGGAATGTTTGTGAAGCCGCTCCTCCAAACCATATGGGTGGATGGGGCTTCTGAATAGGTTTAGGGTTAACGTAGCCTTCTCTCAACTTGAAGTACTTACCCTCGAAGTCTACTTTCGGCTTGGTCCAAAGCTCTTTAATAAGCCTAACAGCTTCTTCCTGAACTTTCCCCCTTTCAGTGAAAGGCACGTTGGAAGCGTCAAACTCAGGCTTAAACCATCCCACACCCACACCTAGCATAATCCTTCCCTTAGAGGCATGGTCGATTGTGGTGACCATGTTGGCTACAGCCAATGGGTGCCGTAAGGGTAGGAGTACCGCGGAGCCGAGGAGGATTCGGTGCGTGACAGCGCTGAAGGCTGCGAGACTAACGAGAGGCTCGTAGATATTCGGCGGTCCGAGGGTCTCAGGGTAAATTAAATGGTCAGCAGCCCAAACAGACGCGTAGCCAAGCCGCTCAGCCTCAACAACTAAATCTTGTAGCTGTGAGAAAGCTTGATCACTGAAACCGCCGTTAGGAAGATGGATGCCGAACCTGATCTCAGTCAAGGACACCACCGTTAATTCACGCGTAGGCGGGGATAGGATTTAAGTTTTTCATAGAGCCATTGGGTTACCTCATCTTTTTACACTACCGTGAGGCTGTGGAGGCTTAAAGCTTATTGTTAGGAATAATATGTTCAATAGGACCAAAGTGTCAAAGTAAATTGAATTTTCTCCCATAGTTTTTCCCATGTTCATACATGGTGAATATGTTCTCCACTGGCACATCCGGTCCAACGGTGCTTGTAGGTGCGAGGACAAATCCCCCTCCTTGTGCACATACATCTATGGAATTCTCCACGCTTCTCTTCACGTCTTCAACTGTCCCTAAGGGGAGGGTGCTCGTTACAGAGACGCTGCCGAAAAGGATCGGCTTCCCACCCGATTTTGTCTTCAGCTTAGCAAGCTGAACAAGGTCTACACCGCATTCTTCCTGGAATCCTTGGAAACCGTCTATGCCAGCGTCTAGGAGGTTCTTAACTATAGGCATAATGTTCCCATCGCAGTGCCATATGATCTTTATACCCGCATCCTTCAACGGTGTTACAGCCCGTTTCAAGCATGGGAAGTATATTTCATCGAGAAGCTTTATGTTGAGCATGGGTCCATGGTTGTAGCAGATATCTTGGCCGCCGTAAACAAACGGTGGAAACCCCTCTTCCCTAACCGCAGTCGATATCACCTCATTCATAAGTCTTCCCTCTTCCGCTGAGTACTCGAACAGCTTCTTCATCTCTTTACTGTAACGGATACAGGCTAGGAGGTAAGGCGTGTAACCAAATGTACTGTACCACATGAAGCCGCATTGCCCATATCCATTTAACCAGAGTATATCATCCCCACACTCCTCCTGAGCCTCCTTCACCTCCGTAACGTACCTACGAAAATGATTGTCAAACTCGAAGCTTGACTTTAGATCTTGGAGCTTCGGAAGGTTCTGCACATACTCCAGAACATCCTCAGGTGTTTTATAACGTAGCGGGTCAACTGCGCGGGCGCCGCCGACGCTGAACTCAGTAGGTCTACCTAGGGTATCCCCGGTCGTGGTCTCTAAACGCTTCGGAAGAATGAACTGGGGTATGAGGTCGGCTCCGACGTTCTTATAGGCTTGGAGCGCCGCCCTCATAGGGTTCTCCCAGGTAGTCATTGCATAGTCATACCTCATCTTGACGCCACTGGCATTGGCGAGGAACCCGGCATGGGCACACCATCCTCCCATAATCGGGACTCGGTCAACTTCCTCGAAGTTCAAAGCCCTTAACGCTCTCTCCTTTCCCTTAAACTCCATGGTTAACACCTATCCTGGGCTTTGGATTGTCTAAAGTCTGGCACGGGTAAAGGCTTTCCACCCTGTATTATAGAATCCTCAGATACCAGTCCAGGCGCTGTGAAATCTAACGCTTTGTAGACATCTATAGGTGGCCTTGTATCGTTGATTATGCAGTCAACGAAGGCTTTGGCTATGAAGTAGTCGCTTCCCCAATGCCCTGTTCTCAAAGCTTCCTCCGGTGGTTTCCGCCATGCTTCTGGTAGGTAACGTTCCTCATATTCCTTAAGTGCCACCCACTCGTATTTCCCGCAACCGTCTATAAGCCAGATTTTATGAGCGTCACCGAAGCCGCGCGGTGCCTCGTAGCAGCCCTTTGTGCCCTGCAGGGAGTAGTAGGTCAAGTTGTGTGGACGGTTGGAAAGCATGTCTAATCGGATCTTGATCAGGGCTCCACTTCGGGTTTTGCAGAGCATTAGAACCGTGTCCTCCATTACGTGTTCAGGGTCTGTGTGAACCCCTGAGCCTAAGCAGGAAACGGTGACAACCCTCTCGTTGAACCATTGTAGAACCGGTCCGAGGCTGTGGGTTCCGTAGGTCACCCCATTTCTACCGACTTGCCAACGATGCCTCCACGTGGGCTTCCCATAACTGTCATGATGCAGCGATTTACAGTCATGTATGTATTCACCCTCAGCGAAGTAGAGGTCTCCGAAGAGACCCTCCCTGACCATGTTCTCGATTAGGATGTTCTCTTTAATGTAGCAGTAGTTCTCCGCCATCATGTACTTAGCCCTGCTTCTTTCAGCAGCTCTTAGAAGCTGGTAACATTCGTCCAGTGAAACCGCGGCTGTAACTTCGCTGAGAACGTGAACATCAGAGTTTAAAGCTGAGATAGCTTGGGGAGTGTGAAAGTGCATCGGTGACGAGACAACCGCGATATCGATGCCTCCATTAAGCATATCACCGTAGTCCATGTACCGATCCTTAACGCAGAAGGCTTCACCCACCCTATTCAGAGTACTCTCATCGACATCACATATCGCGGTGACTTCCGTCTCTTGAAGAGCATTGAAGACCTTGATGTATGAAACACCTCTATGTAAACCAACAACACCTACTCTAAGTTTCTCCACCTTAGGCACCATCACAACTAGGTTTCGATCAATTCATTAGCCAACGTTCAGATAAGGCTAACTGGCGACCTAAAACAGCGTAAAAAATGAGGTAAGCTTTCCGTGTTCGGGGTTCTATACCGTATCGTGAGGCTCAGAGTATAAGACATTGATGATGGTGAGCCATCTCCTTGCACGGATGTTGAAGGGCTTTATGCGGTGAAACTTTTTATGCCTCCTAGCTTACATATGTTTCGGTGAATTGGTTGCCTTTCTGCACAAAATGTGGAGCTGAGGTTTCAGAAGGATCAAAATTCTGTTCTAGCTGCGGGGCTGCGGTCGGACTGGAGGTTGCTGTAGGGTTCGGTTCAGATATGGTTATAGCAACTACACCAACGATTCCAGGCTATCGTGTGAAGAAGGTTCTGCAAATCGTCTTCGGCTGTACGGTGAGAACGAGGGGAGTGGGCGGTCAGATTATGGCAGGGTTCCAGTCGATGGTCGGAGGGGAGGTTACAGCTTTCACCTCAGAGATCGAGAAGGCAAGAATAGAGGCCATAGAAAGGATGAAAAACGTGGCAAGAGAACGCGGAGCCAACGCGATCATAGGCCTCGACATGGAAACCTCGAATGTCTTAGAGGGAATAGTCCTAATTTCAGCCACTGGAACTGCTGTGATCATAGAGCCAGAGCAACAAAGCAAATAAATTAACTCTACTCTCATAATTTTAATGGATAAAAAGAGGGAACGTGTGCTTTAGGCGCACAACGTAGACTCAGTGGTAAGCCTGTTTTAATCGGTGTTTCCGCGATACCCCTTAGTAAAGCTTTTTTACAACTCCCAATGCCTTATCTGTCTTCTCTAATGATCGCCGCCAATACTTTTCAGTGGAGGTAACCGCCCTTATAGCATCGATGTTTTCTGGGATCACGTTGCTCTCGTTTGGGGTTGACCACATAAGGTAAACCTCGTTTCCTAGAACCATAATCCCGTCTTCCCATACAGGGATCTCGTAGAGGTCACCTCTTGGTCTGCCAAGGTCCCTAGCCAACTCGAAGACGCTGTTTAAGCCTTCGACACCATCAGCTCCGCGGACGAGGACAACCCGCGGTGTTTCCTTAAACGTGTTAACCACATCTTCATTCGTAATGGGGCTTTGAGGCTGTACTATGGCGAAGTGGATGTGGAAAAGGTTGTGAGCACCCTTCGCAGCCATACTTACGATGTCTAGGTCGTGGAGTACCGTTTTCACGTCTGGGGCGTGGTGGCTGACTCCCATCTCCGGTACAACCGTGTTCATTAAACCTGTATGCCCGCTCTCCCAAACATCAACAGCCCTCCTGATGATCACAGCCCTCACCTTCGCTAAGCCGTACCGGCGGTGGAGGGCTCCTAAAACCCGGCAGAGCGCGGTTGTGTTGCAGCTTACAACTCTCGTGAACTGCTTACCCAATGATTCCTCATAGTTGCACTGCGCTACAAAGGAGACCCCTGTAACCTCGTGTTTCTCCCCACCTTGGAAGATGGCTTTAACCCCCGCCTTCTCGTAGACCGCCTTATTCTTCGCACCGATCTTCGCGGGAGCACAGTCGATGACGACGTCGACGTTTCCGAGAAGTCCCTCGAGGGTCCCGGTGACATCGATACCGCCCCTACGCATGTCCTCAAGCCTCTCAGGCGCGGAGCAGTAGACTGGAATCCTCTTCGAAGCCGCCATCTTAACTCTCCAATCTGCCACAACATCCGATATTCCAACAAGCGTCATATCTTCCTGTGCAGCGACAGCATCGGCTACACGCTTTCCGATAACACCATAACCGTTCACAACAACTTTAACCAAAGCCTTCGACATAGGAACCAACTCTTCAACAGAATGCATGCACAGGGATTTATACGTTTCCACATTTAAGCTCTGCGGGAAAATGAACCGTGGGAGTGTATCCATCGCATAGATCACCGGATACGGCTTTTAAGGAAGCGTCGGATAGAATATGAAGGCTAACCATCGGGGTCTTAAGGGTTTTACATCATGTCTGTTAAGGAAGCCTGTCAAAGAATCGTTAGGCGCCTGATTCAGGTTTCTAACCCGGACATCATCGACTTGGATAGGATTAGGGTTGAGGTTTGCCGGGAATTGGGGGTTGAGCGGATACCTGGAAACGCTGAGGTCATCCGTTTCCTAGCTCCTCAGGAAAGCCATCTTAAAACTCTCCTTACGCGGAAGCGTGTTAGAACCATAAGCGGCGTATGCATCGTAGCCGTTATGACTAAGCCCTATCCATGTCCAACACCTAAACCTTGCCTTTACTGCCCCGGAGGGCCTTCTGTAGGGCTTCCTCAAAGCTACACAGGACATGAACCGGCGGCTATGAGGGGGCTTCAGAACAAGTTTAACCCATTTCTTCAGGTTAGAAGCCGTATTGCACAGCTTGAAGCCGTAGGACATAGGGTTGACAAGGTGGAGCTTATCATACTCGGCGGGACATTCACAGCGCTTCCGCTTAGGTATCAGAGATGGTTTGTGAAACGCTGCCTCGAAGCCGTCATAGATGAGCCATCATTAAACCTTGGGGAGGTTAAGGTGAAGGCCGAGGGGGCTAGGGTTAAGAATGTAGGTGTCACGGTGGAGACGAGACCCGATTGGTTTAAGCCAACGCATGTGGATAGACTGCTTGATCTAGGTGTTACCCGTGTTGAACTCGGGGTGCAAACGACCTACGACGAGGTTTACAGGCTCATCGAACGCGGCCACGCGGTTAGAGATGTCGTTGAGGCTACACAGGTCGCTAAGGACAGCGGCTTAAGCCTCATCTACCACATGATGCCGAACCTCCCAGGTTCAAGCCTTAAAATGGACAGAGCGATGTTCAAGGAGCTCTTTGAAAACCCCGCTTTCCGCCCTGATGCGTTGAAGATCTATCCATGCCTCGTCCTTAAAGGTACACGTCTTCATGAAAAGTGGCTGAATGGAAGCTACAAGACCTATAATGAGGAAGACCTTCTCAAACTTCTCGTAGACATAACGCGACTTATCCCACCATATGTGAGGGTTCAACGGGTTAACAGGGACATCCCATCAAACCTCATAGAAGCAGGGCCTAAGAAGAGCAACCTTAGGCAACTACTCGATGAAAGGCTAGTTTCGGAAGGGTTGAAATGCCGGTGTATCCGCTGTAGGGAAGTAGGGCACATACAGCTACGCTACGGCGTAACCCCTACCTTAAAGGATATACGGCTTAAACGGTTGGACTACGAAGCCTCAGAGGGACAGGAAACCTTCCTATCCTTCGAAGACGTGAAACAAGGCATCCTCATCGCATATCTTAGACTGCGAACCCCATCGAGTAAAGCCCATAGACCTGAGCTTATTAAAAGCGCCGTCGTCAGGGAGCTACACGTTTATGGGCCGATGCTGCCTGTTGGGGAGAAGCCTAGGGTTGAATGGCAGCATCGCCGATATGGAAGACGTTTGCTCACGGAAGCTGAAAGGATAAGCCTAGAAGAACTGGATATAGAAAAGTTGATGATCCTCAGCGCCCTTGGGGTGAAAGGCTACTACAAGCGCCTAGGCTACAGTGAAGACGGAGTCTACGTGAGTAAAAGATTGAAAATTTGAAAAGTCTTGGGAACCACACGGTAAAAGGTTAAAGTGGTTCCAAGGCGACGGCTCTGATCCAAGAGGAGTCGATTCCGGCTATCTTCATAGGAAACCCGATGTAGAAGACCCTATCCCTCCTCAACTCGTTAAGGTTTTCTAAGCCCTCGATGATGGGGATGCCATTTCCAAGAAAAGTTACATGACTTACCACAGAGCCTGATGCCTCAACTTGGATGCCTTGAACTCCGATCATCTTGATGCCCTTCTCCTTCAGCCACTGCGCAGCTTCAGGCGAGATGTATGGGGCTTCATCCCCATTATATGGGCTCCACATAAGTACGATATCACCTCGCTTCACGTTCCTAAGATGTGTGGCTGTGATAGGCTGAGCCTTCCCGCCGAGGGGTTTTAAAGCCGTAAGATTTAGGACAACGGCTTCAGCTATGAAAATTTCTAAGGGGATTTCCGAGATTGTTTCCAGTGTATTTTTATAATGTGAAGGCCCTTCCACGTGAGTCCCTATGTGTGTCTCCGTTTCAACCCAGTGCATGAGCATCTTATCCTGAGCGTAGGTAAACTGACGGATTTCAAGCCGTCTCGTTTCTCTGCCATGAAGGTATTCCCCGTTTACCTTCAGACTCCCTGGATAGAGCATCTTAGATAGGTCGACTATCCGATGTTTACTCAGGTCGATCAAAGGCTAGCGCCTCATCTTCCTCCATAACACGTATCGTATAAAAGGCTTACATATGACTCTGTTTCACACAGTGGAAGTCGGTTACACAGGTGGCGTTTAAAGCATATTTATAAAAAGAAGCGTGGGCTAGTAATAAGTCAGCCTCGCCGTGAAAGGTGTGGGAGGTGAGTGAAACGGCGAAGGACCCGGTTTGCGGCATGCAGGTTGATGAAAAAGCGTCGAAGTTCTGGTCCATGTATAGGGCGTCAACATATTACTTCTGCAGTGAACCATGTAAGAGGAAATTTGAGCTTTCTCCGAGGAGGTTTGTGGCAGGAGTAGGGAAGCGTAGGTAGTGCTTAAAGAATGCTAGGGGGCTTCCCTCCCCCTATCTCTTTTTCCCTCTTTTTCACGGTGTTAGGCGTTCTGGGTCTCTAGGCAGCAGGATTGCCTCTCTGATGTTTTCTAGGTTAAGCAACCGCATGGTAAGCCTTTCAAGCCCAGTTCCCGAGCCTCCGTGTGGTGGGATACCGTACTTGAAGAACTCTAGGTAGAACTCGAAGTCCCGTGGATCGTAGCCTTTCTCAGAACTCTGTTGCTTAAGCCGTGCATAACGATGTTCCCGCTGCCCACCTGTAGTAACCTCTAAACCGTTCCAGATGAGGTCGAAGGAGTAGGTCCAATCTGGTTCATCGTCCTTGCGCATAACGTAGAAAGGTCTTGAATCGGGAAGCCATGAAAACTCGGTGAGGAAGGCGAAGTCGCACCCATGAACTTCCTTCACTACGGAGGAGAAGAGGCGTTCACCCTCAGCATCGAGGTCCTGGGAATACAGGGTTTCCCTACCCCTCTCCTTGAGCATTTCGTAGGTTTCCCTTACGGTAACCCTCGGAAACGGCGTCCTCGGTAACGTGGGCTTCACCTGCAACGTCTCCAACTCTTCACCGCACTTCCTCAGGACACGCTTCAACGCGTGGACTACCATGGATTCAACGACCTGCATCACGTCTTCATGGCTTCGGATGAAGCTAAGCTCGAAGTCGATACTCGTATACTCACATAGATGCCTTGGCGTATGATGCTTCTCAGCCCTAAACACGGGTCCAACCTCGAAAACCTTCTCGAAACCCGCCGCCATCAGCATCTGCTTATAGAACTGGGGTGATTGGGCTAGGTACGCGGTTCTTTTGAAGTAGTCGACGGGGAAAACCGTTGACCCGGACTCTGTAGCCTGAGCGATAAGCTTAGGCGTATGGACCTCCACAAAACCCTCCTCTGTAAAAAACTCGTGGACGGCTTGGCTTATGACGTTCTGAACCTTGAATATAGCTTGGCTTCTCGGACTCCTTAAATCCAAGAAGCGGAAATCCAACCGTTTATCCAACATGGTCCTTACCTTATCATGGTATTGAAACTCGATTACTGGAGCAGCTTCCGCTTCACCTAGGACCTCGATTTCCCTGGGTAAAACCTCCTTCCCAAGCTTGGCTATGGGGCTTTCAGCGACCACTCCATTCACAGCGATGACGCTTTCCCGTGGTATCTTGCCAACCTTCTCAAAGAGGGTTTCTGAAACTTCCCCACGCTTCGCCGTAACTTGGATAAGCCCACTCCTGTCCCTGAGGATGATAAACCTGATATTCTTCAGGTCCTTCACGTCTTGAACAAAGCCTGCAAGAACAGCTTCACCCATCGCATCCTTTACGTAAACCCTCCTGCCGAGGTCCATCCGATACCCTAACCCCCAACTACGACTTTACCCTTGGACCAGATAAAAAATATTTTTTCACCCGAGTTATTCTAGGCATCTAATCATTTCTTAATCTGTTTTATGATTGCTTCGTAACTTTCCTTATCAACTACACCCCTTGTGTGGAGGATCTTCGCGGTCTCCGTTATGTCTAGGAGCCTATGCAGCTTTATTCCCTCCTTTGAGAGGGCGGCTTCTCCTCCTTCATTCCTGTCGATGAGGACAACCGCGTCTTCAACAATTGCGCCTTCAGCTCTAAGCTTTAAAGCAGCGTCGAGCATGCTTTTTCCAGTTGTTATAAGGTCGTCCACGATGAGAACGCGATCGCCTGGGTTGAGGACGCCTTCAATCAAACGTTCCCTACCATGAAGTTTAGCTTCCCTTCGAATGTAGAGAAAGGGCTTCCCAGCTTGATAAGCGATGACTGAGGCGAAGGGGATACCCGCCGTCGGTATACCCACAATTCTATCGAAGTTCTTCAAGCCCACATCCTGCCTCACAAGGTCCAAGTATATTCCACAAACCTTACTGAAGGCTTTAGGCTCGCTTGGCAGAAGCCTAAGATCAATGTAATATGGACTCATCTTCCCGCTTGTAAGCCTGAAAACCCCGAACCTGAGCGCTCCAAGCCTCGTTAAGACATCGCATACGTAGAGCTTCGCCTTATCCCTCCAAGCCATAGCCCCGATACTCCCTTCCCGTCTATGAAGGACCTCAAATGATTTAAGGTTTAATCAAGACATACCTTTTCTACGCGTGTGGTATAAGGGGGTTGCAGTTATGGTGGAAGTGTGGCTACCATACGGTTCAACGGAGGTTCCGACTAGAGTTCCTGAGGAGAACTTTCTCGCTGTCTTAGACGCTAAAGGCGTTAACCCTGTAGCAAACCCCTTAGAGGAGGTTCGGGCAGCTTTAAAGAATCCATTTGAAAGCCGTAAGCTCAGTGAACTTGCAGGTCCAGACTCCTCCGTTGTCATAGTGGTCGACTGTGATGCAAGGTTCAGCCCTGTACCCCTTATGCTTCAAACCATCCTCGAAGAGCTTTCAAACGTGGGTGTAAAGGATGAACGTATTAAGGTAATAGTGGCCTGCGGCGCACTTGAAGCTGTTAAACCCGAAAAATTCCCCGAACTAGTTGGAGAAGATGCAGTTAAACGCGTGGTAATTCTCAACCACGACGCTAAAGCCGAGGATAACCTCGTCTATGTTGGTGACACAAGCTTCGGTACAAAGGTATCAGTTAACAAACAGTTCTACGAAGCCGATGTGAAGATTGTCACAGGAAAAGTTGGTTTCCATGGGTATGCAGGTTACAGCGGAGGAAGGAAAAGCGTGTTCCCAGGAGTCGCTGGGTTGACCTCCATAAAGCATAACCATGCACTTATGATCAAACCCCAAGCCAAGCCGGGTGTTTTAGAGGGAAACCCGGTCCACCTCGACATGGTTGAGGCTGCGAAACTTGTAAAACCCATTTTTACACTAAACCTCGTCCTCGGAAACGGCTTTGAAGTCCTAAAGGCTTTTGCAGGAGACCTTGAACGTGTCTTCATGGAAAGTGTACGAGTTGTAGACTCCACATATAGGGTCGTCCTTGAGGAACCCGTGGAGGTTATAATAACCTCCGCGGGGGGTTATCCACACGACGTTGACCTTGCGAAGGCTTTTAAAGCTGTCCAAAATATGGAAGGCATCGCAGAGGAAGGCGGTGTCATCGTTCTTGTAGCTGAGTGTAGTGAAGGTTACGGGAGTAGAAAATTCTACGATTGGTTGGTAAACCTAAGAACTTTGGAAAAGGTTGAGAGCTCGCTGAGGAAAAGTTTTGAACCCGGAGGGGAAAATGCATACCACCTACTTAAAACCCTCGAGCGGAACCGTGTAATCCTAGTCTCTATGATGCCTGAACACTATGCAACGGGGGTTTTCAAGCTGAGAACCGCGCCCACAGCCAGCTCAGCGTTAGAAACAGCCTTAAGGTTCGTGGGGAAGAGGAAAGCTAAGGTTGCTGTGGTACCGTATGGCTCATCGACTTTACCGACGTTACTTAGACACCAAAGAACGGAAATGGGATAAACACAACGGTAAGCACCAGAATGACGGGGATGAGCAGAGCTAACCCTTTCCTCTTCTGGCTTAGTGTTGAAACATCGTCTAGGGGTCCTGGGTCAACGGCCCTCGCGGAGAGAAGCCACATAAGCAACGCCATAAGCCAGAAACCTGTGAGGAACATAACTGCAACACCGATAAACGATATATACCTCATCCGCCTCGGACCGAGTACGGCTGTTAAAGCCCTCCCACCGTCCAGTTGCCAAGCAGGTAGAAGCTGGAGATATAGGATGACGAAACCCAACCATGCAGCGTACGCAACGGGGTGAAGAAGGAAGACGTAGTTTCCATCAGCTGGGATCGGTTTAAAAACCATTATTAAGAGGTCGAGGATAGGTGGTCCCCATGGAAGGGGGCTAAGCGCCAACTCCGGGTTCTTCTCAACCCACGCCTCAACCTGTGCAACCGGTAGTACGTAAGAGAGCTGTATCCCCGCAACCGCGACAATGATTGAAGCGGCGAAGCCTACGAGTGGTCCTGCTAAACCTATGTCGAAGAGGTCATCCTTGTTAGTCGGCGGTTCCCTTAACATGATTATGGCGCCAAAGGTTCCCCCAACGAGCCCAGGGATAAAATATGGCATAGTGGCGTCTATACCCCTGGTTTCACACATGATTTTATGCCCGACTTCGTGGAGACCGATAACCATGAGCATGGCTGCGATGTAGAGAAGTGTCCGCAGATAGATGGATTGCTGTGGTTCAAGGTAGACGAGGAAAGGTGACGTTGCGAACATGTAGCCAAAAAACGTCACCGCGGATAGGGTAAGGATGAAGAAGATGATGTTAACCCAACCCCTTGAAGGGTTAAGCCTTGGCTTAGTATAAACCCGTAGGATAAGGTTATCCCCCTGACTCCGCAGGATTGGTATAAGGCTCCGAGGAGCCAGTTCAGAACGGAGGGCTTTAAAAGGCATCTTAGTAGGTCCAGAAGCCAAGACAAAGGATGGTATGCCGAACTCGAGGTAAGCGTCTAAAACCTGAAACCGCTGAGCAACTATTACCCGTAACTCATCTAAGAGAAGCGGCTGCGTTGTAGGCGGCGTAAATGTATATTCTTCCAAACTCCTTCACTTCAACCCTTGGTTCAACCTTATTAACAGCTGGAAAACAGTTATAAAAGGTCTTTGCCCGAGGACTGTGAGGAAGGTGCATGGAGAACCCCGTAACCTACACGCTCAGAACATTCAGAGAAGAAGACCTTGGAGAAGTTATGCGCATCAACCAGCTGTGTCTACCCGAAAACTACAGTACTTATTTCTTCCTAGACTTATCTGAAAGGTTTTCCAAGGGCTTCATCGTAGCTGAAGCCGAGGGTAAGATTATAGGCTACATCATGTGCCGAGTGGAGCATGGAGCATCGGATTTCAAACGCTTCAGCTTCACGAAGAAGGGACATATCGTATCGATCGCCGTTCTAGCAGAGTATAGGAGAATGGGTATAGGAAAGGCGTTGATCGTTGAGGCCTTAAAAAACATGGTTGACAACGATGCTAAGGAATGCTTCCTAGAGGTGAGGGTGAGCAACGCACCCGCCGTCAGCCTCTACAAGAGGCTGGGCTTCATGGAGGTGAAAAGGGTCCGAGGATACTACTACGACGGGGAAGATGCTTACGTGATGAGCGTTAAACTACCCCTTGAAACCTAAAGTGAAATACTGGCTTAGCGTCCAGTAGCTGTAAGCTGGGTGAAAGGGTACCCAACATTTTTCAGGCTCTTACCAAGGCTTCAAGGTAAGGCACAGTATATGCCTCAGTTTTTATTAGGAGAAGAGAAATCCACTACGTTAAACTCCAGAACCCTTTAGCACCACCCCCTAGGAGTCGAGTACGCTTATGTTCTTCGAGGTTTGCTACCCAAAGATTTATTACCAAAGCACTGATTTTGTCCGTCGATACGTGCTTAGGGAATGCCTGAGGCGATTTTTTGAGTAAGTTAAGGTTGATACTAGTCACTGGTAGAAGCCTAGGTCAAGGGCAGGGAAAGGAAACAGGGAAGTTCTCAAGGTACTATAAGGAAAACGTTGCGGTTTGCGAGCTTGACCCTGAAGACCTCAAAAGCATAAACGTCAGTAGCGGGGGTACCGTTAAGGTTTCCACAGACTTCGGAAGCATCGTTGTGAAAGCGATGTCGTCTACGCAGACACCACATAGAGGCATAGCCTTCATACCTTACGGGCCTTGGGCCCAGATGGTTACAGACCCGACAACCCAGGGAACAGGTATGCCGACGACGAAGGGGCTTTCCGCAACCGTTGAACCTTCGGAAGACACTGTCTTAGACCTCCAAGTCCTGCTGGAGAAGACTTATGAGAAGGGAGTATAGTATGGAAGAGGTACGTAACGTTGTCTGTCCCTTCTGCGGCTCCTGCTGTGACGATATCCAAGTCTTAATCGAGGACAGGCGGATTATCGACGTCAAAAACGCATGTGTTCTTGGGAAATCCAAGTTTCTAGGCTACAACAACGAACGTCTTACTAATCCCACGGTTAAAGTGGATGGAAAGCCTCGGAGCGTATTGTTAACGGATGCCGTTGATAAAGCAGCTGAATTTTTAGTCAAGGCTAAGTATCCAATCCTCTATGGCTGGGGTTGCACAAGCTGCGAAGCTACAAGCCTCGGTATTGAGCTCGCTGAGGAATTAAGCTGCGTCATCGATAATGTAACAACCGTATGCCATGGACCAACCATCGAGGGGGTTCAAGATGTAGGCGAGGTCACATGCTCTCTGGGTGAGGTAAAGGCGCGCGCCGACCTAATCCTCTACTGGGGTTGTAACCCAAGCCACGCCCATCCGAGACATATGGTCAGGTATGGACCGTTCTCCAAGGGAATGTTCCGAGCTTCAAGACGTGAAAGGAAGCTTGTGGTGGTAGACGTGAGGAGAACTCATACGGCTCGCTTAGCAGATACATTCCTACAGGTTAAACCTGGTACAGACTATGAGGTTCTAACGGCTTTACGGTCCATCGTAAGGGGACACGACCTTGAGGTGGACGAGGTTGAGGGCATCCCAGTTGAGAGCCTTGAGGAACTGGCTGAGACGATGATGGGCTGTAGCTTCGGGACGCTCTTCTTCGGCGTTGGGCTTTCGATGACTTATGGGAAGCATAGGAACATAGACGCCGCGCTTTCCCTTGTAAGAGACCTGAACATGAAGACGAAGTTCACGATTATGCCTATGAGGGGTCACTTCAATGTCACAGGGGCCAACGCCGTTTTCACATGGCAGACAGGCTACCCTTTCTGCGTAGATTTCAACCGCGGATACCCACGGTACAACCCAGGTGAAACCTCTATCATCGACATCCTATGCAGGGAGGAATGCGATGCAGCCCTCGTGGTGGCTTCAGATCCACTCGCACATTTCCCGAGGATGGCTGCGAAAACCCTTACCCAAATCCCGTTGGTAGCCATAGACCCACACCTCACCGCTACGACGATGCTGGGTGATGTTGCGGTACCATCGGCTCACGTCGGCATCGAGGCTGAGGGAACAACCTACCGCATGGATGGTGTACCCCTGAAACTGAAGAAATTAGTTGAACCCCCAACCGGGGTTCTACCTGACACCGAGGTCTTACGTATGATCCTTAACAGGGTAAAGGAGGTGAGATAGGTATTTGGTTAAGATGTTGATAAGCAACGGCTTCGTCTTCGACCCTGCTAACAAAGTCCACGGAGACAGGATGGATATAGCCATCGACGATGGCAGGGTCGTCGAAGACATGTCTTCACGTGAAGCCTACGTTGTCGACGCTTCCAACATGGTAGTCATGCCCGGCGGAGTGGACATACACAGTCCTTAAGGAAAAACCTTGAGAACGTACACAGTCACATCGCCGGCTCTAAGACGAACATGGGGAGACTCCTTAGACCTGAAGACCACCTACGAGACTATGAGGTTAAGACACGGGTGACACGGTCCGGAGTAGGTCACACCGTGCCCTCCACCTTCGTAACCGGTTACAGATATGCCCGTATGGGTTACACAACCGTCATTGAACCGGCCACTCCGCCTCTGAAAACAAGGCATACCCACCACGAGCTTAACGATACACCAATCGTGGATAAAGCCTGCTTCCCCCTCGTTGGAAACAACTGGTTCGTCATGAAGTACTTAAGCCGAGGGATGTTTGAGGAATGCGCCGCTTACCTAGCCTGGTTACTTAAGGCAACGAGGGGCTATGCCCTGAAAGTGGTTAACCCTGGGGGTGTAGAGGCCTGGGGTTGGGGTGGGAACATCGACTCCATAGATGATGTTGTTCCAAACTTCGGTATTACGCCGAGGGAGATCATCCGAGGTCTATGTAGGATCAACCTTATGCTCGGGCTTCCCCACGCGGTGCATCTCCACGCGACCAGGATCGGTACCCCTGGAAATTTTATTGTCACCCTTCAAAGCATGGACTGCGTTAAGGACCTAGCCTGGGGGAAACCTATTGTGCACATAACACACTGCCAGTTCAACGCCTACGGGGGTGAAGGCTGGGTTACCATAGCCTCGGAAGCCGATAAGATCGCGAGGTACGTGAACAGCCACAGCCACGTTTCCATAGACATAGGGCAGGTTATCTTCACGGACGTGACTACGATGACCGCTGATGGACCGAATCAACATCGTTTACACCTTCTATCCGGTAATAAATGGGCCAGCGCGGATGTGGAGGCTGAAACCGCCGCGGGTATCGTACCCTTCAGGTTCAAGAGGAAAAGCCGGGCTCATGGAGTGCAATGGGCTATAGGACTTGAACTCGCCCTTCTCGTGAATGACCCTTGGAGGGTCTACCTCACAACGGACCACCCGAACGGTGGTCCCTTCACAGCTTACCCAAGGGTTATATCATGGCTGATAAGCCGCGAAGCAAGGGAGAGGACTTTGGCTAAGATCAATAATGTAGCAAAGAGGAGGATTAACTTACCAAGCATAGACCGGGAATACGACCTCAGCGAGGTCACTGTTGTAACGCGGGCTGGAACAGCTAAGTCCTTAGGACTTAAGAGTAAGGGGCATCTCGGCGTAGGCGCCGACGCAGACATCAGCGTATACGCCTTCAACCCAAATGAAGTGGACCTCTCGAGAGACTATAAGAAGGTGCGGAAAGCCTTCCGTCGAGCATCGTACACGGTTAAGGCAGGATGCCTCGTGGCTAAGGACGGCGAGATCCTGCAGCAACCCGTGGGAAGAACCTACTGGGTAGAAGCTGATACGCCGAAAGACCTGACTGATACCATGCTCAGCAACATTCGCGAAAAGTTTAAGGAATACTACACACTTGAGTTTGAGAACTATCAGGTTGGAGAAGATGAACTAGCCGTGTCAGCTCCTGTCCCGGCTACGCCGCGGCTTGGATAAACGGAGGTGTATGGGTTGAACAAGGTTTTATTAATGCCTAAGTTCCCCTTCAAGGTTCCCGTCGAAGCTGAAACCATTACCCCGGACAACTTCGAGGGAAAATCCCTTGAGGAAATTGGCGGATTCGAGGTTTGGGAGGGACACAGCAAGGTATGTATTAAGGATCTCTTTGAGCTAAAGGAGGAAAGCTCTGAAATCTCTCCAACGGTTGAGCTTATCGGTGACTTCTCTAAGGTCCGCCTAATCGGTAAGGGTATGGGGAAAGGCGTGATCATGGTTAAGGGTTCCGTGGGAATGCATCTAGGCGAGAGGATGTGCGGCGGAAGGATCGTGGTTGAAGGCAGTGTAGGTTCTTGGCTTGGTGGAATGATGAAGGATGGGATGATTGAGGTCTTCGGGGATGTAGGTGACTGTGTTGGAGCACCCTACCGTGGGGGTGTGAAGGGTATGCGTGGGGGAAGCATCATCGTCCACGGGAACGCTGGGTATGAGCTTGGATACCGTATGCGGGACGGCTTCATCCAAGTTGATGGAAACGTTGGGCAGTTCGCTGGCGCGTATATGGGAGGGGGAACGGTCTACATCAAGGGGCAAGTTGGGGGAAGACTCGGTGCATGTATGCGAGATGGTCGAATCGTCGCCCTAGGCAATATCCCATCAATCCTACCAAGCTTCACTATAGACGATATAAGAGCAACCGTAAAGGTTGGGAATGAGAGGATTAAGGGGCCATTCTACCTCTTCCAAGGAGACCTCAACGAGGCTGGTAACGGGAGGCTCTTCATTTTCAAAGACTCAAACACCCACCTAAGCATCTTTGAAAAATACCTTGAGTAACGGGGAGACTTCATGTATGGGGAGATGACCACTCGGGAAAGACTGATCGCCACTATAAGGTTGGAAGAAGCGGACAGGGTTCCCGTAACCCTCTACGAAATCAACCCCTACGCGGGCGATGACTGGAGGGTTAAGGACCTAAGCTACTCTAGGCTCTTAAGGCTCGCTAAAGAGCTTCAGGACACGTTCGCCTCAACCCCTATAGGAGACCCGAACTTCTCCCGCATCCTCGAAGCCGCTGGGGAAGACCAAGTTCAAAGGAGAATAAGCGATGTTGGTGTATTCTACTCCTCAGCGGATACGATCGAAGCCTATGTAAAGAAGAGGAGGGTTGGAAACTCCCTATTCTACGAGAACACAGTTGAAACACCTAAGGGTCCTCTACATTCCGTTGAAAGGGTAGACGACAACGTGGCGACAACATGGCAGGTTGAACCCTTCATCAAGGAAGAAAAGGATGTAGAAAGAATCCTCTCTCTACCGTACAAGCCGATAAAGCCTAGCCTCAACCACTTCTTCGAAGCACAGAAGAAGCTCGGAGACAGAGGATTGATGCTTTTAAGCCTCGGCGACCCCCTCGGCGTCACGGTGCCCCTCTTCAGATACGAGGGTTTCCTCAACTACGCCCATCGTAGGAAAAATGAGGTCTTGGAGCTCCTCAACACCATGCATGAAAGGTTCATAGACCTCTACCGATACCTTACCAGTATGGTACATGGAACCGTTTTCAGGATATGGGGACCGGAGTATGTGACGCCGCCTACGATGGCGCCGAGTTACTTCGACGAATTCGTAGCCCAATACGACAGCGAACTCATCAGGATCGTTCAGGAAAGCGGTAACTACTCCTGCATCCACTGTCACGGAAAACTCGACGCTGTGCTGGAGCGAATCGTGGAGATGAAGCCTGACATGCTTGAACCCATAGAGCCTCCTCCCCGCGGAGATGTGACATTACCAGAGTTGAAGCGTAGGGCTGGTGATCACATGTGTCTCATGGGGTACATAGAAGCTTGGGACCTTGAGCTCGGTTCAAGGGAGGTTGTGGATAGTAAGGTTGAGGAAGCTGTATCAGAAGGGGCTCCAGGTGGCGGATACATCATGCTTCCCTCAGCCACCCCCATCGTTTCACCCCTACCTAGAAACATCGAGGAAAACCTCATACAATACCTGCAATCGGGTAGGAAGTATGGACAGTATCTGAGGAGAACTTCTACTCCTCTTGGGTAAAGTAAAGCCTTTACCATAACGACTTTAGAGCTGATAACTCTATGCACAACTACATTATAGCCTTTAAGTCTGTGTTTTACTCTCTGATGGTCTAAACTCGCATATGAGGCAGATGTTAGCTCGCTCACCGATTGTAATCCTCCTCTTCACACAGTGGAAGAGGCGTTGACCGCTATGCCCAATTACATCCAAGGGTCGAAGGAAAACACATTCAACACCTTTAATACCGGTTTTAAGACTCTCAACCTCGGCTTCAAGGACTGCAACCCTATCCTTGAGCCCTTGTACCTCGAAGTCCTTCCCTTTAAGCTCCTCCCTAAGCTTATCGGCTTCAAGGCTTGGAACCGTGACTCCGGCCTCAACTGACTCAGTTCCGGCGAGGCTGAGGTTTCCATCCCTGACCTTCACAAGTCCCGCTTCCTCAAGGATAGCTATTATGCTGTCAACGCGTTTCTTAGAGATCTGTGCCGCGCTGACTTTTCCATAGAGGGCTTGGAGGTCTTTAGGCTCACGGAGTGTTTCAAGTATAAACCGCGTCCATTTCCTCCATGTTTCAGGTTTAACCTCTGGGACTGATGATGTGGGCTTAGAGGCTTCAACACGCTTCGATGCCTCAGGAGGTTTATCCTCAAATTTATCAGTCGTAGACTGTTCCCCAGTTTCTTCCCCTGCGGACATACGGACGACCATCCAATAGTTGTGGTTAGGGAAATATATCCTTATACATTTAACCTAGTTGGCTCCTTATACATGGTTTACCCAGGAACATAAGTTTTCCCACAGCGCAGGGTTCCCGCTATGGAACTGGGATACCAGGGATTTTTAACAAGATGCGGTAGAGGCTTGTGTGGGCGCAGAGGTACATGCTCCTCCAGTCATCGTCTCCCCAACCACAGTTGAACGGTCTCTCAGGGGTGTTTATGATTCCAAGGAGCTTCCCGGTAGGTGCATAGATCCATAGACCTCCCGCCGCTGATACGTAGACGTTGCCTTCGACATCAACCTTCATGCCATCTGGTCCACCAGGTTTATTAGACTTGAGGTCTGCGAAGAGCCTGCCATTAGCGAGGGAGCCATCTGGCTGAACGTCGAAGACCCTTACATAGCATCTATCAGAGGAGTCTGCGATGTATAGGAGCTTCTCATCAGGCGAGAACGTTAACCCGTTTGGCTGCTCGAAGTCGTCTACAAGAAGTGTAAGTTCTCCATGCTTAGGCGTAACTCTGTAAACGCCTTGGTAGGGTAACTCCTTCTCCTCAGGTGGACATCCGTAGGTTGGGTCTGTGAAATAGATGGCTCCATCCGTCTTCACCACGATGTCATTGGGGTTGTTGAGGCGTTTCCCCCCGTAGTGGGTTGCCACAGTGACGATGCTTCCATCCCTCTCTGTGCGAGATACCCTCCTGAACTCGCAGGCTAGGAGCCTTAACTCCTTATCGAAGGTTAAGCCATTCGAGTTTCGACTTGGCTCACGGAAAGTCGTCACACCGACGCCTGGTGTGTACATTTTGATCTGGTTAGCGGGGATGTCGCTGAAGAGTAGGTAACCCCCCTTAACGCTCCACACCGGTCCCTCAGTGAACTTAAAGCCCGTAGCAAGGACCTCTAATAAACCCTCCTCAGGCACAATCCTATCAAGCTTAACAGACCTCTTATCGATGTCTAGAGGTTTTTTCTCAACCATTGTCCTCACACTCCACCCCTTCACTACGGTGCATATTTAAGCGTAAAGATACCGTGAACCCGCATATACTGTCAGCAGCCCTTGAAGAGTTTCTGATAAGACTTGTTGCTAAATTGTCGGTTGCGCCAAATTATATATCATGGGTGTTGATTTATCGTAATATAGGTTCAGATAATGGTGGTTGAATAGTGTGTCTATGGTTAGTGTTAACAGAACCGCCCTCACGCTTGTTAAGAAACTTATAGAGCAAAGGTATGCCTTTGGCGTAAAAGTTGAGAAAACTGGCGTCGGTGCGACGTTAATCGATGCAGGCGTCGATGTAAAGGGAGGATACGATGCGGGAGTGCTTATCACGGAAGTCTGTATGGGAGGCTTTGGTAAAGCCCATCTTTTTAACGCTCAGTACGGGGATGTTTCACTCCCATCCATCTTCGTTTCCACAGACCACCCAGCTGTGGCAACCCTCGGAGCCCAATACGCGGGCTGGAGGATTAAAGTCGGTGACTTCTACGCTATGGGTTCTGGTCCAGCTAGAGCCCTCGCCTTGGAACCAGCGTCCCTTTACAAGGAGATCGAGTACGGGGATGTTTCAGAGGTTGCCATCGTTCTTCTGGAAGTCGATAAGAAACCCGGCGATGATGTGCTCAGGTTCATAGCTGATGAGTGCGTGGTTCAACCTGAGAACCTATACGTACTCATTACCCCAACCTCGAGCCTAGCCGGCGCGGTTCAGATATCTGGACGGGTTGTTGAAACAGGGGTGCATAAGCTTCACTCTCTAGGGTTCAACCCGCGTAGCATCCTCCACGGCTGCGGCTACGCCCCAGTAGCATCGATTCATCCGAAGTTCGCCCGAGCCATGGGTAGAACGAACGACGTCATTCTCTACGCTGGGGTAACCTTCTACACGGTTGACTACGAGGACGACGTGGAGTTAGCCAACATCGTCGCTAAAACCCCCTCCTCAGCTTCAAGGGATTACGGACGGCTGTTCAACGAGGTCTTCAAAGCCGCCAACTACGACTTCTATAAAATCGACCCACACCTCTTCGCCCCCGCGATGGTAACCATAAACAACATCAAGACGGGAAACGTTTACTCAGCTGGTAAAGTCAACGTTGAGGTATTGAAACGTTCAATGGGCTTGTCGTGAAAGTCTCCAATCTTAATCGTGGCTACTCTAGGAGAAGCGCGACATTAGCGTCCTTCTCAACCTTCAACGTTTTAGCCACGGGACGGCATTTAACCCTTAGAAGAACCGCGATTTTCTTATGAAAAGCTTTCCTTAATGCTTCAACAGTTTCGTAGTAAGCCATACCCTTCAGGATTACGAGGTCGGCTTGCTTAAGCCCTTCATGAAACCGCTGTGAGTAGTCGTCAAGGAGCAAGGCTGAGGCATCAGTACCCGTTGTGATAAGCTCATCGGCTACCCTATCCATGCCAACCGTGTAAGCATCTTCCAAAGTGGCGTCATTCTGGTAAGGACCTTCCTTAACAACAACTGTTACACGGGTTTTAAATCTTTTAATCTCCTCCACGAGAAGTGTATCGAAGGCGATCTCCCCGGCGTTGTCGCAGAGGAAGAGAACATGCCGTGTCTCCTTCAACGCGTCGAAGATCCTGCGTGTATCGTCAACGCTTAATGTGGCTTCTTTAACAAGTCCAACGAGTCCTTCAAGGTTGAAGATATGCCCTGTAACCCCTGGGTCGATGACATTGCCTACGATAGAAGCGATACACGCGGTTCTAAACCCTTCGTAAGGGTCTTTTTTAGCTTCAACGATGAGCCTGACCTCGGGAAGCGCGTTTAACGCCAAAGTGTTCATACGCTTCTTCGCTGCGCTGTAAGGGTCTTTGCAAGAGGTTGCTTCCTTAACGTAGCGGAAAAGCCTTGTCGCGATGACCGGTAGATCCTTTTCTAAGGGTATTTGCTCAGAGAACTGCTTCAGGAGACTCACCATAACTTCAACCTTTACTTCAGGGTCTAGGTTAGATTCGGTGACTTCACGGAGGCGAACCGCGAGCATACATGGGATACACTCAGGTTCAGGCTTCAACTTTAACCCAGCTTAGGGAACCATGTCGGTAAATGTTAGTCTTAAAGTTTTACACATTCGCAGAGAATTTCAAAATACGATTTCTCAAAGCAGATATGGCTTCAGGAATCCTTACCTTCAGCCTTCCATCAGGTTTTCTTCAGAAGAATGAATAATGAACAAATCATATGGTAGGTGGGAGTCTACGATATGTTCTTAAGAGCATCTAAGGTAAGAAATGTGAGTGTTTCTTTTTTCTGTGCGCTTTTTCCCCAGCTTCCATCCTTGTTCTGGTATCGGAGAATTTTTGGAAACGCATTTTTTATCTGTTGTCTCGCCATCGTGTGTTTGGATCTGGATAAAGCATGGAAAATATGATAGAAAGGCAATGTCTGATTGTGGAATACCCAGGATCCATTCTTGGTTTGTTGTAGAGTGAGAAACTTAATTCCATTCTCAACTTGGGGTGTGTCTCGGCTTAATGGATGTTCAACTAAGATTCGGAACACGTTTGACCCACATAACGCTCCACAAACCCAATTCCCATCTCCCCACAGCTGAAGATATGATTTCACCGTTTTTTTAATTGGTTTTATGTCACCTAGTCCGAAAGCAAGGAATAGATGAGTTGCATATGTTGTTTCGTAAAAACCTGTGCAGCCCGGTACGAATTCTCCATAGAACGTCGACCTCATTGTGCGAGATTCCTTCCTGTTGTTGGAATGAAAGATCCATCCCGATAAACCTCCGTAATCGTACTTCTGGATGGACAGAAGCCAATCCAAGCCCTTCTTAACATGTGGATCTTTTAAATCATATCCCATAAGCGAGAGGTCCCAGAGACTATTAGCGGTTTGTACAAAGAGTTGGTTCCAACTTCCATCTGCAGATTGTAGAGAAACGGTTTTTTCATAGAGCTCTTTCTTCAAACAATCTTCCGATCCAGCAATTTTCTGGAACACTTTTTCTTTAAGATAAACACCGATTGGTGAATTCAAACTTTCCACATATGTTACTGGGTCAACCTTAAGTTTATTTAGCAATTCAGTCAAGACAGATCACACGACGATTTTTATTTCCTTTTAACTATTTATATCTTTCTAACTTTTCATTTCATTCACTATGTTGATGGCATGCATGAAAAATCGACTGTTCCAGCATTATGGAGACAAAAAATTGAAACAATTAGAGAGAAGAAAGGGTAAATTTTTATTAAACACGGCACAATCTTTAATTATTAGACTGGGTTAAGGCTTAATATTTCACATCCCAACATTATAGTAACTTATTATGGACGTGGAATCGCTTAAACCTAGGAAAGCCGCTAAGGTTTGTAACAAGCTGTTTGACATAGAAGCTCATTTATGGATAAATTCTGGGTCTGCCATGACGACTTCGATCCACCTATGCGTTCCATCTTCCCAGACGTAGTAGCTGCCTAGAACCTTAAGGTTGGGAAACCTCTTCGCAGCCCTCTCCTCAGCGATAAGCTGTTTACTCTTCACCCTTGTAAGCCTTTTAAACCCTAGGGCTTTAGGTCTTCTTCCAGAGCTTGGACGGGTTTTTTCACCCGGGCCCCTGCGCACCTTAACTCTTACAATAACGAAGCCTGGCTTCGCCTTAAAGCCGAGCATCCGTGCCCTATGAAGCTTTGTCGGCCTCTCCGCCCTAAGGATGGTAGGCTGTTTACGCCACGCAACCACCCTTTCCCTCATCAAAGCCTTCACATAGGATTCCTTAGGCTTCCTCCACGCCAACGCAAGCTGTTTATACAACGATGTTGTCATCGTTTACCGATGCTCCATGAATCCACATCTGGAGTATAGCCTATGATAAACCTTACGGTTACACAACCGAAGTCGTCTAATTACTCCCCTGCCTTCGGGGTACATGCAACATGCTGCCTCGGGAGGTGAATTTCCCAGAGTCTATCTTAGACTCTTTCGAAGACCTCTAAAAACAGCTTCCTTAACTAAGCGTTCTTAATGCCTAAGCTTATTTACCAAGGTCTTCAAGTAGATAATCGGCTGGACGGTTGGATGTGATGGTTGGGGAGGAAGCAGAGGGAGAAGAAGCATCTGGCATGGTCGACGTTTTCTCTTTAGATATCTACCCACTCCTCAGTCTCTTCATAAGCATACTGAGCGCTCAGGCATGGCAGTACATGGGATTAAGGCTTAACCCCGCTACAAAGAAGGTTGAAAAAGATTTTTTAAGGGCAAGTGTCGCCATAGACTGCATCGCTTTCCTCATTGACAAGCTTGAACCCCAACTTAGCGGAGATGAGAAGAATAGGTTTCGTGGTTTACTCACCGACCTCCAAATAAACTTCGTTCGTCAACAAAGTTCACCCACCTCCAAACCTGAATCCCAGTGCTAAACAGAATAACCCTTGGTCATCCGAAAATATAGGTCGAGATGAGGGAAACAGGGTCTTATCTCTACTAGATTAAACCCAATCCAGCGTTGAGACGCTTATCTCCTTCCTTGTATTGCAACTGCCCAGGGGAAAAACATAGCCGCTAGATAACCTCCGAGTGGGGAGAAATCGGTTAGGGTGTTTCCTGTTGGAGAGGTGTACAGCCAAACCACGTAGAGGGTGAAGGTGGTTAAGAGGTATCCAGCGCAGAACTTTACTTTACGAGACATCACCCGCGTCCTCAGGAGTGGTCCCTTACTGAAGGTTAGGTAGGAGATCGGGAATGAGCCTAGTATGAGTACCCACCAGATAAGCGGTTCATACATGTTGAAAACACATCGTTCACACGTTAAGCATAAGGAGTGGACATGCGTGACTTCATCTTTAACCGTACCCAGACTCCATAAGGTATCGCATCTGCGTTAATCGATCCATAACCTCAACGATCTCCCGTTCAATACCGTAGCGCTTTGCTTGGTAATCATCATCGGTAACCTCTCTCCTCTCATGTCGTTGTCTAAGAAGCTTCAGCTCATCCACAAGTTCATCCCTACGCCTCTCAAGCTCCTTAAACCTCTTCTCCATATCCTTAATGTCCGCCACCAAATCGTCACCGTTAGATCGATTGCACCACCGTTAAAATTAAGTTTTCTACACCGAGGCTTGGTTAAGGATAAAAGCCTCAGATACGATTTAGATGTATGGAGCCGCTTGACGTAACAGGGATTGATGTAACGTTTCTAATTGAAAGCCTTGGAGAGGTTGAAGGGAAGCTTATAAGGTTCTACTCTCCGAGAACCGTTGAAGCCATCGTTGAGAAGCTTCCAGTGGAGGGTAGAGCCGCTTTAATGCGTGGAGGAATCTACTTTCCAATTCAACTAACCATGGGTGTTGAGAAGGGGAGAAAGGTGGTGGAAGCTGGCGACATCGCTTACTGGCCTTTTACCAAGGCTATATGCCTTTTCTATGAAAACTCCGAGGTGTACACACAGGTTAATCTGATAGGGAAACTTGTTAGTGATTTAGGCTTTCTGGGAAAAATGAGGAGCGGATTAGTGGTTAAGCTAGTTAGGCGGCTGCGATCTGGAAAACCCTAACCCTGTTGCTCCCTGAAACCATTTGGATGAGTCCCTTAGCCCTAAGCTGCTCGAGGATATCCTTAGCCACACTGACCTTAACGTTGTAGCGTGAAGCCAGCATATACGGGGTTATCGCCCGCATCTTCGCCAGCTCATTGACGAACTCCTTACTTTCAAGGTTAGGCAGGTTAACCTTGCCCAGCTTCTTCTCTTCACCAGCGGATTTCGTCTTCTTATCATCCTTCTTACCCTGAAGCTGCTGCTGCTTCATCATCTGGGAAAGTGACTTCTTCTTCGACCCACCCAACAGCATACACCACGCCTGTAACTGCTAGACACTCCGATAAAAATGTTGTTCAACCATGAAATCAAACGTTTAAAGGTCACGTTTAAGGAGGACTTTGTTTTCCCAGCTCCTCTACAAGCCTCTCAACGATGCTTTTATGTTCCTCAGCGAGGGAGGCAGCCTTATCCACGGTTCTCGCCTCAGCGATCACCCTGTATATCGGCTCAGTGCCGCTGGGTCTGATGAGCACCCAGCTGTCGTCGGGAAACCATATTTTCACACCGTCAAGGGTTTCAACCTTGGTACCTTGAGCTCTACCCACTAACTCCTTCATAACCCTATCCTTCAACTCGTTGGGGCAACTTACTCTCTCCTTACGGAGTTCGTAGTGTGGGAGCTGAGACATCATCGCTGACAGCGGCTTCTCAGCCTCAGCCATTATTTTGAGGATCAACGCGGTTGTCATAGCCGCATCTCTTACAGATTGATGTGGACCGTAGAATATCCCGCCGTTCTCCTCGCCTCCAAGGATGGCGTTAAGGCTTTTCATGGTTCTAGCCACAACCACGCTTCCAACCCGTGTCCAAACAAGTTTTCCCCCGTACTTGTCAGCTATGTCCTTCACAGCCTGGGAGGAACTCAGCGAGGTTACTATGGTTTCCCCAAGCTGTGCTTCGAGGACGGCTTTCTCGATGAGGGCGAAGCTTCTATCGCCTGGGTGGATCACTCCTTCCTCATCCACGAATATCGCCCTATCAGCGTCTCCGTCGTGTGCAACTCCTAAGTCGGCTTCTAAAGCCCTAACCATCTGAGGTAGCGCTGTGAGGTACTCAGGTCTAGGTTCGGGAAGCCTCCCAGGGAACATACCGTCAACCTGCCCATTTATTGTAAGTATTTCACATCCGAGTTCTCTTAGAAGTTGGGGTGTTACGAGGGATCCGACTCCGTTACCGGCGTCGAAAACAACCTTTAACCCAGCTTTTCGGACGGTGTTTACGTTGACATGGCTTTTCACAGCTTCCCTGTAAAGCTCTAAGGCTTTATAGTCTTCGACGATGTGTCCTAAAGCATTCCATGAGGCTGCGGTGTACCTGCTCTCGAAATAGTTTTTCTCTATCACCACTTCATCCTCACGGGATATCTCAACGCCGTCTGAGCCGCAGACTTTTATACCGTTGAATTCTGGTGGGTTATGCGACGCAGTGATGACGATGCATCCGCGGGCTTCGTGGAAGCGTGTTACGTACTGAGCCGTAGGCGTAGGGATCATTCCTAAGTCCACTACGTTGCATCCTGTGGCGAGTAAGCCGCTTAACAGGGCGTTCTTCACAATGGTTCCGCTTACTCTTCCATCGCGGGCGACGAGAACCCTACCGCCTCCGAAGTATGTGCCTATAGCTGAGCCTATACCCGCGATGAAGGTTGGAGTAAACTCCTTGTTCACAACTCCTCTTATGCCGTTGGTGCCGAAGAGCTTCGGGACCAGAGACTTCACCGAGCTAGGTTACACGTCCACAAACTATTATCTCTTTTTACTGTCTTCAATCGTTGTGTTAAAGATAGCGTGTAGAGTTAGGTCTCCTCCTAGGATTCCTATGTATCGAACGCTAGGCACGGTCTTCAGGCCGCTGGGAACCTTTGCAATTGGCAATTAAGCTTAAAAACAACAGGTGCAACAACATAATACGCTCCCCGTGGTGGAAGGTATGGTTATGAAGCTTGTGACGGTTAAACTACCTGAAGCATTAATTCAGGGCATAGATGAGCTCGTACGCTCTGGGATGTACCCGAGCAGGAGCGCCGCGATCAGGGCGGCTGTAAGAGACCTTTTAAGGAGGGAGCTTTGGAGACGTGAGGAAACCTAGCGCTCCCTCTTACCCTCGATGAACTCCTCAACCCATTGCTTAGCTTTATCATAGGGAAGCTGGACAGGGGGATGCTTGAAGGCATAGGCTGAAATACTGGTTAATGGCCCACTTATTCCCCTATCCAGCGCTATTTTCATCGCCCTTACCACGTCTATGACGACGCCGGCTGAGTTCGGTGCATCGTAGACATCGAGTTTAACATCGATAGTTACAGGGGTTTCCCCAAAGTACTTCCCATCAACCCGTATGTAACAGATCTTCTTGTTACCGAGGAATTCAACGTAGTCGCTTGGACCTATCCTTAGTGAGACGGGGTAAGGCGTCATAGCTATCACCGCACTCGTTTTACTCTCCCGCTTTGACTTTAGCCTCTCCTCCTCTAGCATGTTGAGAAAATCTGTGTCCCCACCGATGTTCAGCTGATAACTCTCCTCAACCTTAACCCCGCGGTCTACTAAAAGCTTAACAAGTGTTTTATGCAGGACTGTGGCACCGATCTGGCTCATAACATCGTCGCCGGCTACGGGAAGCCTGGCTTCCCTGAACTTTTTCTGCCACAGTGGGTTTGAGGCTATGAAGACCGGCATGGCGTTGATGAATCCACATCCAGCCTTCAAAGCTTCTAAGGCGTAGAATTTAGTTGCCCGCTCGCTTCCAACGGGGAGATAGCTTACTAAAATTTCTGCATCCGCTTTTTTTAAAACACCAGCCACATCAACAGGGCTATTCTTCGAATTGAATTCGATAACGGGTCTCAGGTACTTGCCGAGCCCATCGAGGATGGGTCCACGTGAAACCTCGACTCCAAGCTTCGGAGGCGTAGCGAACCTCCTCGTGTTGTTAGGCGTCTCAAAGATCGCTTCCGAGAGATCCTTCCCAACCTTCCGATCATCAACATCGAAGGATGCGACGAACATGATGTCCCTTGGTTTATATCCTCCAAGGCTTGTATTCATGAGACCGGGGATGGAACCCCCATCAGCCACGTCTTGATATGCGTAGACTCCTTGAACTAACGCTGAGGCGCAGTTACCTATACCCGCGATGGCTGTACGGATCCTATCGCTCATAATGTCCACCCTGTGGCTTAGCGTTGGATATTATGCGGAGTGAAGATATTTATATTTTATGTATATAAAATATTCTTCCCCGACGTTTAAAAAATTGCAGAGATGATCAGGGAAAGTGCCTCATAGAGTATATTGCGCTTCCTTAAACCTCTCCGCTGCGTTGACGGGATCATCCGAGGCATATATACCCCTTCCAATGATGAGGTAGGACGCACCCGCTTTCAAAACCTCTTCCACCACACCCCCTTGAGCGACTAAACCAGGCGCGTAAATGGGAACCTCATCCCTTAGGATGCCGTGAACCTCCCTAATCTTCTCAGGGTAAGGGGCGCCTACCACAGCACCGTCAGCTTTCCAAGCAACAGCTTTCTCAGCGAAGACTTCATACTGCTTACGCTTTATACCTTTAACCGGGTCTATAACATCTTGGTTGAACCCTTCCTCAGCACCTTTATGACTCATGTAGACGAGGAGGATCACACCTCTACCCATCTGCCTAGCCACTTCAAACACAGGCTGCATACCTTCAAGCCAGCCTACGAAGGGGCTTGCGATAACTGCGTCAAACCCAGCGTTAAAATAATGCTCGACGATCGCACGGTTTGTGTGCCCAACGTCGTTAACCTTACAATCCATTATGGCTGGGAGTCGAAGTTCGTGAGCTAAGTCGACAAGAACCTTCGTTCCCTCGTAAAGCCCCAAGGGAAGCGTAACCTGCCTGTTCAATTTTAAGGCACATATGTGTGGGGAAACTGCACGGAGCACTTCCTCAGCTTTACGTAACAGCTTTTCCCTGTCAACGATGGTGAGGTCGAGGGCTAAAACAATCCTCGAAATCTTTTTCAGCGCGCTTCGCGCCATCATTTCCTTAAAATTTGACATAATCAACGCCTCTAAATTCGCTGTTTAGACCCTTACTTATCCTTTTCAGATGATTTAAATGAAGCATCTACATCAAGGCCTTGATGATGCAGTTCCAATGAGTAGGTATTCAGAAAAGAGTTTTAAACATTTTGCGGCTTTTACTCTTTATATCAAAGGTGTAAATACTACAGTAGACTGTTGAGCCGTGTATCTAGCTGTTAGGTACTTTATCTCTTAGGTATGCACCGCGGTTCGGTGACGCCGCGAGGAGCGCATACCTGCGGAGAACACCTTTCTCAGCCTTCGGGGAGGGTTGACGCCATTCCTCCGCTCGTTTGGCTATCTCGCCATCCGGCAGTCTGACATCTAACCGTCGGGCTGGAATGTCTATAACGATGATGTCACCGTCTCTAACGTGAGCTATGGGGCCGCCTTCAAAAGCCTCAGGTGATACGTGACCTATGCAGGGTCCACGGGTTGAGCCTGAGAACCGTCCATCTGTAACCAGCGCCACTGATGCTCCTAGACCCATACCCATGAGGATGGAGGTTACCATGTGCATCTCCCTCATACCAGGTCCACCTTTAGGGCCTTCGTAGCGAATAACCATAACTTCCCCCCTCTGAACCAAGCATTTCTGCAACGCGGTAACGGCTTCCTCCATGGACTCAAACACCCTAGCAGGCCCGGTATGAAGCAGCATACTCTCGTCCACAGCCGATTGTTTAACCACAGCCCCGCCGGGCGCTAGGTTTCCCCTAAGCACAGCCAAACCGCCCTCTGTGCGGACAGGATTGTCTAAGCCCCGGATAACCTGGGGGTTCGTAACCTTGGCATCCGATATATTCTCAGCCATGGTTCCCCCGGTAACCGTTAGCACGTTGAGGTGTAGGAGCGGGGTGAGCACCTTCATCACCGCGGGTACGCCTCCCGCTTCATCCAAGTCCTTTAACGTCCATGGACCTGAGGGCTTTAACGCCGCGACCTGCGGCGTCCTCCTACTAACGTCATCAAATTCTCCGAGTTCAATCCTTAAGCCGCACTCCTTAGCAATGGCTGGGATGTGGAGGAGAGTATTTGTTGAACCGCCTAAGGCGACGTCCACGGTCATAGCGTTCTCGAAAGCCTCTGCGGTCAGGATCTTTGAAGGCTTCAAACTAGCTTTCAACAACCGCATTACTTGGAATCCGCTTTCGAAGGCTAGCCTCCTTTTCTCCGCGTTGATGGCGTGGGCTGTGGCGCAGCGGGGAAGACTCATGCCCAGCGCCTCGGTAACGACGGCCATGGTGTTAGCGGTTCCCAGCATGGAACAGCTTCCCGGTGCTGGACACGCTACTTTTTCGATCTCCGCCAATTCATCATCTGTCAGCAAACCTGTTTCAACAGCTCCGATGAACTCCCGCATATCGGTTAATGTAACCGCTTGATTACGGTAGTTTCCTGGAGGCATCGGTCCGCCGGTTAACATTATGCAGGGGATGTCAAGCCTTGCTGCCGCCATCAACTGCCCCGGAATGACCTTGTCACAGCTGCCGATGAGGACCATGGCGTCGAAGCGGTGGGCTTCAACCATGAGTTCTACGGAGTCCGCTATTAAGTCCCGACTTGGCAGTGAATAAGACATACCGATATGGCCTTGGCAGAGACCGTCACAGATCGCTATTGTGTTAAACTCGAGGGGAGTGCCACCAGCGAGCCTAACTCCCTCCTTAACGGCTTCGCCTAAGGCGCGGAGGTGGATATGCCCTGGAACAACTTCATTCCAAGAGTTAGCTACCGCTACGAGTGGCTTAGCCATATCCTCCCTCGTCAATCCGAGTGCATAGAGTAAGGCGCGATGCGCCGCTCTCTCGCGTCCCTCAGTGATTTCCGTGCTTCTTCGGGTGTCCAAAGCTGACTTCGTTAATACGAAACACAGGAATATAAGTTAATTCTCCTAAATTCATTCGAAGAAAACCCTCGGAAAAACGCTGCGGGAAGGGAAGGGCTTGATAAAGGCAGGTTGCTGTGGCTTCGCTGTGCAGGGTGGAATCAATGCGTACTATAAGAAGTTTAGCCTCGTGGAGCTTCAATCAACATTCTACAAACTTCCAAGACTTGAGACCGCTAAGAAGTGGAGGAAAGCTGCTCCAGAGGGCTTCGAGTTTACGTTAAAGGCTTTCCAAGCTATAACCCATCCTGTGACAAGTCCAACATGGAGGAAAGCTGGGGTTAAGGTTCCCTTGGAGAGAGCCGAGAGGTATGGGTTTTTAAAACCCACTGATGAGAACATTGAAGCGTGGGAGAGTACACGGAGGATAGCCGAGGTTCTGGAGGCCAAGGTGGTGGTGGTCCAATGCCCACCTACCTTCATATATTCGGTTGCAACTGTAACGGATATAAATGGCTTCTTCAACTCGATTAATAGGGATGGCTTGGAAATCGCTTGGGAGCCTAGGAACCCCTCCTGGCTTCCGGAAATAGTTAAGATTTTATGTGATAAGCTCAACCTCGTACACGTGGTGGATCCTTTTAAAGAGAGAACTGTAACCGCCTACCGTGAACTCATTTATTACAGGCTTCACGGACTTGGGAAGCGGATGTACGTCTATAAGTACACTGATGAAGACCATAGAAGACTTTACACGGAGTTTGTGGAACCCTACACCCAGTATGGGAAGGAATTCTACATTCTCTGGAACAACGTAGCCATGGCTGAGGACGCGGAACGTTTCCAAAAACTCATATCAAAGAAATATTCTGAGCGGCTTTCATGCAGCCAACATGGCTTGACTTGAGTTGACCTAACATGCCTTGGTTTCAAAATTGTTTATAGTCCTTGGGCTTAACGCTTAAAGCTTGGAACGGCTGCATAAGGGAGTGGCTGTCGTCATGAGTGTCGAGCGTAAAATCCCCGTGGCTATGGCTACTCAGCATCCTGACTCAGCGAGCCGCAGTGTATCCGTTCAGGAGGAGGTTGATGAGGCGCTTCTCTCCCTTAGCCATGGGGAGAAGGGGTTTGGCTGCGACGAGTACCTAATCGATTATATGGGTAAGCTAACGCCGTATCATCAGATAGGTCAGGTGATCCGGAGGATTAACCAGGGTTCAGGGCTTATACCTGGTCGAGACGTCTTCATAACACCTAGGTTGGTAAGCTCCTTTGAGGATGAACCCTTCAGGCAGTTGATGGCTATTCTCGCCATCATGGAAGGTATATACTACTCTATGAAAAGGTTTGGGGAGCAGGGTGTTATAGAATTCGTTCAAGCCATGCCTAAGAGTGTTTGGGATCTTAAACGATGCAGGGATAGGGTTAACCATTTCTTCAAGCCCTTAGCCGGGGAGCTTAATGGATGGAAGAACGGTATGGAGCTTAGGGTGATCCCGCTCCTTGAAGGAGTTCCCGAACAGGTTTCTGTTCACGAAACCCTTCCTAAATCCATTAAGGTGCTAGGTGTTAAAGACTACTTTAGGGTTTTCCTCGGAAAATCTGAGACCGCGCTTGTCTACGGGCATCCAGCATCCGTGCTCTCCTGTAAACTCGCCATATCTGATGGCTACCGGGTACGGGAAGAGCTTGGAGTGGAGGTTCACCCCATTCTAGGCGGCGGGGCTTTACCCTTCAGAGGGCACTTCACGCTTGCCAACGCTGGGAATTTCCTGAATGAGTACAGTGGAGTTAAGACGTACACCGTTCAATCAGGTATGATTTACGACCATGGCGTAGAGGAAACCCGGAAGCTTGTTGAAACCATGAAGGAAGCTGTCCAAGCCAAGCCTCTATCCGTTGATGGATACGAACGGGGAAAGCTTATGCAAACAATCGCCATCTTCGCGAAGAACTACCTCACGACCTTAAGCGAGGTTGCTGAGGCTGTTTCAAAAGTAGCTGAGGTAGTCCCAGACCAACGAGACCGGGTCCTAAGCTCAGGTTACGTTTCATACTACCGTGAGCTTCGAAAGCACAGGGAAATCGACGCCTTCCTCACTCTATGCCCAGACTCTGAGGTGAAGCAAGCCTTCACAGCCATCGATAGAAAGACTCTAGCCATACTCCCGAGGGCCGTAAAGTTCACCGCTGCACTCTACACCTGTGGGCTTCCACCGGAGTTTCTGGGTACAGGTGAAGCCTTAAGGGAAATCTCTGAGCGGATGGGTCAACGATGGCTTGAAACCCTCATAGAGGAGGTACATCCATCTCTTAAAGACGATATACAGTTCGCGTCCAAGTTCCTAAACCCAAGCCCCAGCGTTAACATCGTCTTAACACCTCGGATCAAGCAGGGTATCGATTACCTAAGGGAATACTTTACGTTTGAGGAGCCTGATAGCGGTCATCAGATTCTCACAGGGATGGCGATGCTCTACATCAAGAATTTATGGGAGGGGCGTGTAGATAAGGTTGTGAAACGGGTTGCCTTAACCATTTACCCCGGTCGAGTCGCGGAGTACCTGACAGGCTCTGTTTCCGAAAACCTGAAAAAGCTCATATTGGACATGGGTAAGATAAGGGGTTCACTCGGATAATCATTTATGTAGCGTTTCAACCGGACTTAAATTGAGTTAAACTTGATCTAAACGGTGCATAAATCGAATGCGTCTCAACGGTTCGTGCTTTCCTCATAAAACTTTTAAGCGATGTGGGTTAAACGAGTTTTAGGTGACCCTATGTCAGTTACTTGGAACTTGGCGCCGGGCGCTCGAGCGATTATCCCAACGAATGGGAATCTCCTCGGAACTTATATGAGAGGTTGGTGGCAGGCTTCTACGGAAGCGTCCCACGGGTGTCTCCTTGAACGTGTATTCATGACCCGCGTTGACCCTGCTATCCCATCTAAACCAGGCGCGGTTCTACTTAACATGAGGAGTATCTCAAGGGCAATACTGGGTCCCTGTACATCCACTGTTCCAACTACGCACGAGGATTTCTTGGAAGTTATGTACGTAGCCTCAGGGGGAGGGCGTGTGGAGGCTGGTGATCAAGCCTGCGCGGTGAGAGAGGGAAGTATGGTGCTTTTCCCAGCTGGTATGAGTCATAAATTGATCAACGATGGATGTGAATCCCTTGAATTAATCATAATTACTAATGACCGTGAAAAAGATATCACCGCTGAGAAGGAGTTTAAGCATTCAAACTACCATGATAACCCCATTACAACCACAACTTCGCACTGGCATCACATCTGCTACTCTGTAGGTGTCGGTGGGGGAGTAGGCACCATCGTTGTAGGCATCGACGCAATGCGGATCGCTGAGCCTCACGGACATGGACCGGATAAATTTGACGAGGTTTGGTACCAGCTGAAAGGAACCAGCCTCTTGCTGCTGGGTAATGAAATTGGTAGACAGCATGTTGGACAGGCGTTCAACTGCCCTCCTAACGTGCCCCACGCCTCCATCAATGACAGCTGCGAACTCATGAAATGGCTTTACATCTCCATGCGGGAATAACCAGTCGGGTTCTTCAGGTTTGGATGAGCTAAACCTATTATGACTTATAACTTTTAATGTTTCAGTGTCTCAATGCCTATTAAGAGAAGGGGTACTATCTCTTTAAGCCTGTTCTAGCTTTTAGTGACCTCTATAATCATCTGCCTTACTTTCTCAACGTCAGCGGTAATGTTTACTTGGCATGGCTCAGCTTTTTCAAAGAGCTTCCTGAACAGTTCAGCCCTCCGCTCTTCCTTCCGCTTCCCGAAGCTTATTAAGTAATTATTATACCAACGCTCCGAAGCCTTCCTCAGAACCTCCACGGCTTCATCAGGGTCAAGGGACTTTATCACCATATTATCGCTCGGGTCTCGTTTAAGTAGGAAGGTTTTGTTGACGCGAATCTGGTCGACTACCCTCTCAGGAGCCATCATAACCCTCGGGTCAACCATCACCCTTGGATAACCGGGTAGATACTTTTCTCTAGGGTCATCTGGGCGGACGTTCTCCAGCTTATTCTGCCTATAGAGGGATTCAAGCCAGGGAAAGTTCTTGATCGAGTTCGTCCGCATGTAGAACTTCTTCTCTGAGGCATCACCCACTGCTTTCCCCCCGACGAATCGGACGAAGATCCAGTCGTCTTGGTGGAATTCACCATCTGGATGGTAGAACGCTGGGCCGTAGGAGTGGGTGGTTTTACCCGCGTTGGTTGGGCCGATGAGGAGGAATCCTTTTTCATCCACCGCACCGGAGGCTCCGTGAACTGATAGTATTCCGAACTGGTCTTCAAGGATGTCAGCCGCCAACCCGAGGGCGGTAGACTTTGTCTGACCATAATAATCCGTGTTTAGGATTATGGCCGTTCTGGTTTCGGGGTTGTAAACGCCGCCTGCGTTGATCTCAGGCTTGGAAACCGGATGTTCGTATAAATCTTCTAGGCTTATCCTCCCACCGTCATCGATCACGTAAACCTCGCCGTGGGGTATCACGAAGGGGGACCACTGATACCAGTTATCACACCAGAAATCGTGTACATGCTCAATGTTCGTGTAAAGCCTGATGTTTAGGCCGTTGAAGTAGGCGTCGTCTATATACTTAGCGAAGGGGCGGCAGTAGGATACGAGGGCGTCGCGTCTCTCAATTGAAATCATCATCGTTTCATCGTAGGGCCTAACCCTCTCCTTGAACCGCGTTTCAACCCAACCAGCCATAGCTGATTCCTAAACTCACATGCCTATGACGTTTATAAATCCAGCTGGTTTAACCCACTTACTTCCCATATAGAATTTTCAGGAGACGAATAAATACCGCTATGCCCGGGTTTCCGAGCGTAGCGTGATGATGATTCTATCCAACGTGGTCTTAGCTCTATCGAGGCGTTTCCGGTAGTCACTAAGTAGCTTATCGTAAACCTCCCTTGAAACCCTCCGGGCCCTGTATCTCTCCATAAGCTCACTGATGCTCGCCTCAACAGCCTCAATTTCAGCCTCAGCCTCGTCGAGGCGGTTCAACATGTCAACGTACCTTGTCCCAAGCTTCCTCAGCTGAGGCCCGGCTTCACTGATAGTTCTCTCTAAGTCCCTCCTCCGCCTGTTTGTGACTTCACTGCGTCTCCTGAAATCCGTTCTTGAAACCCTGCCTCTTCGATACTCATCCGTAAGCCTTTCAAGCTCAAGTCTTAACGCCACCTTCTCATCGTAGGCTTCGATGAACTGCTTCATCAACGGTGTAGGGATTGATGGGAGTGGTTTAGCGGGTTTCCCCCGCTTGGAAACGAAGTATATGGTTGCAACTATGGCGACGGCTATGAATATGTATAGTGCAGGTCTGAAGGTTGCCCATAAGAGAATGTACCGGTACCTAATCGTGAAGACATATTCGTGAAGAAGGGTTATGTTATCCCCAGTCCATGAAAGAGTTTGCTGAAGCTCCCCGGTCCTGTTCCATGAAAGCTTTATGGGGGTGGCTTCGATGAAGGTGGCGCCTTCTGGAAGCACAACCTCCACGGTTACCCTCTTGACAGCGGTCTTCAACGCCATGAATAACCTGAGCGTAAGCTGGTAATCGGGGTTGAAGAGGGTGTAGTTAAGGAAGGGCTTTGTTGGAAGCGTGTATGTGATGGTGAAGGTTGCCAGCATACCCTTTTCTAAATCATTCCTGAGCGTCACGGTGATATTCGTATTCTGGGTCTCATTCCCTATACTGGCTGTTTGCGTAAGCTTCCCCAGGAAGTCTTCAACAACCACGTCACGGGCTCCCTTTTCAAGCATAAGCTTTACGGTTGACAGCGTCAAGGAAACCGTGTTACGTATTTGATATGTGTCTGAAACCATGATCTTTCCTTCCGGGGAGACTGTTACAACCCGTTTTGCATACTCAAATGCAACGGCTTGGAAATCCCCTGAGAACGCTATGGTTTCAACGCGTTCAGTGAAGGCTTCTAATGGAGCCTTCGTAAGGTTGAGAGAAGTCTCATAACTCCCATATGTGACATTAAAGTCTTCTGGGTAACTAACTAACCCAAATGTGCCCTGCTTTGTAACCACAATCGTAGCTGAGACCCTAGACACGTTGAAGGGGAAAATGGGGTAAAGGAACATGCTTAACTCATACTGTTGATATGTGGAGTTATAGTATAACATGTTTGAGAAGACTAGGTATAAATGAATAACAGTCGTTTCACCGGGTAGCAGAGGCTTTGAAAGCCGGATATTAAAACCGTCGATCCCTGCTTTTCCAAGTGCTTCACGCTCGATCTGAAGCTCGTCTTCCCCTGAGGCTCCGTAGGCAACCGCGTAGAAAAGTTTCGCAGAGAAGTTCTGTGGGAAGCCGACCTTGAAGGATTCCAAGGCGTCCCCTCCGAGGTTCATAAGGGTAGCTGTTTCATTAACGAGGACGCAGCCTCCATCGTAGACCTTAACTGTGTGGCTGACATCAACGGATAGGCTCTGACCTGAGAGGTTCTGTGAGGTAACGGGAGATACTGGTAGAAATGAGGTGGTGAGGAGGATGCAGAGTAGAAGCATTGGAAAAACAAGGTTCCCCCTCATCTTGACATCCCTTTAACCCATAGGTTGACTTAGTGTTTAAACCTCGGAGGCTATTAATTATTTGCCTCAGTGATAAGCTGCGCAGCCTCTTTTTTACGAGCTTCCAAGGTCTTTATGTAGGCTTGGCTGACGAAGAGACCGCATCCGCAGCTTCCTTGAGCCGAGATCTCCTCCTTATGTGCTCTACACGGACATATGTTCAGCCAATCTTTCTCCTTAACCCCTGTGATAGGCTTACAAGGGCAGTAAGCAAGTCCATACTTGACCTTGTTCTCCGCTAAGAGCCGTAAGGCATGACTCACTACGTCTCCCTCGGGGTTGAGGAGGTAACGGCTTTTCTCAACATAGGCGTTCACCATCTTCGTAACGGACTGTAAGGCTTGGCGGAGTTTCTCGTTTTCGCAGTTCATGATGGTGTCGTCAGCCTCCTACAGGTCTTATGCTTGAAGCCCTTCACCCATCGGTGCTATAACCCCCACGATCCAAGTATAAAGCCTTTACCTAAAACCCTGTAAGCCAACGTAGTCAACTAAACTTAACAGATAAATAATGCCTCAGCCTCTAAGAAACATGAGGAATTAATAATGTCTAGGCTAATGGTTGGTGAGCCGGCGCCGGGTTTCAAGAACCTCCTAGGCGTCGATGGAAAACGTTACAGCCTTCAGGATTTCAAGGACAAGAAAGTCGTTGCCATCATCATCAGCTGCAACCACTGCCCAACAGTGAAGGCTTATGAAAGCAGGATGATAGGGATGCAAAGGGAATACGCGAAGCGGGGGTTCTCACTTATAGCGATCAACCCAAACGATTCAAGACTGTACCCGGAGGATAGTTATGATAACATGGTTGTCAGGGCTAGGGAGAAAGGCTTCAACTTTCCCTACTTAAGGGATGAGGATCAAGGTGTGGCGAGGACCTACGGGGCTGAGAGAACCCCTGAAGTCTTCCTCCTCGACGGGAAACGGGTGCTTCGATACCATGGCCGTATCGATGACAACATCGAAGACCCTAAAGGGGTTCGCGTCCACTACCTCCGCGACGCAGTTGAAGCCCTACTCACTGGGAAAGCCGTGCCCGTAGCGGAGACAACACCTGTAGGCTGTACCGTTAAATGGGCTTAGGAGCTTAGAAGCCCATCCACCCTTTTTCTCGGTATCCCTTAATCAAGGAAACTCCGTGATCAGGCTTTTTCGGTTAAAGGCTCGAAGTTATCGTCTCCGTTAAAGCTTTTTAGACCGCGCCTCGATAGTGGAAGGTCGTGGGTTTCATGCCGAGGGTTTACAAAATCGCGGTTTTACCGGGTGACGGTATAGGTCCTGAGGTTGTGGAAGCAGCTTTAAGGGTTTTAGTAACCGTTCAAGACGTAACCGAGGGCTTAGAGCTTAAGCTCATAAGGGGTGAAGCTGGCTACAACTGTATCCCCAAGTATGGGACAAACCTGCCGAAGCAGACCCTGGAGATGTTGAAGGAAACGGATGCCTGTCTTAAGGGTCCGATGACCACACCTGAGGAGCCGGGCTCCCCTGTCAGCGTGGCGGTTACAGTTAGGAAACTTTTCAACCTGTACGCAAACGTGAGGCCTTGCAGGTCTCTACCCAACGTGCCATCATTAAACCCGGATGTCGACCTCGTCATCCTCAGGGAGAACACTGAAGGTTTGTACGCGGGAACTGAGTATGAGGTCGCTCCAGGTATCGGTGTAGCCATGAGGCTGATCACCAGCGCGGCTTCGGAGAAAATAGCGAGGTTTGCGTTCAACATGGCGTTGAAGCGGAGGAGGCATGTGACCTACGTGCATAAAGGGAATGTTCTAAAAATCACGGATGGGATTTTCAAGGGAGCCGTTCTCAACGTGGCCAAGGAGTTTCAAAAGGTGATAGTAGACGACCTACACGTCGACGCTATGGCTATGCAGCTTATTAAGCGGCCTGAAGCCTTCGACGTCATCGTGACGACGAACATGTTCGGTGACATTCTATCCGATGAGGCGGCGCAGGTTGTAGGAGGCTTAGGCTTCGCCGCGGGTGCAAACATCGGTGATACATACGGTATGTTCGAGCCAGTCCACGGTTCAGCGCCTAAATACACGGGTCAGAACAAAGTTAACCCTGTGGCAACGATCTTAGCTGAAAAGATGATGCTTGAGCACCTAGGGCTTGATGAAGCCGCCTTCAAAGTGGAGAAAGCCGTCTTGGAGGTTTTAAGGGAGGGAAGGGTGAGAACCTACGACCTCGGAGGCTCGGCGAAGACGAGTGAGATGGGTGAAGCCGTAGCGGAAAAGGTCGCTCAACTCTAGAGTCCTCAGCGAAGACCGTAGGATTTCAGGTGTTCAGATTTATTTATAAAGCCTCCGGTGATATGCTTAAGGGTAATACCTTTTGTAATGGTTTCTCTTAAAGAGGGAGAAGCATAACCTCCGCTAATGTTGCTACATTAAAGCCTGTTACTTCCCACAGCTACCGTACTTTCGAGCCAGTTTCAGCATATATTCATAGTTCTGAAGAGATACTGATGGGGGTACAGAGTGGTCTGAGCCTAGGATGTAGCCTCCTCCCCTGCATGCGGTTGGAAGCTTAGATGAGACCTCTGTCTTCACGTCTTCAAAGGTGCCTGATAGAGCTCTTACATCCATGTTACCGTGAAACGCCAACTTACCACCGTATCTCTTCTTAAGATCCCTCACATCCATCCCGGCTTTAGCTTCTAAAGGATGTAGAGCCGTCACACCAGCTTCAATGATGTCTTGTATGATCGGTCGTACATCACCGTCGGTGTGGAGGATAACTGGCAGTCCACGGTTACGGAAGGGCTGGAACATCCTTTTGTGAGGTTCAGCTAGAAACCTGCGGTAATGGCTGGGGCTGAAGAATGGTCCGTTGCTATAGGCTAGGTCGCCTGCTGGGCGTACACCGTCAACTCCTACGTCGATAAGGCTTTTCCCGCATTCAGCCATGAAGTCGGCGAGTTTATCAAACATGTAGGCTAGGAATGTCGGAGCCCTTATGAAGCTGGCGCATAGGTTGTAGGTGCCGATTAAAGCCCTCACGATCTCGAAGGGTTCACCCATACCTGCGACGACGAAGTACCTTTTCTGAAGGTTCCTCACTCCCTTCTCCAAATCTCCTCTGAAGGGGTACCTGGGGCTGATAAGCCTCAGCGGGTCGTTGACGTCGAGGAAGGGCTCAATCCTCTCCTTAAACTCTTCGAGTTTTCGCACAGCGGGTACAAGGAAGTGTGGAGTACCGCTCCGCCCCTTCCAACGCTTGTTCATGCTTCCCCAGCCGTCCGTGGATATACGCCAGCGTTCTGTCTCCTCGTAGGTGAAGGATTCGTACCTCGGGCTTAGGTCGAAGGAGATGAAGTACATGTCGAAGCCGAAGTAGTCGGATACCTCCACGCCTTCAGCGGGAAAGCCCTCCCTCTTCCAACGGTCAACGGTTTCAGGCCATGGAAAATCCTGAACAGGTACCACATCGGTTTCCTCAAAGTTAAGCGCGCGTATAACCCTCTCCCTTGAATCCATACTGACACCACCTTATCTCTACAATGATGATCGATGGGTAAACCCTGTTAAGTTTTACGGCTGGAAGGTCTAGGATTAGACTCGGAGGCATCGATGGCACCGCCGAAGCCGGTTAGAACTCGTTTAAAGCTGGCTGGGTGTGGGTTTAACGCTAAACTACACTCTATTTTGAATTAACCTAACGGAAAAACTAGGTCTTTAAAACGTGACGATTTCGTCCCTCATTCTACAAGTGACAACCTTGGGTTCCCCCTTTGAGTAAGGTATTTATGCTTTACCCGTCAAATGTCGATGCTGGGGTTAAGATGGGTTCTCCTGTATGGTTAAGTGATATGAGCCTATGTCTTCCGAAAACTGCTTTCTCAACCGATCGGAGGAAGTACCGTTGGCAGCTCATCGACTATGAAGCTGAGGGGGTAAATGGGGTGATGCTCTCCGCCGGTCCGGAGACAGACGCCCCTGATGTCACTTACTCTCCGAACCTTCGAGGCTGGTACGCGGTCTACGTTGGTATTTGGGGTGCACGCTTGGCTGAAGGGGAAGCGCATATGGTCAAGGTCCGTCTCAAGGATGATCCATGCTTCACCGTGTTCACCCGGGAGAAACCTAGCCTATACACTTTGGAGGAGGGTTTCTGGAAATACATTGACTTGACAGGGCGAGACATCGTAATAGGGCAGCAGAAGTCGGGTTTCCCAACCAGCGCCTCCCTAGCCTACATCAGGCTGGTTCCGCTTAACGAGGATGAGGTGATAAAGGTCAAGAAGGATTGGGCTGATGGAGATGCTAAGAGGCTGATCGCGGCGAACGATGCCTTCAGCGACTTCTACCAAAAGCGTTCAACCACGAAGGAGGGGATCCTGGAAATGGTTGAACCCTACAGGAACACGGATTTCAAGAAGATCTTCTGGGAGGTCGGCTACGGTGAAACCACGCTATACGGCAGTGCATGTGGTACTATAATTGGTGAAGGGATTGAGGATTTTTCACGGATAGGCGACCGCTACGCCTACGAGAGCATCCAAATCCTAAAGGCTAAGGGCATCAACCCCCTCAAGACGGCTATGGAGCACGCACATAGCATGGACCTTGAGTTCCACGTAAGCCAACGCGTTGAACAATTCTGCTATGCTCCTCCATGGGAAACTTTCTTCTCTACGCGCTTTTACGCGGCGCATCCTGAGCTGCGGCTTGTAGATAGGGATGGGACCGAGGTCGCGGGTTTAAGCTATGCCTATCCTGAGGTTAGGCGTTATTATATATCGGTTTTGAAGGAAGCTGCTGCATGTGGGGCTGACGGAGCGGTTGTTATCTACGTTAGAGCTCCCCCGATTATTCTTTACGAGAAACCCTTAGTTGATGGTTTCAAAGAAAGTTATGGGCTGGACCCGAGAGCGGTTGATGAGAGGGATGATCGGTGGTTACGTTATCGGGCTGGCTTCATCACGCAGTTTATGCGGGAACTACGGCTGGCTATGGATGAGGTCGGCGAAGGACTTGGAAGAAGGCTTGAAACATCGGCTATAACCTTGGCTACAGGCGGTGAAAACCTGTTCTATGGACTGGATATTGATGTGTGGGTGAAAGAGCGCTTAATCGATAACCTGATCCCGTATCCCTGCCACGCCGACCACTCATTCGAAGAGATTGATATGAACTACTACAGAAACGTAACTGGAGGTTCTAGGTGTAATCTTTACCCGAATGTGATGCCGCGGCGTATGCCTCCAGAAGAGTTTAAGAAGAAAGCTCTTAGCTACTATGACGCTGGAGCCGATGGGCTCTTCTTCTGGGATACGAATGCGCGTCACGACACTACTTCCATATGGGCGACTGTGAGGCGTCTAGGCCACATAGGGGAGTTGAAGGCTTGGATAATTGAGGGGAAGCGTGAAGAGGAGCCGCGGACGATGAAGGTTCTGAAACTAGGCGGCTACACGATGTTTAAGTACTCCCCCTACCGAGGAGGATGACCAAATAGCTTAGCTTGGTTAAACACATAGGCTGAATATTCCCGTCTTTTTACCAACGCCTAGAGGATGTTCTCTTTAGTGGGAGACGAACATAAACGAGATAGCTCCTCACACCAGTTTGTCTATGCTTTGATGTATCTCTTATATCCGCAGGCAACCATCTTTTTTAAAAGTTAAACCACGGCTTTACGCGTATGGTTCATCCAGTCAGTTCTCTTTCGCGTTCCTTTGGATATTTTGGGAGAAGTCTAGGCTTTTCTAATCTCGATTTTCCCCAGCTTGTTGTCTACACCTGCGAAGAGAACTATACCGTGAGCCCTCACCAATTCTGTGTATAGACTTATCGGATTATTGACTTTAGTTAACTGTCGGGCGTTGTAGGCGCAGATAGCCGTGATTGGGATGTCGAGTATTCGATGTAATTCCCTCTCGTACTCCATTAACTCCATGGTTAAACCGTGTTGGAAGAAGCACGCCATTTCTCCGGTTACTCTCAGTCCCTTAAACCCCTTTTTCAAAGCCTCATTGTACAGCTTGTTCCACAAGCCTACAGTTGTGGGTATGTCAAACCTTTTGTTTATTATGTAAACATCGCTGTATGCAAGAATACGTAAGGCACCTGTTCTCTCACCGTTTTCAACATCAATGCCGAATCCCTTCATAGCCTCTCTTATATCGCTTGGACTCTCCTCTGCGGCTACATACGCTGCAGCCTCATCCCTTTCTATTCCAGCTTTAAGATAGTTGAAAAGAACGTTGTGCTTAGCTTCTGGGGTTTCATACACGAATATTACGTGGTCTCTTGGACGAAGTTCACCGACAAAACGCGTTACCTTCTCAGAAACGGCTTTTGTTTGAACAGCGCTTGCGTTTACGGAACTATGCCATACCTCCTCGAAGTTTCTCTGGAGCAGTCCGACAAGGTTTACATCATCCGTCCACAGAGCGGGACTTCCTGTAAAACGTGGATCTTTTGATGTTGAAATCAAAGCCTCCCTGTCATCAACGGTTATGTAATGACTTGGCAGCTCATCCACATACTTTATGTGAAGGCATCTCCTAGATGCCTTAGATCCATCTAGACCGTATTTCTTTATGATTTTCAGAACTGAGTCCTCATACTCGGGAACTTCTAAAACTATCCGAACCTTTACACCCTTCTCCATAACTTTCTTAAGCGGCTCAACGTAATCAAGTAGAATATGAGTGAACTCATCTCTGGAAATGATGAGGTCGATCTCCTTTTGAGCGTTTTCAGTCATAGTCAGTACCTTGTTGATTATCAAATCCCGCTGTGATAGGAGTATGAAATGAGTCTCATCTTCGAATGTGGGCTTCACTTTTTTATAGGCTTTAAGTTGTTCTAATAATGCCTCCGTCTTAGCCTTTAATGCAGTAACTTTCTTGTCAGCGGCCTCTTGTTCGCGGCTGATCAGGATGGAAAGCGCCTCTTCCACTGGTGTAGCTCTTACTTTAATCGGTTTACCTAGGATTTTTTCAGTTAAACCCATTTTTCCCAGCGTGGGCAACATTCTGTACACCTCTTCTCGACGTACTTTTGATACCTTTGAAACTTGGCTGATAGAGGCAGCGCCTAGTTGAACTACGGCTAAGTAGACCTTTGCCTGATTAGAGGTGAGCCCAAAATCGCACAGTGTCTCAGCGTCTTTATCTAAAGACAGCACGGTAAGCCCTCTTAACCATCTTTCTGTAACTGTAGTATAACAACCACATATACTTATGATTTTCTACCTCTATCAAGACATTAGGTGCCTATATTACAATTGATGGAGGTAAAGTGCATGATTTTAAGATACGCCATTGAAGGAACTGAAAAAAGCCGCTGTTTCAGATATTTTCTAAGAAAATTCAAGATCCTGAGTGCCAACAGCTATTTTCCAATATAGCGTCTTCCTTATCCATCCAAGGAATTGAACATTGTTTAAGTTTACGTTCACCTATTTGCCTGAGAAGGTAATTCAGACTAAACGAATTTCCGATTGCGTGGTTGTGATTCTACAGTCACAAATGTTTATATACCCAATCGCCCAAAATTAATTATAATTATTAAAAGGAGGAAAATACGTATGAAAGTTAGGATTATGCTTTCAGCATTTCTATCAACCCTCTTGATTCTATCAATCCTCATCAATTCTACGGTTCTAACATCGAGCTTTGCGGTACCAATGCCCCCAGCGGATTTTCCAACACTAGATCCCTTGACCATACCTAAATACGTCAACCAGTTGGTTAAACCTCCA
>Ga0209314_10000006_pt1 | contig 81671 bp, 66 predicted proteins | sample I19B2metaG_FD_184146 | JGI IMG/M metagenome (GOLD analysis project Ga0209314, IMG submission 184146) | Lake sediment bacterial and archeal communities from Gulf of Boni, Indonesia to study Microbial Dark Matter (Phase II) - ​I19B2 metaG... | ecosystem: Environmental > Aquatic > Freshwater >... | reverse complement strand
GTTCATCCTTCAGAAAACGGACCAGGGCACAAAATCGGTAAAACTTGAAATTACCCAGAATGAACTTGCTGATTATTTTGGAGTGGCCAGGCCGTCAGTGGCAAGGGCACTGGGTGATATGGAGGAGGATGGTTTAATAGAAGCAAACGGGAAAAATATCAAAATAATTGACAGGCAGGAGCTTGTAAAGCTGACAGCAGACTGAAATTTCTAAGCCGGAAGTGTTATGATGATACAGGTCCCTTCTCCGGGAGCACTTTCAACAGATATTGTTCCTTTGTTAAGCTTTACCAGATCATAACAAAGAACAAGTCCGAGTCCTGTTCCCTTTTCATTTTCAGTTCCTGCCGTACTTTCTATTTCAGTTGATGAAAAAAGGATCTTTTGTTTGTTTAAGGGGATGCCTACCCCATTGTCACAGATCTTAAGCATCACCCCTTCATTGTTGGATGTCTTATCTTTCAGCAATATGCTTATTCTTCCTCCTCTGTGGGTATATTTAACAGCATTGGACAAAATATTCCTGATCACTATATCCAGAAGATCCTTGTCAAAGTAAGAAATTGTGTTGCCTACCTGTGTGAAGTTCACCAGGATATCTTTTTTATCAGCAGTCTCTTTGAATATGCTAAGGTTGGTAAGAACGAGTTCTGCAAGATCCTGTCTTTCAGGAGAGTATTTTATTTTATCCTCCTGTTCTCTGCCCCAGACCAGCATGTTTTCAAGTAGATTTATTACCATCTGTGCATATTCAATACTAGAATTTGCGAATGTGTCATATTTCTCCTTGTATTCTTTTTCCTTCAGGAGATTGAGCATGTAAAGAATATTCACAACAGGGCTTCTGAGATCATGTGCAATTACGGAGAATATCCTGTTTTTGAGACGAATTGTTTCTGATAGCTTATTGTTCTGAAGGGCTATCATATTACTTTGCTTTTCTATTTCACTATTTCTGGCAATTATCTCCTGTGTCCTTTCATTTACAAGTATCTCAAGATTCCTGTTCATAAATTCAAGTTCACCCTGCAGTTTCTCCTTTTCATTAAAGGCTTTTATCCATTTGTACATCATTAAACCTGCCTGGATGAATACAAAGAGCAGAATAAAATATGTAAGAATATAACCGTCAGGTTTCACTGCTTTTCCACTTGCAACCTGAATATCATGGATACCGCCGAAAAGAAGCAAAATGAAAGCAGTGAAGTATAGAATATCAATTATATTCTTTTTAAGGGCTCCTCTGAAGCTTATTATTATCGGATATAGTATAAGAATAAGGACTGAAGGATAATATAATTGAGTGGTATAACTAAAGATTTTAACAGGCAGGAATAAAGTAAGTACTGATATTATAGAAAATATGGCAGTGAAGATCAGGGCAACTATTTTAATATACTTTGAAGGATAGATAATGTAAAGGAACCAGCCGCAGGCAATAATTAGAATCAGAAGTCCAAGGTATTCAAATCTGATGATCCATTCCCATGACATATCCACTATATTACTGATAAGATAGTGTGATGTGAACAGAGGTCTGACAGCCAGGCAGATAGTTGCAATACTGAAAAACAGTGTCTCTGTTTCCTTTTTTGATATAAGATAGAAAAGCATGAAAAACACTGAAAATCCAAGAAGCAGGCTTATTACTGACCACTGCCATGCCCAGCTGTTTGCAAGTTTCTTCTGTACCATGGAAAATGTACCAAGACGTGCAGGCAGCCAGAATCCACCTCTTCTGTGATCATAGTTAGAGACATTTATTATAATGGACAGAGTATCTGTTGAGGGTCGCAACCTGAAGAAATTCTTCCTGTATTCAGGCACTGATTCGTCAGCATTTTTACCGGGGACTCCGTTTCCTCCAAGATATTCACCATTTATATAGATGTCATAAGATGAATCGAAAACAGGCAGATCAATTGCAAGAGCTTTCTGAAGTCCTTTTGGCAACAGAACAGTAAGTCTGTATGTGGCATAGCCGAAAGGTTCTGTTTTTACTGATAATTTCTGATATTCTGTCCAGTAGGATGGTACTTTCCCGTAGCAATCAGGCTGTATTGATTTATTCTCAAAATCATGTGGATGAAGCATTTTTTTCCAATAGAACTCCCATTCACCGTTCAGACTGACACTAAAATCTTTATCATTTTCAAGACTGCTCAGATCCATTATCCCTTGTGAGGCAGAAGGTATTCCCTGGCTTGCCACTGAATTACAAATAGCAAAGCTAAAGAGAGCCAGATAAAACAAAAACCTCATTACCATCGATGATAGTTGTAGGATGTGGTACTAAAGTTACGCCAAATTAATGAATTAACCACTCAATTATTTTAACCCTCTGTTCACAAGGAGTGCATCAATTCCGGGCTCTTTGCCTCTGAATGCAATATACATTTCAAGAGGATCACGTGTACCACCTTTTGAGAGTATCTCTTTCTCAAACCTGGCTGCAACTTCCTTATTGAAAATGTTGCCGGTTTCCTTGAATGCCTGGAATGCATCAGCATCAAGGATCTCTGACCACATGTAAGCATAATAACCGGCAGCATAGCCTGAAGCCCAGATATGATTGAAATATGTCGACCTGTAGCGGGGTTTGATCTCAGGTATCAGTCCGTATTTATCCATGGCTGTTTTTTCGAATTGCCTTATGTTGATATCAGAAGTATCTGTTAATGAGTGATATTCCATATCAAGTAATGAGGCAGCCAGGTATTCAACTGTTGCAAAGCCTGTATTGAATTTACTTGCCTTATCAAGTTTTTCAACTATTTCAGCCGGTATCACCTCTCCGCTCTTGTAATGTTTTGCATATACTTTAAGGACCTCAGGTTCAAGAACCCAGTGTTCCATTATCTGTGAAGGAAGTTCAACAAAGTCGCGTGGAACGGAAGTACCTGATACTCCGGGGTAAGTTGAATTTGACAGAAGCTGGTGAAGTGCATGTCCGAACTCATGGAAAACAGTCGATGCTTCATCTGCTGTCAGAAGTGAAGGCTTGTCTGCAGTGGGTGGAGTTGAGTTGGTAACCATTGTAACCACAGGTGTAATCATTTTTCCGTTGATATCACGGCTCTGTCCCCTGTATGCACCGCACCAGGCACCATTCCTCTTTGAAGCACGCGGATAGTTGTCAATCATCAGAATACCTACATGTTCACCATTCCTTTTTACTTCAAAGGTATTTACATCAGGGTGATATTTTGGAATATCGGTTCTCGGTGAAAAATCAAGGCCATAAAGCTGATTTGCAACGTAAAACATTCCCTGAATTACATTGTCTATTTTGAAATATGGTCTGGTAATTTCGTCATCAAGATCATATTTGGCCTTTTTTATTTTCTCTGAATAGTACCACCAGTCCCATGGTTCCAGTTTGAATTTGCCCCCTTCTTTTTTAATTATTTCCTGTTGTGCCTCTGCTTCCGCTTTTGCGACGGGAGTTGCAGCGGCCCATACCTGTCCCAGAAATTCCTTAACCCTGTCGGGTGTTTTGGCCATATTGCGTTCAAGTACAAAATCAGCATAACTGCTATATCCCAGGAGCTTAGATCTTTCAACTCTCAGATTTGCTATACGGGCAATTATTTCTTTGTTATCATACTTGTTGTCATTATCGCCTTTCATGAAATAGGCCGTAAAGAGCTTCTGACGAAGATCCCTTTTGGCGGAATATTTGAGGAATGGTTCCATTATCGGATACTGAATTGTGAATACCCATTTTCCATCCATCTTCATGCTTTTTGCAGTCTGCGCAGCCTGCGCCACAACTCCTTCAGGAAGACCTGAGAGATCTTCTTTATTGTCTATTACCAGTTTGAAATCGTTGGTTTCTGCCAGAAGATTCTGACCAAACTGCACAGAAAGAAGCGACATTTCCTGGTTAATTTTGCGGAGTTTGTCCTTATCTTCCAGCGATAAAGCAGCACCGCTTCTGACAAATCCCTTATAAGTGTCTTCCAGGACTCTTTTTTCTTCATCTGTAAGTGTGAACTTTTCACGGTTCTCATAAACAGATTTTACCCTTTGGAATAGTGTATCGTTCAGATTTATATCATCCCTGTGCTTTGAAAGGATGGGAGACAGTTCTTTGTTAAGCTGCTGAAGAGTATCGTTGGTATTTGCTGAATTCAGGGCTCCGAAAACCCTTCCGACGCTTGTAATAAGTTCTCCGCTGTATTCCAGAGCCTTTATGGTATTTTCAAAAGTAGGTTCTTCAGGATTTGTGATGATTGCATTGATCTCTTTTTTCTGTTCCTCAATGCCCTGAAGATATGCCGGCATATAGTGGGCTGCTTTTATCTTTTCAAACGGAGGAACTTCGAAGGGGGTTCCATAGCTTTCATTAAGGAAAGGATTTTCATTTAATTCCTTTTGTATACATCCTGTCATTGCAATTGCAGTTACAAATAGCATTAAGAATAGTTTTTTCATATCAGGCAGTGGTTTGCGTTATTAATTTTGAGGCTGCAAAATACAAAAAAAATAAAAGAAGAAAGACACCGGGGAGATGTCTTTCTGTGATTTACCTAAACCTGATCTTAGAATACGCCGACCGGCGTTATATTTGGAACTATTTTCACCATAAAGACGCACAAAAATCCAAAACATTGCATCTGCTATTGTTAATGATTTGTTAATTTTCAGAAATAATAAAAAAAGGCTCTACAGGTTATTCATACCCATAAAGCCTCTACAGCCTCTACAGCCTCTACAGCCTTTTAAGCTTCTACAGCTTATTTCTTCTTATCCTTGGTCTCGTTGAATACCGATGTTGCAGTTGCAACAATTCCGGCTATGTCTGAAAGATTTGAAGGAAGAATCATTGTATTGTTTGTTTTGGCAAGGTTTCCGAATGCCATAAGGTATTGTTCTGCAATTCTGAGGTTTACGGCATTAAGCCCATTCTCTTCAGAAATAGCTTTTGATATAGCCCTCAGTCCGTTTGCTGTTGCCATTGCCACCTGCTCTATCTCAGATGCACGACCAGCAGCTTCGTTGATGCGGCGTTGCTTTTCTCCTTCAGACTTCAGTATGAATTCCTGTTTGTCACCTTCTGCCACGTTAATCTTTGCCTGTTTTGTACCTTCTGATTCAGCAATAATGGCCCTTTTTTCCCTTTCAGCCCTCATCTGTTTCTCCATGGCATCGCGAATGCTCTGCGGGGGTGATATGTTTTTTACTTCATAGCGTGTCACCTTTACACCCCATGGCTCGCTGGCTTTATCGACTGCTTCAACTATTGTGGCATTGATAGATTCTCTTTCCTCGAACGTACGGTCGAGCTCAAGTTTACCTATTACACTACGCATTGTTGTCTGTGCAATCTGGATCGACGCAAACCTGTAGTTGTCAATTCCGTAAGATGCTTTCTGAGGATCAAGTACCTGAAGATAAAGTATACCGTCGACCTCAACAGCTATATTATCACGTGTAATACATATCTGCGGTGCAACATCAATAGCCTGTTCCTTCAGGGTGTGTCTGTACCTTACCTTATCGAAGAACGGAATAAGCAACTGGAATCCTGCAGTAAATGTTGCCCTGTATTTTCCCAGTCGTTCAACAATAATTGCTGTCCTTTGCGGGACAATCTTGATCATGGATGCGATGAGGATAAAACCCAGAAAGATTAATCCCACCAGAATGAATGTAGCGCTGCTCATGTCTCTTTATTTTTTAGGTTCAACTTTAAGTTTAAAATCTTCTTTACTCTTGATAATTACAGTTTGTCCCGCTTTAATCTGAGTAGTCGATTCGGCTTTCCATGATGTACCTTTGAATTCCACTTTGCCGGTATTTTCTGAGTTGAAGTCTTCAATGGCTTTTGCATCCTTACCTGTAAATTCATCCTCAACCTTATCCGACAGGTTCTCATCATGGTAAAAGAATTTCTTTTGTATCATCTTCCTGAGTGCAACAAGAGAGAGGACTGATACTAAGGCAAAAGTTATTATCTGCAGGTTAGTGGAAGGTTCACCAATAAGGCAGATCAATGCTGTGACCCAGGCACCTAGTCCGAAGAAAAATATGAAAAAGCCTGGAATCACCAGCTCAAGAAGAAAAAGCACCAGGCCAAGAAGGAACCACACGAGTTCCGGTCTGGAAAAAATGTTTTCGATCATAGCTGTATTTTTAAATATTAGCGAGTATAAATTGAATAAAGTAAAGGTATAAAAAAAAAGATGATAACCAAGCAGAATATAATTTACAGCAGGTGATAAGTGTCAGTAGTTTAAGAAAAAAGGGATTGCATTACTACTCTCCGGAAATTGAGTCGTAGATTTCTGACAGCCAAATGGTGACTTTTTTTGAATAGAAATTGAGGTTTTCGCATGTATAGTCACCTTCCATTTTTATCAGGGTGCCATTATAGATGCCACCCTGGCTGTTATAAGTATAACAGATACATACTGAGGTACCTGCATCAGCACCAACACTTTTTTTTGCAGTAATCTTGCTCGAGGCAATATTATCAATATAGGAGGAGAATTTAGCCAGATCCTCCTTGTCAATTTTTGTGTCTGAAAGGGTACATTTTGAGAGGTTGTCATCAATTTGTTTTTCGCTGATGCTGTAGTCCTGGGAATGAAAGTTCCAGTTCTCCGGATTACTGTAGAACAGTACTTTGCCTTCATCATCTACATAGAATCCTTCATGTATATAGCCCCATGCGTAATTAATATAATCGTACTGAAAAAGAATATGTTGCTTCCCATTCTGAATATAACCCTTTTTACATCCGTTTGAAAGAAGTAAAAATGAAATTATAATTGTGCATGCATTTAGTGTTTTCATAAATCTAAAAATACAACAAACTGCCACAAAAAACGGGCCATCTTAGTGTTGTGTCAGCTGTATTTTACAGAAAAAACATAATAATTCAATTTTTTTTTGTATCTTATATCGTTCATAATTCCGGGGGAATTGATCTGTGGCAGTAAAATGTCCCATCCGCTGAGTTGCGGGATAAGTGATTGTAAATAAGGAAATAAGAAATTTAAGTTTCGGTTTCCTTTCAGGCACTTTGATAAAAGCAACAAATAAAATGGATAAGTATCAGGCTTATTTCGATCGCCGGCAAAGGGAAGAAATACTTAAACAGCCCTCAGCCGAAGATGGACCTGTGATTACAATTTCGAGGCTCACAGGTTGTGATGCAAGGCAGGTTGCAGCCCTTCTGGTTGATGATCTCAACCATTTAACCGGTTCAAATAAGTGGAAATGGGTTGATAAAGATATCATCTATGATATTGCAAAAGAACTTAATACTGATACCCAGAGGGTGGAGAACTTTTACAAGGGGATAGAGTTATCCAATATGTCTGAGATGATAATGGCATTTTCCGGAGGCTTTGTTACCGATATGAGAGTAAAAAAGGCTATCAAGGATGTTGTACTTTCGATGTGCAAACAGGGACACATAATCCTTGTGGGCAGAGGTGGGGTTTCAATTGCACATGACATAGAAAATTCTCTCCATATAAGGCTGATTGCCCCATTCTACTGGAGGGTTGAAAATGTAATGAAGAAAAAGTCCATGGATATTGAGACTGCAGAAGAATATGTTGTTGATACTGATGAGAAGAGGTTTAATCTTATTCATACCTTCCTGGATAAAAAACCACTGAATATTGATTACCTGTTTGATGCAACCCTGAACCGCAGCAGTTTTTCAATACAGCAGATTGCAGAAATGATATGTGCTATGTATGAGAAAAAGCTGGGCAGTCATCAATCAGGACACAAAAAATCCGGTTTTATTGTTTAATATGCCAGTTGCCTGTCGCCTTATAACGCACTTATATCGCCAATTCTTTTTATATGCTCACCTGTCCTTTCAGCAAGGCACTTTTCATAGGCATCCCAGTCTCTGATAATATGTCTTGCAACACCTGTCTCCACTGCTGCCTTTGCTACTGCCGAAGCAACTTTAGGTAGAAGACGGGGATCAAGAGGTTTTGGAATTATATAATCGCGTCCAAACTCCAGCTTGTCAATATTATATGCTTTCACAACACATTCAGGTACGGGTTCTTTTGTCAGCGCAGCAAGAGCTTTGGCTGCTGCAAGTTTCATCTCCTCATTAATTGTTGTGGCAAGACAATCTAGTGCCCCCCTGAAAATGAACGGGAATCCAAGAACGTTATTGACCTGGTTCGGGTAGTCTGATCTGCCGGTGGCGAATACGAGATCTTTTCTGGTTGCCATTGCATCTTCATAATCTATTTCCGGATCGGGATTCGCCATAGCAAAGACTATAGGGTTATCTGCCATTGATGCAAGCATCTCCCTGGAAAGCATTTTTGCAGCTGAGAGACCAAGAAAGAGATCAGAGTCCTTAACGGCCTGTGCAAGAGTATCGAGATCCCTGTCTGTAATGAATTCCTGCTTGTACTTATTAAGATCGGTTCTTTTTTTGTTGATAACACCCTTTGAATCAACCATTACTATATTTTCTTTCCTTATACCAAGCGAGACGTAAAGTCTTGAACATGAGATTGCAGCAGCTCCTGCTCCACATACTACCATCTTTATTTCTTCAACCTTCTTCCCTGTAATTTCAAGAGCATTTATTAGTCCCGCTGCCGAAATTATTGCAGTACCATGCTGATCATCATGAAAAACAGGTATGTCGAGGATCTTTTTGAGTTCGGTTTCTACCTCAAAACATTCAGGAGCTTTTATATCCTCGAGGTTTATTCCTCCAAATGTTGGTGCTATCTGCCTGCAGAATTCGATGACTTTCTCAGGATCTTTTTCATCTACTTCAATATCAAATACATCAACGTCAGCGAAAACCTTGAATAACAATCCCTTCCCTTCCATTACCGGCTTGCCTGCAAGTGCTCCTATGTCACCGAGCCCCAGCACAGCAGTACCGTTTGAGATAACAGCAACAAGGTTACCCTTTGCAGTATAATTATAGGCATCATGTGGATTTTTTTCAATTTCCAGGCAGGGATATGCCACGCCGGGGGTATATGCCAGGCTCAGATCCCTCTGAGTAAAATAAGGTTTTGTAGGAATTACCTCAACCTTGCCCTGTCTGCATCTGCTGTGATACTTCAAAGCTTCCTCTTTTGTTACTTTAGCCATGGGTATATATTTATAAGGTTTGAAGAGTTAATTGTTCCGGTACTAAGTATATTGAAAACTGGAAATTGGAAATCATTCTTCAAATTTACTTCTTTGATATGGCGAATATTATGAGAAAAATCAGTTATTAACCTGCAGGAAATTTAATTACCGGATTATTTTGCATTGACAACAATTTTGGATATTTTCAACCACTTTTAGAATAATACTATTTAAGTCATTTTATGGAAAAGAATATTGCAATTGGCGCTGATATAGGAGGAAGTCATATCACAGCAGCTGCTATTGATCTCCTAACCGGGGAAATTCTCAGGGAAAGTATTACAGAAATGGCAGTAGACAACCGGGCATCGGCAAGTACAATTATCGGTGTATGGGCGGGAACCCTGTCAAACACCATTTCAAAAGCACCAATAGAAAAGGTAAAGGGAATCGGTTTTGCGATGCCGGGACCCTTCGATTATGTAAAGGGGATTTGCTATATAAAAGGAGTTGCAAAATATGAAAATCTGTATGGTTTCAATATATCCGATGCTATTGCAAGCAGTCTTGATGTACCACCTGATTTTCTGATCAGGTTTATGAATGATGCATCCTCTTTTGCTGTAGGTGAGGCCTGGGCAGGAAGCGCAAAAGATGCCTCCAGATCATTATCCATCACTCTTGGTACCGGATTCGGATCGGCATTTATTGAAAATAAAATACCCATTGTTGATGGCCCGCTTGTTCCGAAGATAGGATGTGTCTATCATCTTCCATACCGTGATGGTATTGCGGATGATTATTTCTCAACACGTGGATTGCTTGGGCGATACAAAAAAATAAGAGGTAAGGAACTTATTGGTGTAAAAGAGCTTGCACATCTCTATAATGAGGATGACGTTATTCCGGAGCTTTTCAGGGACCTTGGTGTAAATCTGGGAATCTTTCTTGCACCATGGCTTAAAGGATTTGAAGCCGAGGTACTTGTAATAGGAGGTAATATTTCGCATGCCTACAATCTTTTCGGCAACCATTTTGAAATGAGCCTGAAAGAACAGAACTGTAACTGTGAGGTTGCACTTTCGAAACTAAAAGAGGATGCTGCTCTGCTGGGAAGCGCCTACCTTCTCGATGACAACTTCTGGAAATCAGTTCAGCACGCTCTTCCCTTGATGTAAACTTTAAACTGTATAGTATGCATAAACAACATGTTAACATAGCTAAGATACTTCCGGTGCTTATGGCATTTTTTGTCATGAGTTTCGTTGATCTTGTTGGTATTGGAGTGGACAGGGTAAGCAAGGATATGAACCTTAGTGCAACACTTGCACAGCTTATACCTTCGGCAGCATTTTTATGGTTTTTCCTGTTGTCAGTCCCGATGGGAGTGATGCAGTCACGACTCGGAAAGAGATTTATGCTGAATGTTGGTATTGGCGTTACTGCACTGGGTCTGCTTGTTCCTTATTTCTTCTACACTTTTGAGATGGTGCTGGTGGGATTTGCACTTCTCGGAATAGGAAACACAATTGTGCAGGTATCAGCAAACCCGTTGATGGTGGATGTTGTGCCCGGAAACAGAGCGTCAAGTTTCCTGAGTTTTTCACAGTTTGTTAAAGCTATCGGATCGATGATCGGAGCTCCGCTTGCTGCGGTTTTTGCAGCCAGGTTCGGCGACTGGAAACTTCTTTTCCTGGTATTCGGTATCGTTTCCATCCTTTCTGCAATATGGCTGGGTATGGTGAATATTGAGGAAGTAAAACAAGCCAGTGTAAAAGCTACTTTTGGGTCTACCTTTAAACTGCTTGGAACAGGTTTTGTGTTCCTGATGGTAATGTCAATATTCCTTGTTGTTGGTGTGGATGTGGGATTTAATTCAAATTCCGGACAGTTTCTTATAAAACAGTTTGGTATGGATCCGATCGCTGCTGAATCAGGGAGAAGTGTATATTTCCTCGGGCGTATGCTCGGTACTTTTGCCGGAGCCATTATGCTTACAAGGATTTCCTCACGCAGCTTTTTTATGTGGACAAGTGTTCTCGGGATTATTTGCCTCGCGCTGATACTTATGGTTAATTCAACAGCAGTTGCATGGGTACTTGTATTTATGATCGGATTGGCTGTGGCAAATATCTGGCCGCTTGTATTTTCCATTGCTGTTGAGAGATATCCTGAAAGGAACAATGAAATATCGGGACTTATGATGATGGCAATCTCCGGAGGAGCGGTTATTCCGCTTGTAATTGGCTGGGTGGGAGATATCACAAATGTTGCTATCGGAATGTCTATCCTTATACTTTGTATGATCTACCTGCTTGCAGTATCAGTATACTGTCTGAGGACTAAATAGCTGCATAAGGATTTCACTGGCAACTAATAACCGGTTTATTCTATATTAGTCTTTTTAAACCGCAAAGGACACAAAGGTTTTTCGCAGAGATCGCAAAGTCATTAAATTTTTACTTTGCGATCTCGTACATCAGTTTTGACTACTCGTACATTAAAAACCTCAGTTAGTACAAATCACCCTAAAAGGTTGATATTAAATCATAAAAGGTCTTATTTTTGAACTTATGAACAGGTTTGGTGGAATTATCTGAGAACTTGTTCAGGTTTTGTCACTTATCGTTCTTTATAATATCCTTCTTCTGTTCCGGAGTCCCGTTCCCTTTATCCCCTAACTCCGGAACTAAGTTTCCCCCTTCAAAAGAAATATTCGCACAGAAATCTTAAACCTCCTGAAGGGGGTTCTTTTTTCTTGTATATTGCACATAAAACTTGCAAATTGCGAAGGGAAGTCAGAAGATGGAAGACCGAAGACATAAGTCAGAAGCCGTGAGTCGTGAGTCGTGCGCCCATATCCCAGGGTCAATTTTAAAATATAGAGTTATCTATTCAATTTAAATATTATTTATATGGAAAAAATCAAAATTGGGAGACGTGATTTTCTCAGAAAATCGATAATAGCTGCTCTTGCTCTGGCATTTGTTCCCTTGCATGTGACAGGAGGGAAGGTATCTATTGAACCTGCTGATCAGGAGGAGGGATTTGTTTCCCTTTTTAACGGAAAAAACCTCGACGGCTGGGTGGGTAACAAATCCTCATATGTACCTGAGGATGGCAACATTGTTGTTAAACCGGGTGGCGGTTCCGGAGGGAATCTTTTTACAGAAAAAGAGTACTCTGATTTTATATTCAGATTTGAATTTCAGCTGACCCCCGGAGCTAATAACGGACTGGGAATAAGAGCTCCTCTTTCAGGCGACGCTGCCTATTCCGGAATGGAGCTTCAGATACTGGATGATGCGGCTCCGGTTTATGCAAATCTTCAGCCTTACCAGTATCATGGTTCCGTGTATGGGGTTATCCCTGCAAAGAAAGGCTATCAGAAGCCGGTAGGTGAATGGAATTACCAGGAAGTTAAGGTACAGGGTACAAGGATTACCATAACACTTAACGGAACAGTTATCGTAGATGGTGATATTGCTGAACCAAGAGATAAAGGAACAATGGACCATAAGGACCATCCGGGGCTTAAGAATGCAAAGGGGCATATCGGATTTCTTGGTCATGGATCGGAACTTAAATTCAGGAATATCAGAATAAAAGATCTTTCAAAATAGAGTTAAAGTTTAACCACAGATCACGGAGGGAATTCACAAAGATTCACAGAGAATAACATGAAATTTTCCTTTGTGTCCTCTGTGTTATCCGAAGCCGCAGGCGAAGGACTTTGTGCACTCTGTGGTAAAAAAGACTATATTAATCGTGATATTGTAAATAACCCAATACTTTATTAAAATGAGAAAACTAATCACTTTATCACTTATTCTGTTTTTACTTTTTTCCTGCAAACAGGCATCTCCTCCTGAGCCGGTTGGTCCGGTACCATCTGAAAGACAACTTGCCTGGCATCAGCTGGAATATTACATGTTCGTGCATTTTACTGTTAATACTTTCACAGACAAGGAATGGGGCTATGGTGATGAGAAAGAATCGGTTTTCAATCCCACTGCAATGGATTGCCGCCAATGGGCCAGGGTTGCAAGTGAAGCAGGAATGAAAGGAATCATCATTACTGCCAAACATCATGACGGCTTCTGCCTGTGGCCTTCCAAGTATACAGAACATTCGGTAAAGAACTCAGTATGGAAAGATGGCAAAGGAGATGTAGTACGTGAACTAAGGGCTGCATGTGATGAATTCGGTCTTAAACTTGGAGTTTATCTTTCGCCGTGGGACAGGAACAGTGCCGTTTACGGAACTCCAGAGTATCTTACTTATTACCGTAATCAGCTGAATGAGCTGCTATCTGAATATGGTGATGTTTTTGAAGTGTGGTTCGACGGGGCAAATGGAGGTGACGGATACTATGGAGGAGCCAGGGAGACAAGAAAAATAGATAATAAGACTTACTACGACTGGCCTAATACTCATAAAATAGTAAGAGAGCTCCAGCCTTCAGCAGTCATGTTCAGCGATGCCGGTCCCGATATCAGGTGGGTTGGCAACGAAAGCGGGATGGGAAGCCTAACCAACTGGTGCCTGCTGAAAAAGGATGAGATGTATCCCGGCGGAAATTTTGCAAAGATACTTGGTGAGGGACATGAAGATGGAAATTACTGGATACCGGCAGAGGTTGATGTATCAATTCGTCCGGGATGGTTTTACCATGCGACACAGGATTCTCTTGTAAGGACTCCTGAGAACCTGCTCGGATTATATTATTCATCGGTAGGGAGAAACAGCAATTTGTTGCTGAATGTACCTCCCGACCGCAGGGGACTTCTGAATGAAAAAGATGTGGAATCACTTCTTGCCTTTAAAGAGCTCAGGCAAAAAGAATTTTCCGTTGAAGTGGCTAAAGGCAAAATAATTAATGCCTCTCATTGCAGAGGTAAAGGATATCATTCATCAAATATTAATGATGGTGATCCTTCAACTTACTGGTCAACAGATGATTCTCAGCTGACATCTGACTTTACAATTGATCTTGGCGAACCAACTGAAGTCAACAGGATTCTTCTTCAGGAGTATATACAACTGGGGCAGAGGGTTCAGGAATTCAGTGTGGATGCCATGGTTGATAATGAGTGGCAGAGAGTCATGGAAGGTACTACGATAGGATATAAAGTGATCCGTAAGTTTCCGGTTGTGAAAGCTACTAAGATTAAAGTGACAATCAGCAAGTCTAAAGCTTGTCCTGTGATTTCAAATGCAGAACTTTTCAGGGCGCCGGGTGTGTGACCAGGAGAGAGGGAGATGGGGAGACTGGGAGACCGGGCGATAATAAGTCACTAATTGTTATTTCTTTGGGAATCCTACAGTTTGTGCTAGGATAATATACTGGTTTGATTTCAGCCCCATTTCAGCAGCAAGCTTCTCTTTTGGAATGGATCCTCTTACAACGCATCCCAGATTTGCTGAGGCACAATAGAGATAAACATTCTGGGCTATAAAAGCTGCATCTGAATATGACATGAACAGATCAGAATCATCAATTTTAACACCCTCTTTTTTTCCTGCTTTGCCCATATCAGCAACATATACCAGGTTTAGGGCAGCATTATTGACATAGGCCTGGGTTCCTGTAGTTTTTCTGAGATCCTTATTATTAATAAGTTTCAGCGTATGACTTTCACCTAAATACTGATACAGTCCTGTTGGCATTGCAACATATACATCTATCTCCTGATAATTCATTGCTGACGGAGCCGTTCTCTTTTTCTGATCTGCCCTGTTTATTCCAAATGCGGCCCACAGGAGGTCGGAAAGCTGCTGCGGCGTAAGGCTCTCATCAGTGAATGATCGTGTTGTCTGTCTTTCATTAAGCGCCTGCATTAGTGGTTTTCCCCCTTTTTTATCGGGAGCAGGCAAAGTAATATCCTGTGCAATTATACTGAGGCAAACCGAAAAAATTGTCAACGAGGTTAGAATTATCTTTTTCATTATACCAGGAATTTAATATAACCGGCTTTGGATTTTATTGATACAAATATAGAAGAAACCCGAAATAACAAATCCCTCAGATCATTCATTTAATGTTATTTAACAATACCTTTTTTTATATCTTAGCAACACAAACATGAGCCATGGTACTGAACTATATCTGGATTGCCTTCTTCCTGACCGGATTCATTGTTGCACTTGTGCAGCTGCTCTTCTCAGGAAACACCCAAATATTCAATGACCTGGTTAATGCTATTTTCTCCAATGCAAAGACAGGTTTTGAAATCTCCCTTGGACTTACTGGTGCTCTAACTCTCTGGATGGGTTTGCTTAAAGTGGGAGAGAAGGGGGGAGTTGTAACGATAATGGGCAGACTTGTGGGTCCCTTGTTTCAGAGACTTTTCCCCGGACTGCCAAAAGGTCATCCAGCTTACGGATCAATGATCCTGAATATTTCAGCCAATATGCTCGGACTCGATAATGCCGCAACCCCGGTAGGACTTAAAGCCATGAAGGAGATGCAGGAGGATAATCCTCATAAGGAGACAGCTTCAAATGCCCAGATTATGTTTCTTGTTCTGAATGCAGCCGGATTAACAATAATACCAGTAAGCATAATAGTTTACAGAACCCAGCTTGGAGCTGTGAATCCGGCAGATGTATTTATCCCATTGCTCATTTCAACATTTGCAGCTTCACTTACAGGCATGATCAGTGTGGCTGTTATCCAGAAGATTAATCTTTTTGATAAGGTAATCCTGTCGTATCTTGGCGGACTTACAACTATTATTGCAGGGATAATTTATTATTTCAGCCAGCTTCCGAAGGAGCAGATTTCTTCCCTTTCCACTTTCGCTGCCAATTTCATATTGCTTTCAATAATTGTCACTTTTATTGTCCTTGCAATGGTGAAAAAGATAAATGTCTACGATGCATTTATCGAGGGAGCCAAAGAGGGATTTAATATTGCAATAAAGATTATTCCTTTCCTTGTGGCAATACTGGTTGCAATAGGAATTTTCAGGGCTTCAGGTGCAATGGATTTCATAGTTTCAGGTATTGCAAAATTCTTTGGATGGATGGGATTTGATACGGAATTCACAGGTGCACTTCCGGTGGCATTTATGAAACCCTTATCCGGCAGCGGTGCCCGCGGACTGATGATTGATGCCATGACAACTCACGGAGCAGATTCATTTATAGGAAGGTTATCATGCACCCTTCAGGGAACAACTGATACAACTTTCTATATTGTTGCCGTTTATTTCGGATCGGTTGGCATAAAAAATACCCGGCATATGATTGGCTGCAGTCTGCTGGCTGATCTGGCCGGATTTACAACGGCTATTTTCATGGCATATCTGTTTTTTACATGAACCGAAGAGAGATAGCTGAACAGATTTTCCTGGCAGGAGTGGAGAGTGTCCTTCCCGACAAACTTATTTCACGGAATCTGGCTTTAAAAGGTAACACTCTTCATATTGGTCAGAAGAGAATAAATCTTGACAAAACAGGCAGGGTATTTGTCATTGGGGCAGGAAAAGCCAGTGCCATTATGGCCCGGGAGGTTGAAAAAATTCTTGGAGACCGTATAACCAGGGGGCATATCATTGTTAAATATGGCCATTCAACCGACCTTAAGAAAATAAAAATCTCTGAAGCAGGGCATCCTTTTCCTGACTCAAATGGAATCAAAGCTACAAAGAGGTTACTTGAAATTGCTTATGAAGCAGATTCAGACGATCTTGTAATATGTCTTCTTTCAGGCGGAGGATCTTCCCTTCTCTGCGATTGTCCTGATGAGCTTACCCCTGAAGACCTGGTACTGGTCAATAAGCTTCTTGTGAATTGCGGAGCAGGTATTAGGGAAATAAATGCCGTCAGGAAACATCTTTCGGGTGTTAAGGGAGGAAGGCTGGCGGGTGCAGTTTATCCTGCCACTCTTGTGAGCCTTATTCTTTCAGATGTAATTGGTGATCATCCTGATATAATTGCCTCAGGACCAACTACGCCCGATCCCACAACATTTGTGGATGCCATTGAGGTACTCGATAAATATGATATTAAGAGCAGTTTACCTGGCAGGATTATTGATTACCTGTATGAAGGGGCAATTTGCAAAATACCTGATACACCAAAACCGGGAGAGGAGATATTTAATAGAACTTCCAATATAATAATAGGTTCAAACAGTATAGCCCTTGAAAGTGCAGGCCGGAAAGCCCTTGAATATAATCTGAACGCTATAGTCACAGAAGATCAATTGCAGGGTGATGTGGTTACTGTTTCTGAATTCCTTGTTGATACGGCACTAAAGTACAGGAATGATAAAAATGAAATAAAACCTGTATGCATACTTATGGGCGGAGAAACAACTGTAAAGATGACCGGTAAGGGAAGCGGAGGCAGAAATCAGCATCTTGCAATGCTCTGTGCCGGATTACTGGAGAAAATACCAGGGATAACGATCCTGTGTGCAGGCACAGATGGTTCTGATGGTCCTACAAAAGCTGCAGGAGCTGTTGTTGATTATGAAACAATAATTGCGGCATTCAATAAAAATATTGACATTCAGGAATATACCAGTGAATTCAATTCCTATAACTTTTTCAGAAAAACAGGTGGCCATATAATTACCGGGCCAACAATGACCAATGTGATGGATATAGTATTAATGATTGTAGATTAAAACTGAACACAATGAACAGATTAATGAATGCAGCAGGTATAGGAAGAATATCAGTTCTTACAGGTACAATAGTTCCATTATTGGCCGGCTGCAAATCTGAAAAGGAATCTGCCATAAGGCCAAACATAATCATGTTTATGGTTGATGATATGGGCTGGCAGGATACTTCCGTGCCTTTCTGGAAGGAAAAAACACCTTTCAACCTGAGATACAGGACACCTGCAATGGAGAGGCTTGCCAGTGAGGGAATGATGTTCACACAGGCCTATGCTTCGAGCGTGAGCTCTCCGACGAGGGTAAGCCTGATGACAGGTATGAATGCAGCCCGCCACAGGGTAACCAACTGGACCCTGCGCAGAGATACCTCCGTTGACGGACATAGTGATGTCCTTTCTTATCCTCAATGGAACGTAAATGGAGTACAGCCCGTTGATTCCATCGCCCGATCGGTTTATGCCACAATGCTGCCACAGATACTCAGGGAAAATGGGTATTATACAATTCATTGCGGGAAAGCACATTTCGGTGCCATGACAACACTAACAGCCAATCCCATCAATTGTGGTTTTGATGTCAATATAGCAGGACATGCGGCCGGAGGACCGGGCAGCTATCTGGGCACTGAGAATTTCGGAAATGCTGAGGCCGGGACACATACACTTCCATGGGGTGTACCTGGTCTGGAAAAGTACCATAGCGACTCCATCTTTCTTACAGAGGCTCTGACACGGGAGGCCATAGCAGCCCTGGACAAATCCAGGACAACAGGGAAACCTTTTTATCTGTATATGGCGCATTATGCAGTTCATGCTCCATTCTACGCGGATGAACGATTTTACCAAAAGTACAGGGATAGTGGAGTTGAAGAATATGAATCAAGATACTCCTCAATGGTTGAGGGTATGGATAAAAGTCTTGGCGACCTTATGGACTTTCTGGATAAAAATAATCTTAGTGAAAACACTATAATACTCTTCATGTCAGATAACGGGGGATATAGTCTCAGGCCCAGGGAAGGGGAAATACATACACATAACAAGCCTCTTAACAGCGGAAAAGGTTCTGCCTATGAAGGCGGTATAAGGGAACCTATGATTGTAAAATGGCCGGGGAAAGTCAAACCAGGGACAAGATGCAGTGACTACCTGCTTATTGAGGATTTTTATCCGACAATACTTGAAATGGCCGGGATTACTGAATATAAAACAGTTCAGACTGTCGATGGTAAAAGTTTTGTACCTATGCTGCTTCAGTCCGGAACAACTGCTTCAAACAGAGATCTTTTCTGGCATTATCCAAATAACTGGGGACCTACAGGGCCGGGTATAGGAGCCACAAGCACGATACGAAGCGGCAACTGGAAGCTTATTTATTTCTATGAAGATAAGCATTTTGAGCTCTATAATATAAATGATGATATTGGAGAGCTTAACAATCTTGCTGCAGTAAATCCTGATAAAGTGAAAGAGATGGCGGTAAAACTTGGAAGTTACCTTAGGAACGTTGATGCTCAGCGTCCTTCTTTCAAATCAACCGGAAAGGAGGTGGAATGGCCGGATGAAACATTATAGTTAATTCTCCTGCACCAACTCTCCGGTGGGCAAAGCTATTTTATGTACTCTGCAATATTACCGGAGAAGGTTTTGTAATTGAGAATGGACCGTTTGCCGGACTGTTCAGTTGAACCATCGTAAATAAGCAGGTCATTATCAACTTCTTTTGAAAACAGTGACTTAAAATAATCGAGTCCTTTCATAAAATCCGGATTAAAGGTCTGTGAAGATTTAATTTCAACCGGCAATAATCTCCTTCCTTTCCTGAAGACAATATCAACTTCATTATGATGACTATCTCTGAAGAAACTGAGTTTATGATCTAAACCGGAATTGAAGCGGTACTTGATCATTTCCATAATGACCATATTTTCAAATAATGATCCGCGCAGAGGGTCACGGTTCATCTGAATATTATCATCAATTCCCAGGAGATAAGAGGCAAGGCCAACATCATAGAAATAAAGTTTTGGTGATTTTATCATCCTTTTCCTTATATTTTCATAGAATGGAGGCAACAGCATAATAATATATGAAGCCTCAAGAACAGACAGCCATGATTTTATTGTAGGAATGGAAAGTCCGGTTTCGTTAGCAATATTTGCCGTATTGAGTAAGCCACCTGTTCGACCGGCACATATCCGGATGAATTTATCGAAAAGATTCAGATCCTTGATCTGTATTAACTGACGCACATCTTTTTGCAGATATGTTTCATAATAGTTTCGATGTATTTTGGTTGCTGAGATTTTACTTTTGTAAACAGCAGGATAGAATCCTTTAATTAATAAATCATTGGTAGATAACTGGTTGTCTGTCCCCAGCTCATTGAGACTAAAAGGGAGTAGTTTTAAAATCCCTGTGCGGCCGGCAAGTGATTGCGTAACCTTCTGCATAACAGAAAAATGGTTACTTCCGGTAACTACAAATAATTCATTACTTTTTTTCAGATCAACTACCTCCTGCAGGTAAGAAATCAGATCAGGAACATTCTGGATCTCATCAAGTATTGCTCCTTTTGTAAGCTGTGTCAGAAATTTTCGCGGATCGCTTGTTACAAGACTCCTCAGATCGGGATTTTCAAAACTAAAATATGGTAGATGTCCGAACAGATGTCTGGCAAGAGTTGTTTTACCTGATTGTCTTGGACCTGTAATTGTAAGCACCGGATAATTTTCTGCAAGTTCCGAGGCTTCCTTTTCTATTTCTCTGGGTATATATATCATATTGTGTATTATTAAAGTTGTACTTCATATTTACACAAATATAATAACTATTTAAATAAAATAGAGTGACTATTAATGATTTTCAGATAATTTAATATGCAATTAGTAGAGGCATTCTGTTGCTGCCTCAGCCATAATTTTTATATTCTCAACGGGAGTCTCAAAGAAATGGTCGGAGCATGCGCAGATATATCCTCCGTCATAACCCACTTTTTCAAAAAGTGTATGTACCATTTTCCTGATCTTGTCAGGAGTACCATCAGTTAGTACACTGAACTGATCCATACCACCGATCAGAGTGATCCTGTTACCCACTTTTTCCTTTACCTCCCATGGTTCCTGGTTTCCGCCAATGCTTACAGGAGCCAGGGTTTCAGAACAATCTGCACCATTGGCAATAATATGTTCCTCAATTCCATAGGTCCCGCCGCAGGTATGATAGGTTATCTTAAAACCAAGACCATGAAGGGCATCATGCATCCTTTTATCATATGGAAGGCAAAACTCCTTATGCATGTCAGGTGAGATAAGTGTTGAGGATGCTGATCCGCCTCCTGTTTCAATAAGGTCAAATTTTGCTCCTTTCATCGATTCGACGAATTGCAGCTTTTTATTCAGCAGTATCTCCATTAATTCATGGACCCATTCAGGATTGACCATAGTTTTTACGATCAGTTCATTGATGTCCATCAGGCATGCTGCATGCTGCCAGCAGCCTGCCTGGTCGCCCCATACAAATCCTCTTACAATCCCGTTATCGCCTGTTTCATCATAAACCTTTTTAAGAGGTTTCTTATCGAGCATCGGGACAGGCATATATTTCCTTATAAGGTCAATATCTTCATCCCTTTTGATAAGGTACTCGGTTATCCAGGTGGTTTTCCTGTTTCCTGCACTCTTGTAAGTAAGGTTTCCCTCAGGTGTTTTTATTGTATGATGATAGACCCTGTTATCAGGATGGTCATTTACAATTACAGGTTCATCCTTCCATTCCCTGGTAGAGAATTTTGCAAAATCAGCATCAACAAGCCAGAATTGTCCCATATCGGCAAAATATTGTATTGCTGCGTCCATGCCAACCTGTCTGAAAGCTTCGAGAGGTGTAATACCGTTCATGTAGGTATCGAGGTGGTAACCCTGCCACTGATGAACTGTTACCGGTAGCCTGTCAGGCTTTTCCCCGTTTATGGCACACATCATTCTTTCCTTCGAGTTCATGGTATTGGGATATTGTTGTTTAGCTGAATTAAATATATGAAAAATGTCAGCAAAAGATATTGGTATTAATCTATTTTTGTTGTGAATAAATTTAAGATATCTTTTTATGCGAAAGTATTTTATATTGACCATAATTTCCATAGGCCTGTTTTCATGTGTAAATACCACAATTACAAAGGAAAAACCTGCAGCAAAACAACTGCCAGATTCAACAGATATGACAAACAATTTTTATGATAACACCGAGGTTATTCCTCTGGTAATGAGTGATCTCATTATTGAAGGTGAGATTGCTAATCCCGGTAAAGTTGATTTTTCAGTTCTTCCCCAGCACTCGGTAATAGTTAAGGAAACACTGCTTGACGAAGCCGGTGGTGACAGATTCGTGGGAGCATACAGGTATGACGGCTATTCATTGTTTGACATTCTGAATGAGCGGATCATCAAAAAAGTCAACAGTGAGGAGTTCAATCCGATAATTGATCTCTATATTGAAGTTGAAAACAAAACAGGTGAAAAAGTTGTTTTCAGCTGGGGAGAGATCTATTATCCCAATAACCTTCATAAGATTATTATTGCCGGTAGTGTATCGCGGATAGTACCTTCCAGGACAAAGGAACTGTGGCCATTACCTGCGACATCTAAAATAGTAGCATCTAATGACCTCGTGACTGAAAGGAATATATCAGACCCTGTTATGATAACTGTAAAATCAATAAGGAAATCATTCAAGGTTTCAAGGGGAATGTCCCCAATGTACTCAAAGGAAATCAAACTGTTTGAGGGAGATAAGCAACTTGGTGTTATATCGCCTGTGAAAGATAAAGAGGATATAACATTCTATACAATTTTTTACGGAAGAGGCAAGGGCATTCACAGCACTTCTCCTTTTTATGGCATGTTACTGCGTAATCAGCTTGGCAATTATTACAAAACAGACAGACAAAACCTTAAGTCTGGTATGATATGCATAACAGGACTCGATGGTTACAGGAGTGCAGTATCTTTCTCCGAACTGTTTAACAGAAATGATCAGCAGGAATTCCTCCTGGTTCGTACAGAACCTGATGAAGATGGAGGCTTGTTCCGTGTATTTGCCGCAGCAGATTTTTTCTCCGACAGGGCGATTAAGTCGGTCATTGAGATTCATTTGATCAGGTGAGGCTACAGGCGACAGGCGACAGATATCAGGGTTATCTACCTGGTTCCCCTCCTTGGAGGGGTTAGGGGTGGGTTGGTAAAGGAGTGAGATATGAGATATAAGTGTCAAAAAACAGTGAAACTCCGTACAAACTCTGTGCAAATCCGTGGTTAAAAATATATTACATAAAAAGAGATTACGAAATGATAACATTAATACCTCTGAGCGGTAATTTTACAATTTCCCAGGTGGCTGATTACTCCAAAATCCCGCCTGAAATATTTAAATCTGGATTCTATTCTGTTACTAAAACCGGAGAGGAAATATCCATTATCTCTGATTGCACAACACGGTTTCCGGATATTAAATCCAGCGAAGGCTGGAAAGCTTTCAGAGTGGAAGGAATCCTCGATTTTTCACTTGTCGGAATTATTAATGCCATAACCGGTCCCCTGAAAGACAATAAAATAACTGTCAATGTTCTTTCTACATTTAATACAGATTATATATTTGTGAAAAATGAATCATTCCGGACGGCTATAGAAGTATTCAGGTCATCCGGATCAATTAAAGTTAAGGAAGAAAGCAAAATATGAAGAAGGTTCTGATACTCGTGATGCTGGCTTATTTATTCAATTATGCAACAGCACAGGATAAAATTGAAACTAAAGACAAAAAGCAGCTTGATGTCAGGATAGTCGAGAATACCGGCAAGGTGGTGAAATATAAAATGTCAGATTATCCTGATGGACCTGTACTATTCCTTAAGGCTAAAAGAATTTCGAAAATAGAATATAAGAATGGTGTGGTTGACCTGATGGGAAACCAGAATCCAAGAAAAGCCAGTCCGTTCGGCATAAGTATTGGTGGAGGTAAATGGGTTTCATCGGCAGGACTGATGTTTACGGCAACAATGGATTATTTCATTACGCCGCAGATTGATATGGAAATCAATATGGGCACTGATTCGCAGAAACCTTTTTATCTGGCTGCCGGTCCACGGATACATATTAATTCTCGTAATTCCGAAAACAGGCTCACACCGTTTACCGGCGCTCTTTTCGGATATGAATATGGGAATGAGTTTGTCCAGATACCACTTGGGGTTAACTATATCTATAAGCTGAAAAAATGGAATTTCAACTTTTCCCTGAGTGTCAATGAGCTGATATTCTCCAATGAGTACCAGACTATAATAGAATTCAGAGGCGGGTTGAGGTTTAGACTTTGAGCGGGTACTTATATTTAACCCGGTGATAGAGGAGAATGTAATTTTGAAGGAAATTGTATATTTGTTTAAAAAAGAAGCAGATGTATCTGGAAATTTATAAAGATGAGATTAAAACTCTTTGTCAGAAAAATAAGGTAAAAAATCTTTATGTTTTCGGTTCTGTTTTAACTGACAGATTCACTGATAATAGTGATATTGATTTAATTGTAGATATTGATTCTGACGATCCACTCGATTATGCTGATAACTATTTCAATCTGAAATTTGCGCTTGAAGAGTTGTTAAAAAGGCAAATTGATCTGTTGGAGAATAAAACAATTAAGAATCCCTTTATCAGGGAGAGCATTGACAGATCCAAATCACTTCTTTATGCATCCTGAAATAAAAGCATGGTTAAAAGATATTGATCCTTGAACAAGAGGTACGAGAACTGCTGAAATAGTCCTTGTCTTTATTAACCATTTATTTTTTTGATCTTCTGATCAAAGATCCTGGTAAACTTTCGAAACCTGAGAATTAAGAAGTCAAAGCCATCCTGAAAGAGACCTTCGTTGATAAATAAAGGCTTTTACAGAAAATAAGTTCCTTATATGCATATTTAGATTCAGGCTTAAAGGATGAACAAAAGACGGGTTATTGTGTTTGTAATTGCAGATACTATGTCAGCTTATCTGCAGTATCTTTACTGCAAAAATTCAGTGATTGCGGGCAAATAAAGCCGGATATTATGTATAGCTCTGATTTTATAAAAGTGAATATCATGAAAAGAACGTTTGTTGTTATTGTAATGCTGATCCTTTTCCTGGGTGCATGCAAAAAAGAGGACGAGTTCAATAATTTTTTACGTATCAGAAACTCTCTTACAACAGTTTCATTTACATGTAAAGTGGGTAATGTGGATTTTGGCGAAATAAAACCCGGTGTTACCACCGATTATAAAGTTGTACCTCAAGGGACCAGTACCCTTAGCGGCGACCTTACAGGTACAATAACGTTGCCTGACAGCCTTACTGTAGACTACAGGTTTACTTTAAGCCTGAATGCAGATACTACTCTGACCTTAACAGAGGACTAATCTGTTTATCAATTCTTAGTTCTTCCTGAAAGAGATTCTGTCCATTTCTCAATTGACTCCTTCATCGCCGAGATTATTCCGGTATATTTTAGATCATCTGCAATGTTATGCAAATCGCAAATTGTTTCAGATCTGTTATAGAGTTCAGTTTTCAAGACCCCGTTTTTCAGGAATCCCACACATTTCAGGCTGTCTTTGATAAACATAACCTGGCCATTTTTACCATCGGCTGATCCAATGCTTGAAAATGTAAGATTCTCCCACTTTTCACCCCCTTCAAGCAGCATTCTTAATGACCTTGAATCAGCTGAATATGAAACCTCCGGTATTGTGGCATAGTTAAGAAATGTGCTGTATAAGTCTATAAGGTTTACTACCTGCTGATTTCTTTTTCCTTGGTCATCTTTTCCGGGAGCCTTGATTATAAGCGGAACCTTTACACTGCTTTCGAGCATTGTGCCTTTGCCCAGTTGTGAGAAGTCGCCCATATGATCTCCGTGATCTGAAGTGAAAACTATCAATGTGTTCTCCCATAATCCTTTATCTTTCAAGGCTTGTAAAATCAGTCCGACCTGTTTGTCAATTGCACTTATATTCCCGCAGTAGGCAGCAATTATTTTCCTCCAGGTTTCTTCGGGCCATTCCGGTCTTATGCCGGGCTGAGATCCGGGCTGTATTTTGCCGAAAGTGGCTGGAAGGGTTATCTCTGCCGGATCATACATCTTATCCCAGGGATCGCAGGTGGAGTAGGGATGGTGCGGACCGAAAAACGAAACGTGAAGAAAAAACGGTTGTTTATTTTCGTATTTCTCAATGAATGAAACAGCTTCATTACCCGTCCAGGTTGTTATCTGGTGCCTGTCGTCGGTCCAGCTCCAGCCCAGCCAGAACCTTGAGTCCTTTACACCGCACCGTTCACTTTCACAAGCAAGGGCCGCCAGCCGCTCCGGACTGATCCCCAGATCGTTCGCAGCCCATTTAAGATAATCATTCTCAACTATCTCTTCCTTGTCATATAAATCATATGGTGAATCGCAGATTCTCCGGTATTGAAATCCATGATCAGCTGTGACAGGAGTAAGGTGGAGTTTTCCTATCATGCCATTATAATAGCCGGCTTCTGACAGTTTCCTTGTCAGAAGTGTTGATTCGTCTTTAAGCTTAACCCAGTTGGTGGTTACTCCATTTCTGAGAGGATATTGTCCGGTAAATACTGCAGCTCTTGAGGGTCCGCTTACCGGTGATGCACAATATGCTGATGTGAAAACTGACGAATGTTTTGCAAGTTCATCTATATTGGGTGTCTTCACCAGCGGGTGACCCATAAATCCGAAATATCCGGCATTATGCTGGTCGGTCATTATAAGCAGGATATTAGGCTTTGCAGGCTCTTTTGCATTTGCATTCATTGTAGTTGCTGCTACAGCAACACCTGAACAGGCAGTTAATAGTTTTAATTTCATTTTACTGTTAATTATTTCACAGAAGAATCATAATGATTCATTGTTACCGGTCCGATTAATCCCGACCTGATACTCCCCCTGTACCTTGTTGGTATTGAGGTATAGTTATTAGCCAGTGTATTGTAAACCAGTACCTCAATCCTGTTCTCACCCGCTTTAACATACCCTGTGATGTCAAACTTCCAGGGAGGGGAGACCCTTATGCCGGCACTTTTTCCATTTATAAAAAGTTCAGCTGAAGAGACGAGCTCTCCCAGGTCGATTTCAGTTTTACCTGATAATTCTTTCTCATCAATTGAAATGGTTTTGCTGTACAGGACACCTCCTGAATATGCTCTTAATCCGTCAATCTCAGACCAGTCACCAAGTGTGATTACACCCTCACCACATTCCTGCTCAATGTATTCCGGAATTGCAGCCGCACCTCTGTAACCCGGCTGATAATCAATTTTTAAGGTAACATCAGAGATTCCCGGATTAATATCTTTGACAGTAATTACATAATCAGTCAGACCATCTTTTCGTTTTTCCCCCTGATTTATTTTTTGTTCACTGCCATCGATCCACACTTTCAGATTGCCATAGGCTTTGAAGGCAAGTGATTTCAGACCAGGAGCCGACTTAAATCTATAAATTCCAGTTGATAAGCCACTAAGATTGAAATCAAACGGAAGAATACCGGTGTCTCCATACCATCGCATAGCCACAGGTTTTCTTTCAGGTGTTTCGGCTTCAGGAATTCTGAACACAAGGTATGCAGTACATGCTTTATCATACAGCAATACAACTTGATTCGCTCCTTTATTGAGCGTTACCTTAATATTGGTTTTATCAGTTTGCTTCCCATTTATTAGAATTAAAGAAGGCTTTATGCTATCCGAAAGTATATCAAATTCACCATCATAAGGTGCAATGACAGAGGACTGCAGAACATAGTAATTTCCTCCCTTCTCAGGCACCCTGAATCTTGACATTTTAACTTCTTCTATATCACCAAGTCGGATGAATTCATCATATAAACTTCCTTTTAATCCGTGCCAGCCCTGGTGCCCATAATCTCCCTCAACTCCATACCTCCATGAAAAAGAATACTCTTCCCATTTGTATTTTTTCCCGGAGATCAATAATTCACTGCCAGCCTGTGTCCCGGTAATTTTAAGGAGTTTATCCGCAGAAGGTTTTTCCTTAAGCGGTCCAAGCTTCATAAACTGCGAACCGAATGAACAGGTTACTTTTCTCCAGGTACTGTCAGCTCTGATCTCTTCACCCGAATAATTCTGCAACTCCTTAAACCAGATCTGTCTTACCTGTGCACCAAGCATCTCCTTCTTTGCAGGAAGCTGATAATCACCCCACTTGTTGTCGAGTGATGGTTTTAATTCAAATTCCCAGCTGCCGTCAATGCTTACTGTTTCAGTAACTTCTCTTTTTTCAAGTACATTATCACTCTTGTTTTTATTTCCGAATACAATTATCTGTATCTCCTTTTCAGTTAAAGGAAGTTCAACTTCGGTTCCTTTTTCAGTTTCCCTGCAAAATGAAGAGATGCCGGAGGTCTTTCCAGTCCATGGGTTCCATAGCTGAACATTACCCTTTGAACTGAAAAAGCACCTGCTTCCCTTGGGAAAGTTGTACAGGGCATAAACATCTCTTTCTCCGATCACACGGTGCATCACATAAGGGTGATTATTCACGTCAGTCAGGAGACTGAAGTCTGCTTCGTATCTGCCTGATATTGAGCCGATTGTCTCTTCCGGATCAGTGATTAAAATAACATTCTTCTTTCCGGAAAAAACTGAGGATGACTGTTTTTTAATATCCTCATTGATTGCTCCATTTTGCTCGGTAATTTCCGGAATTGATCCTATGCATACCACCAAACCACCTGCATATATGAAATCCTTAATCTTCATAAGTGAAGAATGGCGGATGATTTTCATTGAAGGAATAACAAGGACTTTGTATTGTTCTCCTGACACATGAAGCATTTTGTCTTTTATCTCGCATTTTGCAAGAGACTCATAATCAATATAATCGAAATCAATTCCTTTGCTGTAAATATTCTCTCCTGCTCTGAATGCAGTCTTTACTGCCTTTTCTCCGTCAATTCCGGCAATTACAGGTTCAGTCGGATAAAGAATCCCGACGTCACATCTGTGAACTCCCTGTGACAGTAGATAGGAGAGGCTTTCGGTACACTCCATCAGCGGACCAGCCTGTTGCCAGAACGGATTTCTGAAGTGGTTATCGGGAGGGGCCCATTCCCACCAGCCTCCCATTGTTGAATAGTAAAGACCATGGAATGACATCAGGTTATAGCCTGCCACATAGTTAGCTAAAATGGCATCTGTCAGCGCGGCTGATGATGTTCCCCAACCGCTACTGTGAAAGCCTTCGAGCCACACTCTGGGTCTTTCGTAAAGATGTGCTATTGAGGCCGCTACCTTGGCTTTCACAATATCTTTTGAGAGATAAGGTTGGTCCGATCCTGGACCCTGGTTCCATCTCTGCGTCCTGAAATAATCTCCGAATTCAGCAACATCCCTTCCACGTCCGCCATGATCGCATCCGAAGATCATGCCTCTGTCCTGGTGCCACTGGTACACAGGCTTGAAGAAGTTTTCCTCGCTGAGACTTACAAGCACATCGTTGTAATCTATCCTGATCTTTGGTGCGTCAGGGCCTGTATTAGCGAATAAAGCATCAAGATTGGGAATTATGTCATATCCCTTTCTTTTTCTGAATTCATCTGCGAAATACCCGTTCCAGAGGTTTCCGCTAACCCTGAAATTAAGTTCATCGGAGAAAAAGAAGTTAAGGGCATCAGAGCCCTGCCCTTGAAGAGCCTCCTCAAACTTTCCGAAGAAGTACTTATTATAGGATTCACCGCTTTTGGGATGCAAAGGGTCGTATGACGGAACAAGCTTTTCAGAGTACACGATGATTACCATTCTGGCAGTATCTCCCAGATTGCTTATAAGTCTGCCATTACTGATTAAGGAAATAAGGTCCTGTCTGCTTTCCGGTATCAAAGTGCTGTCTTTTTGGAATTTATAAGCTGTTACAGAAAGAATATTTCCATCAGGTTTAATATCCACTTTTCCTTTCAGAACCATGGAGGCATGTTTAAGAACTGACCCGTTCATGTCAGGATTGTTCTTAAGGGCCTCATCCATCGAAAATCCCTGTCCGATGCCTATTGTATAATCGCTCAGGCTGACAGTCATACCCCTCTTTCGGGCTTCAGCTGCGAACCATTTGAAAAGATCCCACCATGCATCACTGAAGAGTGCCGGTTTGCTTGGATTTGACCAGCCGTATGACAATCCTCCGTAGTCAAGGTGACTGTAATTGATCTGCAGACTGGATATTTTTTTACCGGTCAGCTGGTCAAGCTGCCAAAGCAATCTCTCCTTCGTAAGGGTATCTCCCTGCCACCAGTAGAAAGGAACCTCTCCATATCCTTTGGGCGGGTTTCTGAAACCGGGCAGAACATCCATTTCAGGACTCCAGTCTGGGTAACCAGCCGGTAACTCCGGATTGACAGTACATCTCGTAAGGAGAATATGAAGGGTGAGGAACAGAATTATTCTGGCGATTTTCATAAGTGGCGTTTTACCAAAGATAATAATTAGAATCAGGTCAATGTATTTATTATATTTGTTCGGAACAGTTATTTGGAGTAATCGGTAATCAGCAACAATTTTAAATTGAAATAACTTTGAACCTGGAACCTGGAACCTGGAACTGTCAACAAATACCCAGCACCTAGCACCTAGCATCCAGAACCCAGCAACCAGCAACAAAATCCAACCCCATGCCTCTAGTAATCGTCCTCTGCGGAATCTCACTCTTCCTGTTACTTATCCTGGTATTTAAGCTCAATCCATTCATATCAGTAATGATCGTTGCTATCCTGGTTGCACTTGCTTCCGGAATGAATGTGACAGATGCGGTTGCAACAATACAGAAAGGTATAGGAAGCACAATGGGGGTTATTGTACCGGTACTCGGTTTGGGAGCCATGCTTGGGAAACTTGTTGCAGAAAGCGGTGCAGCACAGACAATTACATCAAGATTTCTTAAGAATGCCAATAAGAAAAGGATACAGACATCAATAATGATTGCCGGCTTTATTATCGGGGTGGCACTTTTTTACGAGATAGGCTTTTTTATAATGATTCCCCTGGTATTTACAATTGCGGCTTCCACAGGGCTGCCATTAATATATGTAGGGCTTCCTATGCTTGCTTCGTTATCTGTCACGCATGGTTTGTTGCCACCTCATCCTGCTCCCACAGCACTTACCACCATATTCGGAGCTGACCTTGGAACTACTTTGATTTATGGTTTATTAATAGCTGTACCTACAATTCTTGTATCAGGTCCCTTTCTGGCAAAATACCTTAGCAGGGTCAATGCAAAACCATTAAGCGAGTTTGTTAGCGAGAATCGGATGAAGGAAGAAGAATTGCCGGGTTTCTGGATAAGTATCATATCAGCATTGTTTCCGGTCTTTTTGATCACTCTGGCAACTATTGCCGGGTTTATACTACCTGAAGAAAATCTGTTCAGGAAGATTCTTGCCGGTATTGGCAATCCTATTGTAGCCATGCTTCTTTCCGTGCTTTTTGCAATTTACACACTTGGTATTGCAAGAGGAAAAAAGATGAGTGATATAATGAAGTCACTTGCTCATTCAGTAGGCAGCATAGCTATGATAATGTTGTTGATATCCGGTGCAGGAGCACTTAAGCAGGTTCTGGTGGACGGAGGTGTAAGTAACTATATCGGCGATTTGTTAAGCAGTTCAGGACTATCACCTTTATTTCTCGGATGGCTTATTGCAACAATACTCAGGATTTGCATCGGATCGGCAACTGTTTCAGGACTTACTGCTGCTGGCATTGTACTCCCTCTGGTTACTGGTACTGATGTCAGGCCTGAGCTTATGGTTCTGGCAGTTGGCTCAGGCAGCATAATGTGCAGTCATGTTAATGATACCGGTTTCTGGCTCTTCAAGGAGTATTTCAGTCTGAGCGTGAAGGAAACCCTTAAAACATGGACAGTTATGGAGACTTCCATAGGTATAACAGGTTTAATCGGCGTTTTAATCCTTAATCAGTTGCTTTAAAGTACAAATATTCTCTGTTTTATTTGTACTTTTAAAATCCTTCTCACATGATTATAAAGGATGAAAACAGAGATATGAAAAAGCTTATATCATTACTTTTATTTTCACAGGTTGTCATCAGTCTTCTCAGAGGACAGGATGGAGCTGTGCCGCTTTCTCATTTCCGTGAAAGCAGGGAGATAGAAAACCAGAGCTGGGCTATTTGTCAGGACGGTGAAGGTATAATGTTATTTGCCAACAGACGCGGCATTATGACTTTTGATGGTCAGGAATGGAATTTCATAAGGATGCCTGCTGTTCCATATTCGATTTACTACAGTGCGGTTAACAATCGGGTTTATGCCGGTTGTGAAAATAACTATGGATTTCTTGAAAAGGATGATAAAGGTTTTTACACCTATACATCTCTTTCTGGTGATTCTGTTGAAGTCGGTCTTGTTTCAAGGATAAATATAACTGATTCCACTATATGGTTTTACAGTGAATCTGTTATAAGCCGGCATAATCTAAAAACCAGTCAGCTTGAAAAAAGATTTAAGAGTGAAGTGACAAGGCCATTTACAGGAATGTTCCTGACCCCAACAAATGCCTTTATAAATGTAGCATCGAAAGGTCTTTTCAGAGTGGAAGCAGATACTCTATTTCCAATTGTTACAGGTTATCTTCTGGAAGATGAGGAGGTATTGTTCTCTCTTCCCTACAACAATAAAATGGTACTCCTTGGTTTGGGGAATGGTTCTCTCTCCCAATTTGACGGGATTAAATTCTATGATTTCGGTATAAAAGATGATGGCTACCTGCGGGATAATATACTTACAGATGGGATTGTGGTATCTGATAGTCTTTATGCTTTTTCAACAATTGCCGGTGGAGCAATTGTTGTAGAAAAGAATACAGGGAAACTTACAGCCACCATCAATTATCAGAATGGGTTGCCCGATGATGAAGTATATGCGATTGCTGCAGATAACAGAAAAGGATTATGGCTCTCACATCAGTATGGATTGAGCAGGGCCGCTTTACGCCTGCCGGTTGGTAACTTCAGCATTTATCCCGGTTTACTTGGAAATCTCTCCGGATCGCTCTGGCATGAGAATGAGTTGTATGTTTCAACAAGTGAGGGGGTATTTTATCTGGATGAAGTAAAGAATTATGGTGAAGTTGAGGTACTTGTGAAAAATGAAAAAGCTACATCTGGTCCCGCTGCAGAGGCATCTAAGCCTGTACAGCAACCTCAGGAAGCAACAAAAACAAAGAAAAGATTACTATCAAGAATTTTCGGAAAGAAAGATTCCCCTGAAGCTCAACCTACGGCTGCAGTCCCCGGAAAGCCGGCAGAAACAAAACCTGAAGAACCTCAATTTGTCAAAAAAAGAGTCAGCAGGCTAAAATCAATAAACTACATATACCGGAAAGTTGAAGGTATAAACGATAAATGCAAGCAACTTGTATCCACACCAGGAGGCATACTTGTATCAACTAACTCAGGACTATATTCAATATCGGATCACAGGGCAAAACCTGTTGTTAAGGATATATATGTAAATCACATCAGTCAGAAGCTGTCAGGAAACAGATATTATATCGCTACATCTGAGGGTTATTTATACGCAACAAACAATTCAGGATCATGGAATGCTGTATATCCGGACAAAGAATTTACTCAGCCAATGTATTCAATAACCACAGGAGGAAAAGGTATTTTATGGGCAGGAGGAAACAGTACAGCTTACAGGATTACAGCAGGAGGATCAGATGGAACATACGATTATAAGAGCTACACAGTAAAGAATGATTACCCGAACAAGTATCTGCTGGAAAGTGCAAATGACTCTGTTTTCCTGTTCACTGAAGGTGGTATCTATTATTACAACAGTTCAGGTGACAAATTTGAAGAATACAGGAGAGGAGATTTCCATCCTGCTGCACCAATGAGTTATATAATTTCCCAACCGGGTATTCCCTGGTATAATAACGGTGATGAATGGGTTTATTTGCCAGGTGATGATCGGGTAACAAAAGATGAAGCTGCCATGCTAAAGCTGTTGGACGATGTTTTATCTGTTGACTTATCAGATAATTACCTATGGGTTGTATCGGGTAATAATCAGATATTCCGGATAGCACTGAATAAAAACCTTTCAGTTAAGACAGACATCAATCTGTTTGTTAAAAGCGCTACAAATGAGGATGGAACCTACTTCGAGTTAACCGATATTGTATTCGAAAGGGGTGACAATACTGTCTATTTTGAACTGGCATCACCAGGATATTTTAAGCAGAATTCAACACAGTATCAGTACCTGCTTGAAAAGGTAATGACCGACTGGTCAAAATGGAGCAGTTCTTCCACAATTACCTTAATGCCGCCGCCTGGTGATCACACTCTGAAAGTACGTGCAAAGGACATTTGGGGAAATGTGAGTGCCACCAGAACTTATCACTTCAGTATTAAAGCACCACTGACTCAGACTACAGGTTTTTATATACTGATTCTTTTAGTTGTTGCCCTTGCCATTTTGCTCACTGCAAGAATTAGGGAAACAAGACTCAAAAGGGAAAAAATGATTCTTGAGGAGAAAGTCCGTGAACGGACAAAAGAGATTCAGGCACAAAAGGAGGAGATAACTTCAAGCATAGCATATGCCAGCAGGATTCAGATGGCGATGTTACCCACCGAAGATCTTTTTAAAAACAGTTTTTCAGAACATTTTATAATATTTAAACCAAGAGATATAGTAAGTGGTGATTTTTACTGGATAGGTGAGGATGATAATAAAGTATTTTTTACAGTAGCTGATTGCACAGGGCATGGAGTTCCCGGAGCATTCATGAGCACACTTGGGATCTCAACCCTGAATGAGATTATTGCAGGCGGTAACGATTATAAGGCTAATATGGTGCTGAATCAGTTGAGGAAGAAAGTAAAAACCTCCCTGCATCAGACAGGAAAGGAGGGGGAGGCTGCCGATGGGATGGATATTGCCTTATGTCTTTTTCACAGGAAGAAAATGATGCTTGAATTTGCAGGTGCTTATAATCCTCTGTTGATTTTCCAGGATGGGGCTCTGAAAGAGTATAAGGGAGACAGAATGCCTATAGGAATACATTACGTAGAAAAAGATACATTTACAAATAATGAGATCAAAGTTAAAAAAGGTGATGCAATTTACCTTTTTTCAGACGGTTTCTGCGACCAGTTCGGCGGACCTGACGGTGTAAAATACAAACTTGCAAATCTGAAAAAGTTACTTACTGAGATCAGCCATGAGCCAATGATCACTCAGAAAACAATTATTGAAGAGGAGCTTGAAAGTTGGAAAGGAAAATTTGCTCAGGTTGATGATATAAGTATAGTCGGAGTCAGAATTTAATTTGGAAGAATCTTATAATAAATAATAAATGAAAATAAAATTTATAGGCGCCGCACGGGAAGTTACGGGAAGTAAACATCTCATCACCACTGAATCAGGCAAAAGAATACTTCTCGATTGCGGAATGTTCCAGGGAAAGGGACTTGAAACTGACGGTATGAACAGGGATCTTATGTTTGACCCGTCACTTATTGATCATATAATACTTACACACGCCCATATTGACCATGCAGGACTTATACCTTATATGTATAAGATGGGATTCAGAGGATCGGTTGTCTGCTCAAGTGCAACCCGTGACCTTTGTGCAATAATGCTTACCGATTCAGCCTTTATCCAGGAGCATGATACCTATACTTTCAATAAAAGAAGAGCAAAGAAGGGACTGCCACTGGTAACTCCCATATATACACAGGATGACGCACGTCAGTGTATGAACCTGTTCATTGGGGTGCCAATTAATATGAAATTCCGCATAGATGACAATATAAAGGTGAAATTCACGAATACCGGACATATGCTTGGTAGCGGAGTGGCAAATATTCAGATCATTGAGAACGGGCAGATTAAAAGAATCGCCTATACCGGCGATATAGGAAGACCTGTTGACAGGATACTTGCTACACCTGAACCATTTCCTCAGACTGATATTCTTATAACAGAATCAACATATGGTGACAGACTTCACACAACAAACGAAGATGCCGAGGAGGAATTACTGAGTGTCGTTGTAGATACCTGTGTTAGCAAAGGAGGGAAACTCATTATACCTGCATTCAGTGTCGGCAGGACACAGGAAGTGGTTTATGCTTTAAATAATTTTTTCAATTCAGGCAGGCTTCCTAAAGTTGACATTTTTGTTGATAGTCCCCTGGCAGTAAATGCCACTGCTGTCTTCAGAACTCATCCGGAGTGCTTCAATAAGGAGTTTCTTAAGGTAATGGAGACCGATCCCGATCCTTTCGGATTCAATAACCTGTTCTTTATAACCCGTCAGCAGGATTCCAAAAAGCTGAATGAACATAAAAAGCCCTGTGTTATCATTTCTGCATCAGGCATGATGGAGGCAGGCAGGGTAAAGCATCACCTTGCCAATAATATTTCTAATCCTAAAAATACCGTTCTGGCAGTCGGATACTGTTCACCCTCAACCCTTGGAGCAAGAATTCTGAGAGGCGATAAAGAGGTATCTATTCATGGTACCGTTTATGAAGTTAAGGCTGAAGTTAAAAAGATTGATTCATTCAGCGGACATGCTGACTACAAGGAAATGATCGGCTTTCTGGGTTGCCAGGATAAAGCCACTGTTGAAAAGACTTTTGTTGTACACGGAGAATATGAAACGCAAAAGAAATATGCAGGCGTCCTAGCTGAAGAAGGATATAAAAATATTGAGGTACCTGCCCGCGGACAGGAATATATTGTCTGAAAATATTATTTTTGCCGGGCATTTTAAAAGGATTAATACTTCAGTTTATGGGAAGAGCATTTGAATACAGACGGGCTTCTAAAGAGAAACGGTGGGACAAAATGTCAAAACTGTTTCCCAAACTTGCAAAGAATATTACAATTGCAGCAAAGGAAGGAGGTGCAGATCCCGACCTTAATGCCAAGCTCAGGACAGCAATAATGAATGCCAAGGCCCAGAATATGCCAAAAGATAATATTGAGGCAGCAATAAAAAGAGCTTCCGGAAAAGATTCAGAATCATTTGCTGAGATATGCTATGAAGGCAAAGGCCCACATGGAGTGCTTGTATTTGTCGAATGTGCTACAGATAACAATACCAGAACAGTAGCAAATATTAAATCGTATTTCAATAAATCAGGTGGCAGCACTGTTCCTACCGGATCACTGGAATTCATGTTCTCCAGGAAATCTGTATTTGAATTTGATCTTCCCGATGACAAAAGTGTTGAAGATATTGAACTTGAACTTATTGAAGCAGGGCTTGAAGAGATAGAGAAATATGATGAGACAGTTTTTGTATATGGAGATTATACCAACTTCGGTTCGCTTTCCCATGCTCTCGAACAGATGGGAGTTGAAGTAAAAAAAGCCACACTGAAAAGACTTCCCCTTAACCAGGTTGAATTTACCGAAGAACAGCTTGCTGATATTGAAAAGCTCATCGACCGTATCGAAGATGACGATGATGTACAGGCTGTTTATACTAATATTGCATAATCCTTCATCTCTTTTCTGACACTTTTCCACTCAGGATAGAGCTCCGACAGAAGCTCATAGAATTTTGGTCCGTGATTATGATGCCTTAGGTGGCATAATTCATGAACAATAACATATTCTATATATTTGTTACTGAGTCTTATAAGTTCACTGCTAAGAGTTATCTTTCCCTTGTTTGAACAGCTTCCCCATCTTCTCTTCATGGATCTGATAACCAGTCCTGTTGGCTTAAAACCGTAATTATCATGTGTTTCAAGGATACCATTGAACAGAACAGGGATATGCTCAGTTGCTTTAATCTTATATGCTTTCTGAAGAAGTTTTCTGACAGAAATTTCATCTGGTTTTTCTAGTCCGATATCAATTGAATCTCTATTTAATTTTACAAATTTTTTTCTTGATTCGCATATATTCAGTATATAAGCATTGCCTCTGAAAAGATGAGAAGATCCGTTGGTATATGATCTTTCAGGTTTCTCCTTCCGGTTTTTTATGAAATAATCCCTGTGTCTGATTATCCATGCCGATTTCTCCTCCACCAATCTGGTAATTGTTCTGGCAGAAGTTCGATATGGAACTCTTACAACAACTGAAGAATCCGGAAGAACACTTATTCCTAGTGTTCTTCTCCGGGAAAAAACAATTCTGTATTCGATGCTTTCAGATATATAATTCCCTTCTTTGCCAGCCATAAGAATTTTCTCATTGTATTTATTATGAAATTCTTTGTGACTTGATGTCTTGGTGGCCATTATTTTTTTGCCACGAAGGCACTAAGTTTCACAAATTATTTTAATTATTTTACCACCTACAGTTCTGAAAATGAATGAAAACTGTATCCCTTATTTTCGAGGTATGTCAGTATAGAATCAAGATGGTAATATAATTTATCAGTTCTTTTTGGATCAGTTCCTGGATGTATAAGAAGTATATATCCATTTAATCCCCTGCTTTTTTCAAAATCAAGAAGATTTTTCTTAAGATAATCACTCGTATAATATGGCTTGCCATCCGGCACTGTCCAGTCCTGGCTGATTTTTGTGCCGGATGATATGTTTATAAGTGTCAGTCCGGCCTCTTTTGTCCATGCAGATATTGAATCATTATACCATTCATATGGAGGCATAAATACAGGTGCCATTTCCTTTGTAATTCCATGCTTCTCAAGAGCTTTGTAATTATTCAGAAGATCTGTCATAAACTCTTCCTTAGTAACAAGAAGTGAATCCCTTTTTGTCCAGTCACAATATAGAAGATGCCTGTCAGAATGAGCTCCAATATAATGACCATCTGCTTTGAGTCTATTTATTAGCCTGTCATAACCTTCAATCCTTGTAAAATCGCCTGTCAGAAAAAATGATGCTTTTGCATTATGATGGCTTAGTGTATTGAGTACAGTATCAAATCCATCAGCAAATTCGTGTGCTGTAAAAGTGAGCCATATTTCCCTCTGGGTTGTGTCCATTCTGACAATGCCACCATGAGAAATTATGATAAAATGATTTTCAGATGCTTTATCGGTACATGAAGTCAATGCAGGGAGATAAAACATGAGAAAGGCTGTTGCAGCAAGAAACAGATTTTTCATTTCGTGGAAATTAATCTTTTTTTAATGTGATCACTGATATTTCAGGAGGCATCCAGATCCGGAATGGTATTGCCAGTACTCCAAGACCTCTGTTAACATAATGATACTGATCACCTTCCGAGAATAGTCCGCTCCAGTGGGGGTAGAAGTATTTTGAGGGACTCCATTTAAGCTTTTTGGTATAAATGCCCATTTGCATTCCATGTGTGTGCCCAGAAAGGGTAATATCAATATCGGTTTTACCTGCTACTGCAAGCTCCCATTGATTCGGATCATGAGAGAGCAATATTTTCAGATCCACACTATCAAGGTCTATTACTGCTTTTTCCAGATCTCCATGTACAATATCTGGATGACGTCCCATTGTTGTTATTCCGATTATACCGATTTTTGCCCCTTGCACCGGGAGCACAAAGTGTTCATCATTCATGACTTTGTAGCCTGATGATTCTGTAAGCTGATTGATCCTTAATACATTGTTTCTACTGTCAGTTTCGGTAAAGAACGGATGGTAGGTGCCAAAATCATGATTTCCGAGTACTGCAAAACTTCCAAGTTTGCCTCCGGCTTTGGAAAGTATTGTATCGAAATTGTTAAATTCACGCCATCCGAAGGTCACAAAATCACCGGTGTTTAATAGGATGTCAGGTTCAAGACTGTTTACCAGCTGCATCTGCTTAGCCAGAAGATCCCTGTGATGGTGGAAAGTGGAAAGGTGAATATCTGAAAGCTGAACAATTCTGATGCCATCAAGGTCAGGATGCAGGTCCTTTATTCTGATCTCAGTATAATCAGTTTTGAAATTGAATCTGCCATAGAGCGTACCGGCTGCAATTATCAGGAAAATTGTCAGTGATATAACCAGTCCTGTATTTGTTAGCCAGTTGATATGTCCACCGGTCTTGTACCGTAGCAGTTTGCCTGTGAAATGCAAAACTATAAGTATTATCCTCGGTACGATTACCCCTGTAATCATACCTGCCAGCTGTGTGATGCCCCATATATGTCCGGGTGAGTCGAAGGGTCCGTTATTGCTGGTTACAGTAACAAAAAGTATCCAGAACCAGAAACTCAGAATCACGTGTGCGATGATAAGAATATAGAAAAGCGCTTTGGATCGCTGGTAAAAATGCTGACGCAAAGCGACTGGAGCAAAAAGTTCGGTTGCTATCAGGATAAGAAGAAGAATCATGGCACAGTTTTAGCGTTTAAAAGTACTCAATAATTATTTATGATTAAATTCGCCGATTACTGATAAATTTAATAAATGACAGAGGTAAAATTCTTCAATACTGATTATAATCCTGGAGTTAAACTTACATATTCAGTAATATCAGCACGTTACAAAGATAAATGGATATTTGTAAGACATCACAAAAGGTCCACATTTGAGATTGCCGGAGGTCATATAGAAGAGGGGGAGACCGCAAATGAAGCTGCTTCAAGGGAGTTGTCGGAAGAGACAGGAGCCATTAAGTTTTACATAGAATGCATCGCCACCTATTCAGTGAAGAAAGATGGAGAGACAGAGTGGGGGCGTCTTTATTTCGCGGAAGTTTATGAGAAAGGACCTGTGCCTGATATTTCGGAGATAGTAGAGGTCGTGTTACTTGATCGTATCCCTGATCATCCTACCCATCCTGATATACAGCCTCATTTGTTCCGACGTACCATTGAGTATCTTGAGGGTATCCGGTAATCAGTAAACAGTAATCAGTAAACAGTAATCGGTATACTAGGTTGTAGGTGCCTGACGCCTGTCGCCCGTCGCCTGTCGCCTTTCGCCTTTTATATATACTCAAAAGTGACCTTTTTAAGCCATTTTTCTTCCAGTAAACGGGCTATCCTTTTTACGACTGTTCTTCTGATCTCCAGTTCAACAGGCAGGTTAGGGTCCTGGTGTGCGATATTTATTCTGGTACCTATAATGAAATGAATTTCGTCGCTCTCCATGAACATCTTTACAATTTTATCAGCTGGCCCCCTCCCGAGTCTGACGCTGTTATTGAAAGTTTTAAGAAGTTCGTTAACCTTTTGCAGCGTCAGGATTCCTTCTGTCACCAGGTCAATTCCTTCAAGGAAGCTTTCGGGTGGCAGTTCGGGATCTTCAAATATAAGTTCATCAACAATTTTCCGGTTTAGCTCTCTGGCAACAATGTCTGCTGTTGTTCCGCCGCAAAGGATAACCTTACCATTATAACCGGTTACCCTGGCAGCCAGCTCCCTGTCCTTTTCCTTGTCGAAAGGAGGTCCGGTACATAAAAGCAGTTTTCTTGGTTCACGGAAATAAATTGTCGCACAGCTTATATCATCCCTGGCTTTGTAATTATCATTCTTATGAGCCATGGTCACTATCTTACCTGAAAGCATGCTTGCCGAAATTGAAGACTCACTGGCTACAAGCCTGGCTGCATATGTTTCAATATTTTCTCTTTCCCAGCCGAAAGGAAATTCCTCACTTCCCATCCCGCTCTGGGAGACTCCGTCGGAGCAGAATATTATCCTGTCTTCCTTTTCCGGTAAAAAGGTGCAGGTTTTAAGTACTTTACCGGCATGTTTACCCTTTTCAAGGACTACCTTTTCCCAGGCAGGCTCAAATACTGTTTTTCCCCTGAGAATAATTGATGAAGGATTATCATACTCCAGGATTGTTGCCTTTCCGCTGCTTTCAATATCAACTATGGTGAACGTGGAGTAGCTTATTTTTCTCTCGCTGCAGACAGGCAGGGTATTCATTATGATTTCAGCAATCCTTTCAACCTGTTTGTGTTCGCGGGTAAAATTTATAGCCATTGTTGAAGTGAGTGTGGCAAGGATGTTTGCTTTTACTCCATGACCCATGCCATCTGACAATACAGCGACCACCCTGTCTTCCTCCTTTATATACCTGTATAGGAACACATCTCCGCAGATCCTTTCCCCGTCATGGTTTCTCTGCTGACTGTTTATCTCTATGAAAAAATCGCGGTTCACACTTATTTTCAGGTTTTTTTTGGTCTGACCTTCCTGGTTTTGTACGATTCAATGATCGAGTTCAGCATCTGTTCTGTTTCTGAAGCTCCTTCTCCCAGAAGGAATCCTATCTTCTGAACCATTTCAAGGTTCTTCTCGATAACCTCGCTTACCCTGTTGGTCACCTCCTCTCCCTGCACTTCAGGGGAGAAGATGTCACGGATAATGGCACCGCATATTTTGTTTTTTCTGATAGGAAAGATTGAGATATTCAGTACCCTGTCCTCGAAATGAACATCCTTGCTTACAACCGGCTCATCCTCCTTTAATACAAAAGAGAACATGTTGTATACATTGAACGGGATAAGAGTCTTGAGGTCAGCACCGGCAAGACCTGGTATTATGTCTGCAATTGCCTTTGCGTCTTCACCAATGGTGTTTATAAAACTCTGGTTTGAATGAAGTATTTTGAGACTGCTGTCAACAATGACCACTCCGGTAGGAAGCTTTTCAAGCATGTTATTCATCATGTCGGAGGCACTCTGGGCCATATCTTTTTCTTTCCTGGCCATCTCTTCCGATTCTTTAAGTGCTTTTTTGGTTTCAGCAAGCTTTTTATTGGTCTGTCGCAGCGATTCGATATACTCCTGCTTATTCCTTAGATTGAAAGTATGACACATCTCAGGTATGGCCAGACCTTTTGCCACTGTTGCCGCAAACTCACGGCATGAAAGATATCCGCAGGCTCCGCAGTTAACCTCATCATCAGGATTATCCTTTCCCACGATCTTAAGCACCTCCTGTATAGCCTCTTCCGGTGGATCGGGAATACGATGATCATCGTTCTTAAAGCTTCTTGTAAAGTCCAGCTTTGACCATTTGTCGATATCCTTCTGCCATCTGGCTTTGTCAATTGCAGCTGATCTCTTTTCGGCATATTTTCTTACAAGGGCTCTTCTTTTGAACCTCTCTGTATGCAACTGCATTGCAGGTCCGAGAAGACAACCATGGCAGAAAAAGAGGTTGAAGTGATGCTTAATTGTATCTATGTATTTGTCGAAATCATTTACTGCTTCGAGAATATCTTCCTTCCCTGCGGCGGTGATCACACTGCTGGAAACCATATCGCGTTTTATCCCGCCTGCCTGTATTATTCCCGGTGGCAGCGGATATAATGCTCCCCAGTTACCATGCGGAGGATCGAAATCGGAGAGTTTAACCAGTCTTTCCTGTATCTTGAACTCATCAAAGAGCTGCCTTAACTCCACAAATGTAAGTACACATTCAATAAGTTTGCCATCATTATACTGAAGCACCTCATCCTTGGCGTCTATACATGGACCTATCTGTACTGAGGCAACCTCCGGTCCGTAAAGCTCCTTCACAACCATTGCAGTGGCAATCATTGGCGACACCAGGGGAGCAAGGTTGGGTATCATCTCGGGATGGAATTTTTCAATGAGCTTTACGATTGCAGGGCAATTGGCTGTAATCATATATTTCCCCTCAGCTTTTGAGAACAGCATTGCATATTCCCTGGCAATGAGATCTACACCAAAGGAAACCTCATGAACATAGTCGAAGCCAAGCGATCTTATCATGGCTACAAACTTCCTGTAATCAGTAATATCATCAAATTCAGAAGCTATGCTGGGTTCAATCAGGGCGGCTGTCTTTCTTCCCGATGAAAGCAAAGCCCTGACCTCTGTTTTCGAATCACGGAATTCAATTGCATGAGGAGAACATGATACGTAGCAGAGTCCGCAACCAATACAACGCCCGGGAATAATATACGGATGTGCCCGTTGTGGCTTAACTTCTATTGCATTTACAGGGCAGACACGTACACAGGAATAAGAATTTCTGCACTTTGCATCATTGATATATAGAACAGGCTTCCGTTCTGTCATATGCTTTATTTTCAGATTTATAATAATCCGGAAAGCTCTTTTTCAAGAATGCTTTCAATTCTGGAAATTGTAACTCCTTCTATAGTAACGCCGTTGATATTAAGGTTGGGTCCATTACTGCAAAGGCCCATGCATCTTGCTCCTCTGAAGATAACTTTATCATCAAGGTGATTCTTCCTGAGATACTCCCTGATAAAGTTGACTACATCCTTGTTACCTCTTGAGAAACAGGAACTACCAAGGCATATCTGCATCTCGATCCTTATTGCCATTTTCTGTTCAGAAATAAACAACAAATCAAAAGTAATAAAAAATTACACCTGATAATATTTTTATTAAATTTTATTGTTAATAAAATAACATTGTTTATTTTGTAACAATAAAATATTTTATCTTTGTGAGTGTTCAGATGCCTTAAACAGGAATGATGGGAACAGATTTTGACACAATCCTGAAGAAGTATAAACAGGGAAAAAGGGAAGACCTGATTCCTATGCTTCAGGAAATACAGGAACATACAGGTTACCTTTCAGAGGAGGCAATTGTAAAGGTTGGAAGCTACCTGGGACTCAGCACTACCAAAATTTACGGACTGGCAACATTTTATGACAGGTTCAGGTTTTTTCCTGCAGGAAAGATCCGGATATTTGTTTGTAATGGTACATCCTGCTATCTTAACGGCTCACAGTCAATTATCAACAAGATTAAGGAGGAAGTAGGGGTTCAGCCCGGCTACACAACAAGGGACGGTAATTTCAGCTATGAAGTAGTATCATGCATGGGTGGTTGTCATAACGGCCCTGTAGTAAGTATGAACGGAGAGTACCATACCCATGTAAAAGCCTCACAGCTACCCGAGCTGCTTAAGAAACTGAAATACATTATTGAGAACGATTAAGTCAAGTAAGTTCCGCAGATGGAAGATATTAAGACATTCCTGGTAAATAAGGTTCTGCTTTTTGAATCGGATACACTGCCGCCTGAAACAGAAAAAAAACTGCAGCAGGTAAGACGGGAAAAACCTGATAATCCTGTTATTTATATTTCGTCTGGTACAAGCAGTATTATTGCCGGTTCGGAAAAGACCTGTGCTGCAATAAAAGAACATATTGACGAAAATGGACTTGCAGCCGACTTTGTGAAAGTGGGCTGTACCGGTCCTGCAAATTTTGAACCACTGGTATGCATTCACCTGCCGGGTAAAAACAAACTCTTTTTCAGGAATATAACTGAGGAGAAAGTTGAACCGCTGCTTAACGGGGTGTTTCATAATGATTTAAGTGAAGAGGATATTGCCGGCCAGGCAGGAACCAGGGGATTTGAACTCTGGCCCGGTATTCCATTTATGGATGAACTTCCTTTCTTTGTAAACCAGAAGAGGATAATACTTGGAAACTGCGGATGTTATGATCCCGAAAGCATTGAGGAATACATTGCAAGGGGAGGATACAGGGCATATGCAAAAGCTATTCGTCATTACACCTTCGAGGAGGTTTGTGACATAGTTGAAAGAAGCGGGCTGCGGGGAAGGAGCGGAGGCGGATATCTCACAGGATTAAAATGGAAGCATGCCCTGAATACCTCAGCTAATGCCAGGTATCTTATCTGTAATGCCAAGGAGAGCGACCCCGGGGCATTTACCGACAGAACGATCCTCGAAAGTGATCCGCACAGACTGCTGGAGGGTATAGCCATAGCCTCTTATGCGATCGGAGCTGCAAACGCAATAATATTTATGAGGTCAGGATCTGATCATGCAAAAAGCAGGCTTCAGAATGCAATTGACCGTGCAAGGGAATATGGACTTTTCGGACACAATATCTTCTCCAGCGGATACAATCTTGACATAGTGATCAGGATCGAACCAGGGGCTTTCGTGTGCGGTGAGGAGACGGCACTTATCAATACTCTTGAAGGAAAAAGGGGTATGCCCAGGCTGAAACCTCCATATCCGACAAGTTCCGGTCTCTTTGGAAAACCAACAGTTATCAATAATGTTGAGACACTGATGAATGTTCCTGTGATTATGCAGAACGGCCCCGAATGGTTCCGCAGTATAGGTACGGAAAATAGTCCTGGGACGAAGGTATTTGCCATTGCAGGGAAAGGCCGCATGTCGGGAGTTGTTGAAGTCGAAATGGGAACATCAGTCCGGAAAATCATTGATGAAATTGCAGACGGTATTCGCGAAAGCAGGGAATTCAAAGCTGTTCAGCTCGGAGGAGCATCCGGATCCTTCCTGACAAAGGAAAACCTCGATGTTAAAATTGATTATGAGGCTCTGAGAGAAAAAGGTATAGGTATGGGAGCCGGTGGCTTTGTAATCATTGACGAGAATACCTGCATGGTTGATCTTGTGAGATATTACATGGAGTTTATCAGGAACGAGAGTTGTGGCAAGTGCATCCCATGCAGGGAAGGAACCGGAAGAATGCTCGAGATACTCGACGGCGTAATCAGAAAACCGCAGAATGAAGAATCAGGTACTACCCTCGAAAGGTTTAAGGGAGTCATGCAGCTTGAAACAATAGCTTCAGTAATGCGTGATGCATCCCTTTGCGGTCTTGGACAGACAGCTCCAAATCCGTTTATCAGCGCTCTCAGCAACTTCAGGGATGAATTCGAGGAGCATATTTTCGACAGGAAATGCCAGGCTAACATATGCCGCGGACTGAGATCATTTTCAATTGATGTCGACAAATGTACCGGTTGTACGGCCTGTGCTGCCAAATGTCCTGTTAATGCAATTTATGGCACAAGGTTGCAGCCATTCTTTATTGTCGAGGAAAAATGCATAGGATGCGGTGTATGCTATGACATATGTAAATTCAGTGCAATTAACGTCAAATAGCTATTATGCTTTTTACCATACAGGTTAACAATAAAAAGATAAAGGCAGAAAAGGGGGAAACAATACTCTCTGCCCTGAACAAGAACGGAATCATGATTCCGACTCTTTGCAGGATGAAAGATTTTACCCCTACGGGTGCATGCAGGATGTGCGTTGTTGAGGTGGAGGGTCGCGACAGGCTGGTTACCGCCTGTTCTCAGCCTGTTGAGGAGTGGATGAAGATCCATACTCATTCTCCCAGAGTGATTCAGGCTAGGAAAACCACAGTTGAACTGCTTCTTTCGAACCATCCTGACGATTGCCTCTATTGTGAACGCAATCTGAGTTGCGAACTTCAGAATCTTTCTGATGAGCTTAATATCCGGGAGCGACGAATCAGGGGCAAGAAGATAAAACCCCGCCTTGACCAGTCAAGTCCTGCCATTGTACGCGAGCTTTCAAAATGTATATTATGCGGCCGATGTGTCAGGGTATGCGAGGAGGTGGTTACTGCAAATACACTGGATTTTATAAGGAGAGGGAGGAATACGCATATCGGAGCCTCCATGGACAGGGATTTCAACTTTTCGAGCTGTATTCACTGCGGACAGTGTCTTCAGGTATGTCCCACCGGAGCACTGCATGAGAAACATAATATAACAGAGATCCAGGAATTCCTGCATAAACCTGATATTATTAAAGTTATACAATATTCACCACAGGTTACAGCAGGAATTGCCGAGGAGCTTGGTATCAGGTACAACAGGGATACTGACAGGATATTGAATGCAATACTTCGTAAAATAGGATTTGACAAGGTTTTTACAACAGGTTCCGGAACTGACATTTGTATTAAAGAGGTTACTGACCAGTTGCAGGAAAAGCTTGAAAAGAAGATAAGTACACCTGTTTATATCTCAGCCTGCCCGGCCTGGGTAAAATACTGTGAGCAGTTCATGCCATCATATATCCCCATGCTTTCAACAGTTAAATCTCCGCAGCAGATAACCGGGGTCCTGATAAAAACACTCGTTGCAACACAGCATAAGGTAAAACCTGAAAATATCTATTCCGTTTCTGCCACTCCATGCCTGGCAATGAAATTTGAAGCCCGTCGCGATGGTATGATGAGAAAGGGAATAAGTGACGTTGATTCAGTATTAACAGTGAGAGAGCTTTCCAGGCTGATAAGACTTTACGGTATTGATTCTTCCAATATAGAACCAGAACCTGCAGACGAACCATTGTCAGGACGAAGTTCATCCGCAGTCCTTGCTGAGGTCTCCGGAGGATTGACAGAAGCTATTCTGAGGTCGCTTCATTTTCAAATGATTAAAAAAGAGGCGGACAGGCAGTTATTCAGAAAACTGAGATCACCCGGTGTATTCAGGGAGGTGACTATGTTGGTTGGTGATCTGGAGGTAAAGGCTGCAGTTGTTGACGGATTGACAGGTCTGGAAAAACTGAAATCTGCAGTTGCATCAGGTAAAAACTATGATCTGATAGAAGTAATGACCTGTCCCGGAGGATGCGTTCACGGTGCAGGTCTTCCTTTCAGCGCTTCAAAAGATGACCTGAAGAGCAGGGCAAAACTTATCTATCAGACTGACGATACCGAACCTGTAAACCTTCCATGCAAATCCCCATGTCTGATAAATATGTACGAAAAGCTCCTGAAGGAGAATTCTGAGATATCCGACAGAAAAATTTTCCACACTCATTTCGAGAAACGGAATGTCTTACTCTGAAATAATTGATCTATGCTTGTTTACACAATAAAAGAGCTTTGCAGAACCTGCTATACCTGTGTCAGGGAATGTCCGGCAAAAGCAATCCGGATTGTAGGAGGCCAGGCTGAAGTTATTGATGAACGCTGCATTGTATGTGGTAATTGCACCAAAGTGTGCAGCCAGGGTGCAAAAGTCTTCCTTAATACTGTCGACAGGGTTAAGAAGATACTTGATAGCGATGCGAAAATAGCAGCTATTGTTGCACCAAGCTTTCCTGCCGAGTTCTCTGACTTTCCGGATCACAGGGTACTGGTCGGTATGATACGGTCCTTAGGATTTGATTATGTAGCGGAAGTATCTTTCGGTGCTGACCTGGTTGCTGATAAATTCAGGCAGCTGATTGAACAGAATGAAAGATTTTATATTTCGTCCGATTGTCCTTCAATTGTAAATTACGTTAAATATTACCATCCGTCACTGTCTGACAAGCTTGCCCCCATTGTTTCACCAATGGTTGCAATGTCGAGAGTTATGAGGGAAAAATATGGCAGGGATCTTAAGATTGTTTTTATTGGTCCGTGTGTTGCCAAGAAAGCTGAGAGTCCTGAAGTTGATGAAGCTATTACATTTACAGAACTAAGGGATTTTTTTACCGAATTGAATGTTTCTGCAGACAGGGCTATAACCTCTGATTTTGATGAACCCACAGGAGGCAGAGGAGCAATATTCCCCGTTACGAGAGGATTGCTGCAGACAGCCAATATTAACGATGATGCAGTGACAGGTAATATAATTGCTGCTGAGGGGAGGATTGATTTCCAGAGTGCTCTTAAGGAGATGGAAGCAGGCCTTATTCAGGACCAGCATATGGAACTTCTTTGCTGTGAGGGATGTATTATGGGGCCCGGTTTGTCGAAGAATGGTAAACAGTATAACCGGAGATCACTTGTCAGCTCGTACGCCGGTAAGAAAATGAGCAGCCTTGATTCAAAAAAATGGAAAGAAGCAATCGAAAGTTTCAGTAAACTCGACCTTAGCTGCCAGCATAAGCCTGAAGCTCCGCGGATAGATGATCTGGGAGAAAATGATGTGGCAGATATCCTCGCCAGAATCAACAAGAAATCAAAGAAAGATCAGCTGGACTGCGGGGCATGCGGGTATGAAACATGTGTTGAACATGCCATAGCTATAAAGAAAGGAATTGCTGAAGTTGAGATGTGCCTGCCATATACAATTGAAAAACTTCACAGATCTGTTAAGGATCTTGCTTTATCGAATGAGAAGTTGTCATCGATGAAGCAGGCACTTAAACAATCTGAAAAGCTTGCACATATGGGACAGCTTTCTGCCGGAATAGCGCATGAGCTGAATAATCCTCTTGGAGTGGTAATAATGTACAGCAATATACTTCTGGAAGAAGCTAAAGAAGGAGATCCTGTAAGTGAGGATCTCAAGTTGATTGTAGAACAGGCCGGAAGATGCAAGAAAATCGTTGCAGGACTTCTCAATTTTGCAAGAAAAAATCAGGTCAATCACCAGTTGCTTGGTATCCGCGAGCTAATAAACAGCAGTCTTGAAGGGGTAATTATACCTGCAAAAGTAAAGATCAGCATTAATGATCAGACAACAAATCCCCAAGCGATGCTGGATCATGAGCAGATGATGCAGGTAATAACCAACCTGATTAAAAACGCGATTGATGCCATGCCATCAGACGGTGAAATAAGAATAATGCTTGAAGATACACTTAGTGATGTAATAATAACGATATCTGATACAGGTACAGGTATAAAAGAAGAGGACAGGGCAAAAATATTTGAGCCATTCTTTACAACAAAAAGCATAGGACATGGAACCGGACTTGGACTTGCAACAGCCTATGGCATAGTTAAGATGCATAAGGGACAGATAACAGCCGAGTCGAATGATGATCCCGAAAAAGGACCGACCGGTACAAAATTTAAAATTGTCTTACCCAGAGGGAAGGAATGAGGGGGAGAATGGGAGAATGGGAGAATGGGAGAATGGGAGAAAAGAACCTGGGATGAACAAGAATGTACTTTAGGGAATTCCCCCTTTGAAGGGGGCCAGGGGGATGTTGAAAGAAGGAGAAATAAATGTTTATTGTGAAAAATGTAACAATAAATCATATTTATCATAAAAAATGCTAGGATTCAGGAAATTGTTGAAATTTGTAGAAAGATGAAAAAGAGCGATATTACGATACTGGTTGCAGATGATGATCCGGATTATCTTTTTCAGACAGTTTTTAATTTAAAGAAGGAAGGCTATAAAACTATGGCCGTGGAGAGCCAGGCAGAAGCAGAGGCAGTTATTGCACGATTTAAGCCCGATCTGGCTATTTTTGACCTGATGATGGAGAGTGATGACAGTGGTTTTATTCTTTGTTACAAGATAAAGAAAAAATACCCTGATGTCCCGGTGATACTTGCCACAGCAGTATCATATGAGACCGGACTGTCATTCAGCCTCGATTCCGATCAGGCTAAATCATGGATAAGGGCAGATCTTTATCTTGAAAAAGGAATAAGGCCTGAGCAGCTTGACCAGGAGATTATGAAACTCTTAAAACTTTGAAATGGCAGTATTAAAAGTACTGGTAATCGATGATGAACCAGGAATCCGTTCTGGTGTTTTACGGATACTGAACAATTTTCATGTCACTTATCCTTTTATGGATGAAGATTTCACATTTGAAGTTTTTGAAGCAGGTACAGGAGAGGATGGGTTGTCATTCATTGAAAAGGAGGTTCCCGACCTTCTTCTTCTCGATAACAAATTGCCGGGTATGCAGGGTATTGAAGTTCTGGAGTACATCCGAAAGAGGAATTATGATATAATGGTGGCGATGATAACCTCTTACGCTTCTCTCGATGTGGCAATACGTGCTACAAAGGATGGCGCAATTGATTTTATCCCGAAACCATTCACCCCTCAGGAACTGAAGTCGAGCATTGAAAACATCACCAAGCAGCTGTATCTTAAGCGTATTACACATAAAATGAACCAGGAGGGAAAGAAAATACGTTATCAGTTCCTTTCGGTTTTGTCACATGAGTTAAAGGCTCCCCTCAATGCACTTGAAGGTTATCTGCGGATGATGCAGGAAAAGCAGGCAGGCGACCGGATTGAAGATTATGCAACTCCTATTGAGAGATCGCTTCAACGTGTGCAGGGGATGAGAAATCTTATTATGGATCTGCTTGATTTTACAAAGATACGTCTCGAAAGAAAAGAGGAAAAGATTCAGGAGGTAAACCTTGCAGAAGTTGCATCAAATGCAATGGTTACAATACAGCCTTATGCAATACAAATGGATGTCATAATGAACCTTGATGTCAGGTCTGATGTTATTATAATGGCTGACCCCGATGATATGGAAATAGTTTTCAATAATCTTATATCAAATGCTGTTAAGTATAACAAAAGAGGAGGTAAGGTTGAACTAACAATTGACAATTCAGATAATGAGGCAATTGTGATCTTTGCCGATACAGGAATCGGTATTACAAAGGATGATACGGAAAATCTCTTTACTGAATTTGTCAGGATAAAGAATGAAAAGACAAGGAATATCTCCGGAAGTGGTCTGGGACTATCCATTGTGAAGAAAGTCATAGGGCTATACCATGGTACGATTAAGGTGGAAAGTACTCCTGAGGTAGGCACTGTATTTACTGTCAGATTACCTAAAAAACAATTAACAATAAGCTGAAATGAATTATGAAACTACCAGGAAAAACAGTTGAAAGACTTAGTGAATACAGAAGAACCCTTCTGGATTGCCTTAATGAGAAGAGAAACTTTATCTTCTCTCATGATCTTGCAGCCCGGCTGCATATTACGGCCGTACAGGTCAGACGCGATCTGATGCTGATCGGATATTCAAGTGTTCTCCGCAAAGGTTATGATGTGAGGGAGCTGATCGATACAATCGGTAAGATCATTGACTCTGAAAAGAGTTTGAATGTTGCTGTTGTCGGTATTGGTAATCTCGGCAGAGCAGTTGCCGGCTACTTCAGGGGAAAACGTTCAAAGCTCAACCTTGTAGCCTCTTTCGACAATGACCCTCACAAGGTTAATAAAGTTATATCAGGTGTTAAATGCTATTCATATGCTGATTGCGAAAAACTGGTAAAGGAACTCAATATCAGAATTGCTATTCTTACCGTTCCGCCTGAATTTGCTAAAGAGATAACTGAGGAAATCGTCAGATTTGGCATTAAAGGGATTCTCAATTTTACTACTATTCCTCTCAATGTTCCATCCGGTGTATATCTTGAGGAATATGATATGATTACATCCATCGAGAAGGTTGCATATTTTGTGAAAGAATAAATCTAGCTTTCACGGGGAGTAATGAATGTTTACAGAAGCTTTGAGGAGGCCAGGAATATAAGGAATCCGGTGGTCACCACTGGTTCATTTGATGGTGTCCACATTGGACATAAAACCATACTTAAAAGGCTGAGAACTCTGGCAGAAATAAACAATGGCGAATCAGTACTTATTACTTTCGATCCCCATCCCAGGAAGGTTCTGTATCCTGAAACTGCAGGTAAAGGGCTTAAGCTAATTAACTCACAACAGGAAAAACTGGAACTGCTGGCAAAAGCAGGACTCGATAATGTCATAATAATAAGATTTTCACTTGAGTTTTCCAGAATAACAAGTGAGAACTTTGTCAGGGATTTTCTTCATGATATTCTTAAAGCCAGAGTTATCGTTGCTGGTTTTAATCACCATTTCGGATTCAATCAGGAAGGTGACTACAAACAATTATGGGGATGGCAGGAAAAATATAACTTTTTGGCTGAAGAAATTCCTGAACAGGAGGTCGAGAATGAAACTGTCAGTTCAACCAAGATCCGCAAAGCTATAAGTGAAGGTTATATTCAGAGGGCTAATGCCTATCTAGATCATTATTATATTGTTATTGGAACCCCCATAAATTATCAATCAGAACAGGAAACCGGTTTACCTGTTCTTTGGGAAATACCGATAACTGAAGAGTGCAAATTACTGCCCTCACCCGGAATCTATGCTGTATCAGCAGAGTCAGTTAACTTTTATTCCAGAGCAATGGTTATTGTTAGTCCGAAAGAAGACAGCCAGCCTGAATTGCTGGCACATTTCTTTGACGCACCACCAGACGGGGATAATCTTAACATTACCATGTCATTTCACAAGAAAATCCATAGTGCAGTTAATTATTCCGAACCAAAGGATGTTTCAAGGATACAATCTGCAAGAGAGGAGATATCAGAGCTTATTTACTGATATCCATCATAACAATTAGCCTGTTTTTTGATTAAATTTGCACCTTCAGAAATAACAGTCGAATGAGGTTTTCACCGGAAAAATTAAATATACCCGATCAGAGGATGAAGCCGTTTATCGATCCCTCTGAGTTATGGGACCTGATAAACAATACCAGGCCCGATAAGATCCTTGTAAGGGAAGTTATTGCCAAATCTCTTGATAAAAATCGTCTTACCCTGAAGGAAACTGCAGTGCTTATCAATGCTGTAGGAACTGATCTTGCTGATGAAATTAAAGAAGGAGCAAGGGAGCTAAAGCAGCGTGTGTATGGAAACAGGATTGTACTTTTTGCCCCGCTTTATGTTGGCAACAGATGCACCAATAATTGCAAATACTGCGGATTCAGGGCTTCAAATGCCGATGCAGTTCGTAAAACCCTTGATGATAACGAGATCATACAGGAAGTTGAAGCACTTGAGGATAACGGACAGAAACGACTGATTCTTGTGTATGGTGAGCATCCTGAATATTCTCCCGAATATATTGCACATACAGTAAGGCTGGTATATGGTGTAAAAAAAGGACCGGGTGAAATCCGGAGAGTTAATATAAATGCTGCTCCACTTGATATTGAAGGTTATAGAAAAGTAGGAGAGGCCGGGATTGGTACATATCAGGTATTCCAGGAGACCTACCATCCTGAAGCCTACACCTGGTATCACCTGGGGGGTAAAAAGAAAGATTATGAATGGCGTCTCACTTCACTTGACAGAGCCCAGGAAGCCGGAATTGATGATGTTGGAATTGGCGCCCTCTTCGGCCTGTACGACTGGAGATTTGAAGTGCTTGGACTGGTAAGACATACAAATCACCTTGAAGCATGCTACAATGTAGGACCTCATACCATTTCATTCCCCAGGATAAAAGACGCGCAAACTCTTAACCTCGACAAAAAATACGAAACAAGCGACGATGATTTCAAAAAGCTTGTTGCTATACTGAGGCTGGCTGTTCCATATACAGGACTTATTCTTACTGCCAGGGAAACTCCTGATGTAAGAAGAGAGGTTTTGCAGTATGGTGTTTCACAAATAGACGGCGGTACAAAACTTGAACTTGGCTCTTATTCTGATTCAAAAAACGAAGAACAGAACCTGAACAGGGAACAATTCAAAATCAATGATCCACGGTCGCTGGCCGAGGTGATTGATGAGCTGCTTACAAACGATTATCTTCCTTCTTTCTGCACATCATGCTACCGCATGGGAAGAACCGGAGAACACTTCATGGAATTCTCAGTTCCGGGATTTATAAAAAGATTCTGCACACCGAATGCCATACTCACACTTTCCGAATACATTTGTGACTATGGAAGAGGAGACACCATAAATAAAGGATGGATGGTAATAGAAAAAAACCTTGAGAAGCTTGAACCTCCTGTTGCTGAAAAGACCAGGGAAAAAATAACACGAATAAAAGCCGGAGAACGCGACCTTTATTTCTAAGAAATTACATTAACTATAATCAATAATGATAAGAATCCTTGGCATAAAGATCATTGACAGAATCAAGGAAGCAGGCTTAACTCAGGGCATTCTTTCGGAACATGCTTCTGTAATTACAACAAGACTGGGATTTCATGAGGTGACTGATGAGGTTTGCAGCCGCGAAGCTTACCTGGTAATACATCTGAACGGAGATACTGACGAATATCTGATTCTGGAGAATGAGCTTAAGCTTATTGGTGGAATTGAGCTGAGGGAAATGATTTTCAATGCTGATAAAGAGCCTCTGAATGTTCTTAAAGACGGTACTCAGACTGAGATCATGGGAATTCTTGTTGAGCGCGAAAAAGAAGTGGTGCAGACAGTCCAGAAAATTCTCACATCCTATGGATGCAATATACGCACACGCCTGGGTGTCAATGAGATTTTCTTCGGACAACCTGCAGGACTGATAATCCTTGAACTCAAGGGAGATGCCGTGCAACGATCACTTCTCGAGAAGGATCTCAAGGCACTTGAAAAAGTTCATGTGAGAACGATGGTTTTTTAACTTATTCATTCTCCTCCGATCTGCCCCTGCCAAGCAACTGCCCGAAGAAAATGGCATTCATAAATATCTTATTTGTACCGTACCAGGTTGCCCTGAAGTTTGTGTTATCATAAATTGAGACAATACGGTTTCCATGGACACTTGCAAAAGAGGCTCCCTTTATTCGTTCAATGTTTTCAGGCGTACAATATCCGCTTAATAAAGGATTTTCAGTATAAACAACCGGGTTATTATATCTGACAGTATCTTTTTTTGCCACAACCACTCCGGTTTTAAAAACCGGTAAACGGTTCCTTGTATAACCATAACAGAGAGGATGGGAAAGATCGAGTCTGGTTTCAAAAATGGAGCCGGCTATCTGGTGTATCTGCCTGTCATTCTGCATTTTTACGTATATTCCATCCTCTTTATTCTGTTTCACTTCATCCACATAATTTATCTGGGTTATCTTGTTGTTCGCAATCCAGCGGTTACCGCTCTCGTACCCTATAATTGTGCCACCTCCTCTGTTCCAGGCTTTAAGTTTTTCAATAAAGGCAGGAGAGACTGATGGATTGCCTGTCACAATGATTACGTTATATTTCTGAAGACTTATATTGTTTGCCCTTGATGGAGTAACCATAGTTACCGGTATTCTGAACCTGGTATCGAGCAGATGCCATATCTCGCCTGCATCTGTGCTATTAGATCCATCTCCAGAGAACATCATAACCGAAGGCTGCTGGATGTTTACAAACAGGTTGCTGCCCAGGTCCATTCCTTTCGGAGTAAGTCCTGTACTTACTCCATAGACAGTTATTCCGCAATTCTTTGCAACGGATTCAACCAGTTTTAAAAGGTCGTTTCCATCCATAGACTGTCCCTGTGTGTGAATAAGAACAGTGCCAAAGGAAAATTCCTTAATAATCGTACCATCATTACAGGTAAACCTGTCTGTGGCAATTTTTACCCTTATGCCTGCACTCTGGAGTTCATACAAAGCTTTAGGTGCCAGGTATTCATTCCATTCAAAAAGATAGGCATATGGATCTCTTGATCCTGTTATGCCTCCTGAAGGCAACGGCGGATTGATAACTTCCTCACCGAAAAGTCCGTCAAGCGATTTAATATCACTTACAGGAGAATACGTTAGATTGAATGCCATTGGAAGAACCCATGTGGACACATCATAGAAAGTACTGTCGGCAAAACTCAGCACAGGTTCGAACAGACACCTGACGAACCTGTGCTCATTCTGCTTAAGAGGTACGACATAACTGTCAGATGCTTTGTAGCTTATACCATCTTTGGAATAATCCTTGCCAAGCCGATAGACATTTATTTTATGCTCATTCAGGATCCTTATAAATTCAGCGGTTCTTCCTTTATCGGTTGTTTCTGTAAATATATATGCCTTTACAGGATGACTGTTTGCCAGGGTTGCTGCATCACGGTAAAAATTCCTCTGACTTTCAAGCAGCTTTTTTTTCATCTGAAGGCCTGCTTCAAGCGAAGAGAGAGAAACAGTGACCTGGTTCCTGATAGCAAAAGGAAATGATATCTGTCCTCCCGAAGTATTTCTCAGATGACCTTTAACTCCTGCCTGTTCAAACAAAATTCCGACCGATCCGTGAATATCAGGATAGGAGGACCCCTTACCAACATAATAATCATCGAATGACTCTTCTGTATAATAAAGACTCCCGATGGAATTCAGGTATTTTTCATGATATGTTCCAATTTCTGATGTCAGCTGATGGACATTGACCGGAGTGAGGGGATTATTTCTCCTTTGCACACCAGGCTGAAAGAAAAAGGTTGAGCCTGCATCCATCTCGTGATGGTCAGTTACAATATTGGGTCTCCACCGGTAGAAAGCTGCTACCCTTCCTGCCGTCTCCGGTTGCTGAAGGAAAAGATAGTCGCGGTTCAGGTCGAACCAGTAGTGGTTGGTCCTTCCTCCTGGCCATGTCTCTGCAAATTCCCAGGAATCCGGATCAGGGTTATTGTTCAGGCTTCTTGTGGAATTAACCCATGATGAATGTCTCTGCATTCCATCAGGATTAAGGGAAGGATCCAGAAGAATTACTGTGTTTTTCAGGAGCAGGTCAATTTTTTCATCCTCTCCGGCAATTAAATAGTAAGCCACAATTGCCGATGCATTCTGGGCACTCGATTCATTGCCATGAATTCCGTACCCAAGCTTTACAAAAACAGGCATTTTCTCAATGTCAGCATCTCCAGAAACAACAGGATCGCAAAGTTTAAGGTGCTCGGTTCTCAGTTGTTCGATATTCTTTATGTTCTCAGGCGAACTGATTATCAGCTGCCCCAGGGGACGGTTTTCATGACTCTTACCATATTCCTCCCATAAGGCCCTGTCGGAGATTCTGGCCAGTTCGGTGATGTAAACATAGAGTCTATCGTGCGAAAGATGCCATTCACCGGATTCATGACTAAAAAACTGCTGGGGTGTAGGAATATCCTGGATGTACCTGGTTCCTGAAGGAAGATAATAATCAAGTGTTTGCTGCCCTTTTAAGAATGATAAAGCAAATATGGACACTGTCAGGAGAACTAGCCTTTTCATCATTTAATTTTTGATAATGATCAGGCAAAGTAATAAAAATAATTGTCAAACTTTTTTCCTCCGTGTATTATAATGTGCAGAATCGCCCCATTCACCATAGATTATTTCGGCATCAGCGAGACTTATACGGGCCTCCAGACAGCTCTGGCAGTCCTCTGCTGAATCATCGGTACAAGGCTTATTATCATATAGTTTATAACTGTCGCGGTATTTCCCGGGAGTTATATTTGGCATCACAATATTGGCTCCTATCTTCACAGCTTTCTCCCTGCCAATAGGGTCTATTGCCTGGAGAGCTGTGGCTGCCACAATATTGATATCTTTCATCATCAGGCGTATGACAGCAATCATTTTAAGGGTCAGGTCAAACCTCTGTCTGAGTGGCATAAGTTCTCCTGAATATTTTATGAGCGGAGTATCGGCGTGCTCAATATATGGCCCCATTCCGCACATATCAATATCAAATTCCCTCATAAAGAGCAGATCATCTGCAAGGTCATCTGTGGTCTGAAACGGAAGCCCGATCATTACACCTGTCCCTGTCTGGTAGCCTGTATCCTGCAATATTTTGAGACACTCAAGTCTTCGTGTAAAACTGTGTTTGTCATCATTAGGGTGGATTTTGGAGTAGAGTTCCTTATTTGTTGATTCAACACGCAGAAGGTACCTGTGAGCACCTGCCTCGAACCATCTCCTGTAAACATCAGGTTCCTGTTCTCCAACAGATAATGTAATTCCAAGCTCTCCGTTTGACATTACCTTTATTCTGTGAAGAAGGTTTTCAATCCTGTCTGTCACAAACGGACTCTCAAGCTCACCCGATTGAAGTGCAATCGACCCGTACCTGTTGATATATGCAAATCTTGCAGCTTCAAGTATTTCATCATCCGAAAGATTATACCTGTGAAGATCTTTATTTCCCTTTCTGATGCCGCAGTACAGGCAATCCTTTCCGCAGATATTTGAGAATTCTATGAGTCCTCTGAACCAGACCTTCCTGCCGATGTATTTTTCCTTTATTTCAGCTGACTTCGTGAAAAGAAGAGTCCTTTCCTCACCTTCACATTTCAGAAGTCGCAGAATCTCTTCCTTTGAATAGCTTTCTCTTTCTAGAATATCTTTTATAATACTTGTCATTTTTAACTTATTGGGCTGACAAAATTAATAAAAGAAAAGATACAGAGTCTTTTTAATTCTGTTGAGTACATTTTTGATTCTTCCCGGCAAATGATCTTAAACATGTTTTAGGGCAGTTAATTTTTACTATCTTGCTTTAGAAATAGTAGTTACAATTAAGTCAGAATTATTGTATTTATTATGATAAATGAAAAACTTATTAATCCGTCGGGTATTGTAGTTGTTGGCGGTTCAGATGATCTTTTTAAACCCGGGGGGAAAGTTCTCAGAAATATAATTGAAGGCGGATATAAAGGCAGTCTTTATGTTGTAAATCCAAAGCATGACAAGGTTCAGGGTATTAAATCCTGGAAAAGCATAGAAGATATTCCTTCTGCTGATCTTGCTATTCTGGCTATCTCAGCAAATTTATGCCTTCAGGCTGTCGAAACTCTTATCAGAAAAAAGAGTACAAGGGCATTTATAATAATTTCAGCAGGTTTCAGTGAGGCTGGTGAAGATGGTAAAAAACTTGAAAATGAAATTGTTACGCTTATTTCGGAATCAGGGGGCTGCCTGATAGGACCAAACTGCATCGGGGTTGTGACCCAGTCATACCAGGGAGTCTTTACATCACCTGTTCCGAAGCTCGATCGTGAAGGATGCGACTTTGTTTCCGGTTCGGGAGCTACAGCTGTATTTATATTTGAGTCTGCAATGCCTAAGGGGCTAAAGTTTGCAAGTGTTTTTTCAGTTGGGAACAGTGCTCAGACAGGGGTAGAGGAAGTACTTGAATTCTGGGATAAGACTTTTGATCCGGTGTCAAGCTCCAGGATTAAGCTTATTTATGTTGAGAGCATAAGGAACCCGGATAAGCTTCTGCATCATGCTTCATCACTTATTCGAAAAGGATGCCGTATAGCCGCTATTAAAGCAGGTACCACTGAAGCCGGAAGCAGGGCTGCCTCATCACATACCGGTGCAATGGCTTCTTCCGATTCAGCGGTGGAAGCTCTGTTCAGGAAGGCTGGTATAGTGCGGTGCTCAGGCAGGGAGGAACTTGCTACCGTGGCTTCCGTATTCATGCATAAACCGCTTAATGGTAAAAATATTGCAATCATTACCCATGCCGGAGGTCCGGCAGTAATGCTTACAGATGCACTTTCGGCAGGGGGTATGAATATTCCGAGAATTACAGGTACGCATCATGATGTTTTACTCAGTATGATGAATCCTGGGGCTTCAGCTGACAATCCAATCGATATGATTGCTACTGCCACAACAGAACAGCTTGAAAATGTGATTGAGTACGTTGATAAGAAAATCCCCATGCTCGATGGAATGAGCGTAATCTTCGGCAGTAACGGATTAAATGATATGACTGAGATCTATGATCTTCTTCACAGCAAGATCAATAAGTGCAATAAACCGCTTTATCCCATTCTTCCTTCAATTACAAGTTCATCAAAGGAGCTGGCAGATTTCCTTGATAAAGGACATGTGAATTTCCCGGATGAGGTCGTGCTTGGACAGGCTTTGACAAAAATTTTCAACACACCACTGCCGGCTGATGATAAAATTTTATTTGATAAGGTGGATGTTCCTCATATCAGAAAGATTATTGAAAAGTCTCCTGATGGATATCTGGAACCATCTGTTATCCAGGAGCTTCTTGCTGCTGCCAGTATACCGGTAGTAAAGGAAGCCGTGGCTAAAACTAAAAAGGAACTTTTTGGTCTGGCAAAGAAGACAGGTTATCCGCTTGCACTTAAGGTAGTCGGACCTGTACACAAGTCGGATGTTGGAGGGGTTACTCTTAATATCAAATCTGAAAAACATCTTGAGGCTGAATTCACCAGGATGATGAAAATAAAGGGTGTAAAAGCAGTGCTTGTCCAGCAGATGCTTTCAGGTACTGAGCTTTTTATCGGCGCAAAATATGAACCCCGTTTCGGGCATGTTATCCTTTGCGGACTGGGAGGTATCTTTGTTGAGGTACTTAAGGATGTTTCATCAGGTCTTGCTCCTCTTACATTTAATGAAGCAGAATCGATGATCAGAAGCATAAAGAGTTATAAGATTATTCATGGAACCAGAGGAAAGCCTGGTATCAATGAGACAATGTTTGCCGATATAATTGTGAGGCTCTCAACCCTGCTTAGGTATGCAACAGAGATTAAAGAGATGGACTTAAATCCATTGATGGGCAGTCCTGAAAATCTGACAGTTGTTGATGCAAGAATAAGGATTGAGAAATAGTTAAAATGTTGTTGAGAGTTTTTCAAGAGGAGATTGATAATGATCATCTTTGAATGGTTTTTAATATTATTATATTTGATGCCTTAATTTTAGCGTGGACTGTTATTTAATAATGAGATGGGACAAATTCCATTTGACAGGAATACGGTAAGCAGAGTAATTGCTGAAAGTGGTGTAAATTCACTTTCAATTGCTTCAATCAGAGAGATAGCCCGGCTGGTAAATCTCCTTGAAAAGGCGACAGGGGAGAAGTATATCAGAATGGAGATGGGTGTTCCGGGTCTTACAGCTGCAAAAGCAGGCATTGAAGCCGAGATAGAAGCGCTTAAAAGCGGTGTTGCTTCCTTTTATCCCGATATAGAAGGTGTTCCTGCTTTTAAAGAAGAAGCATCAAGGTTTATCAAACTGTTTCTTAATCTTGATATTAGTCCCAAAGGATGCATCCCTACTGTTGGTTCAATGATGGGCGCAATGGCAGCTTTCCTGGTGGCCAACAGGAATGACAGGAGAAAAGAGGGCTCACTGTTTCTGGATCCGGGTTTCCCTGTCCAGAAGAAACAGGTAAAGCTGCTCGGACACGATTATACTCATTTTGATATTTTACAATTCAGAGGTGAAAAACTTAGGGATAAGCTGGAATCATTCCTTACCAGCGGAAAGGTTTCTTCAATAGTATATTCAAATCCGAATAATCCGACGTGGATGTGCCTCAATGAGCATGAACTTTCCATTATCGGAGAACTTTCGAGTAAATATGATGTTATAGTAATTGAAGACCTTGCCTATTTCGGAATGGATTTCAGAAGCGATTATTCCAAACCCGGAGTGCCTCCATATCAGCCATCAATAGGCAGATACACAGAAAATTACATACTCCTGGTTTCAAGCTCTAAAGTATTCAGCTATGCCGGGCAGAGGATAGGTTTGATGGCAATATCCGATCATCTTTTTAACAGGAGCTATCCTGACCTTCTGAGATATTATTCATCTGATAAGTTCGGACATTCAATGGTATATGGCGCTCTTTACGCCTTGTCGGCAGGCGCGACTCACTCAGTTCAGTACGGAATGGCTGCTATTCTGAAAGAAGCCAATGAAGGACGATACAATTTTATTGATGAGGTAAAGGAATATGGTGAGAAGGCGAAGGTTATGAAATCCCTCTTTACAGCAAATGGATTCATTATTGCCTACGACACTGATATTGACCAGCCAATCGCTGATGGATTCTATTTTACAATAGCGTACCCAGGAATGAAGAGCTATGAGCTCCTTGAAGAGCTTTTATATTACGGAATAAGCGCTATTACACTTGATATTACAGGCAGCAGCAGGGATGATGGCCTGAGGGCTTGTGTTTCACATGTTTCAAGGGACCAGTTTGGTGACCTTGAAGAGAGGCTGAAGAGTTTCAGAAAAAATAATCCGGTTTAAGATTACAACAGGAAAGAGATATGGCAAAGATAAAAGGTAGTATTGTAGTTGATGTTGAAAAATGCAAAGGGTGCGAAGTATGTATGGTATCATGTCCAACAGGTACCATCGCAATGGCAAAGGAGGTAAACAGCAAGGGCTATTTCAATGCATATCCTGCTAATCCTGATCTGTGTATTGGCTGTGCCAGCTGTGCTATTGTATGTCCTGACGGAGTAATAACAGTCTTTAAAACAAAAATATAGGCGCCGATGGAAAAGGAACTAAGGTTAATGAAAGGCAATGAGGCTATAGCCGAAGCAGCCATACGTGCCGGTGCAGACGGATATTTTAGTTACCCCATAACGCCACAGAGTGAAATACTGGAATATCTGATGGAGGCAAATCCATTTGAAAGAACCGGTATGGTTGTCCTGCAGGCTGAAAGTGAAATAGCTGCTATAAATATGGTATATGGTGGTGCCGGTTGCGGAAAGAAGGTGATGACATCGTCCTCTTCCCCGGGGATTAGTCTTAAGCAGGAAGGAATCTCTTATATAGCAGGCGCGGAATTACCCTGTCTTATTGTAAATGTTGCCAGGGGCGGTCCGGGACTTGGTACAATTCAGCCTGCCCAGTCTGATTATTTTCAGTCTGTGAAAGGAGGAGGACATGGTGATTATCATCTTATTGTTCTTGCACCGGCTTCAGTGCAGGAAATGGCTGATTTTGTAGAGCTGGGATTCGATCTCGCATTCAAATACAGAAATCCTGTGCTTATCCTGTCCGATGGTGCCATCGGGCAGATGATGGAGAAAGTTTACCTTAAGCCGCAAAAACAAAGATCAACAGAGCTTTTGGAATGGGCAACCACAGGCAAAGGTAAAAGGGAAGAGAGGAATATTATCACATCACTTGATCTGGATCCTGACGGACAGGAAGATTTTAATCACAGGCTTCAGGCAAAATATGCTGAAATTCAGAAAAATGAAGTTCGTTATGAGGAGTTTCAGTGTGATGATGCTGATTATCTTCTGGTAGCATATGGCACCAGCGCCAGGGTTTGCCAGAAATCAGTACAGATTGCCCGCGAACATGGCATAAAAGCCGGTCTTCTCCGACCAATTACATTATTCCCCTTCCCATCCGTGAGAATCAAAGAGCTGGGTGAAAGGGTCAAAGGTATACTTTCAGTTGAAATGAGCTGTGGTCAGATGGTCGAAGATGTGATGCTGGCTGTTGGATGCAAGGTGCCTGTAAAACATTTCGGCAGAATGGGCGGAATTGTTACTACACCTGATGAGGTGGTTGAACAGCTTAAAACAATATTTAGTGGAGGGAAATAAGATGAAGGTAGTAACCGGATTAAAAGAAATTATTAAGCCTGAAAACCTGGCTTACCACAGGTCGGAAGTACTTGTCGATAATACACTTTCATATTGTCCCGGGTGCGGACACGGTACAGTCCACCGTATACTGGCAGAGCTTATAGAAGAACTCGGACTGCAGGAGAAAACGATAGGAGTATCTCCCGTTGGTTGTTCTGTTCTGCTTTACCACTACCTTGATGTTGACATCCAGCAGGCAGCTCACGGAAGAGCTCCCGCTGTAGCTACGGCGATCAAAAGGCTCCTTCCTGACAGATTTGTTTTTACTTACCAGGGTGACGGAGATCTTGCTGCAATAGGTACATCTGAGACAATTCATGCCTGTAACAGGGGCGAGAATATTCTGATCATTTTTGTTAATAATGGTATTTATGGAATGACCGGAGGCCAGATGGCTCCAACCACCATTCCGGGGATGAAATCATCTACATCACCTCTCGGAAGGGATGTACGAACTATGGGTAATCACCTAAAAATGACGGATATTGTAGCAACTCTCGATGGAACCTATTTTGTGACACGACAGAGTGTTCATACTCCTGCAAATGTTAGAAGAACAAAGAAAGCAATGCGTAAAGCAATAGAATATCAGAAGCTTAACAGAGGTACCTGCTTTATTGAGATTGTTTCAAACTGCCCGTCAGGATGGAAAATGACACCTGTGGAGTCGAACAAATGGATGGAAGCCAATATGTTTCCGTATTATCCTCTGGGTGACCTCAAGGTTCCGGCAGAAGAAAAGGAAAAGCAACAAAAAAGCAACAACAATGACTGAAGAGATTATTATAGCAGGTTTCGGAGGACAGGGTGTTCTGTCGATGGGGAAAATAATGGCATATTCCGCAGTGATGCAGAATATGGAAGTCAGCTGGATGCCTGCATACGGCCCTGAAATGAGAGGTGGAACAGCAAATGTTACTGTTATAATTAGCAGCGAGAGGATCAGTTCACCCATTATCAGACACTTTGATACGGCCATAATACTCAATCAGCAATCTCTCGACAAATTTGAACCGTCAATAAAACCAGGAGGAGTTCTTATTTATGACGGTAATGGCATAACAAGACATCCTGAACGTAAAGACATTTCAGTTTACAGGGTTGATGCTGCAGAAGAAGCCGGCAGGATGAATATGTCGAAGGTATTCAATATGATAGTGCTGGGAGGATTTATTAAAGTACGGCCTGTTATAAAGCTGGAGTATGTAATACAAGGGCTTAAAAAATCCCTCCCTGAACGTTATCACAGCCTTATTCCCTTGAATGAGAAGGCACTTATACGTGGAGAAGAGATAATCCATGAGGTCCAGAAATCAAAGAATTAGGACACCCGACACAAGGCGCACGACACAAGGCTCAAGGCAATGCAGGATTTTTAGCCCTGAGTCGTGAGTCGTGAGCCCTGTGCCCTGTGCCGTTATTTCCTGTAGAAATGCATTTCCTGTATATAGTTCCAGACTTCCGGAGACAGATAGTAGGACATATCCTTGCCATCTTTTATCCCTTTACGTATAAAGGTTCCTGAAATATCCATCAATGGTGCCCTTACAAAGTGTATTTCCGCAGATGATATCAGGTTTTCCAGCATTTGTGATGAAGGTTTAACCGTATCTGGCCGGGGATAGACGTAAACAGGGTGTTCCCTGAGAATTTCCCTTGCATTCTTCCATTTATGAAGGGTATAAAGATTATCCTCACCCATAACCAGACAAAACTTAATCTTCTGATATTTCTCTTTAAGGTATGCAAGTGTATCAATTGTATATGAGGGAACAGGAAGTTTGAATTCGATGTCTGATGCTTTAAGTTTCATATTGTCCCCAATGGCCAGTTGTGTCATATACAGCCTTTGATGATCATTGAGGAGTGTCTCCTTTTTTTTAAGCGGATTATGCGGACTTACAACAAACCAGACCTGTTCCAGTCCGGCAAATTCGGTCATATAGCCTGCAATTGCCATGTGGCCAATGTGTACCGGATTAAATGATCCGAAATATAGTCCCACTCTGGTCATAAACAACTATTTCTTATTCAATAGTAAAAGGTTGTTTCAAAAGTTCATTTATTTCAAACCACCCCTAAATCCCCCAGGGGGGACTTATTGAAATACAGCAACTTTCAAAGCCCCCCTTGGGGGGTTGGGGGGTCAAAATCTAAATAAGGCACAGCCTCATTAATATTTAAAAAATCTCTAACTAATTCATAGACCTCCTTTTTTGCAGATTCAAGAATGTCGTTTACCACAATTTTATCGAATCTGTCAGCAAGATCTATTTCTTCCTTAGCTTTTTCAATTCTCATCCTGATCTTTTCATGAGTATCAGTGCCTCTGCCTCTTAACCTTTTTTCCAGGTCAGCCACAGACGGAGGCATTATAAAAATGGACAGAGAATTCTTTCCGAATATTTTTTTTAGGTTAATTCCTCCCTTAACATCCACATCAAAAAGGACTGATTTCCCTTCGTTCCATATTCTTTCCAGTTCACTTTTCAGTGTTCCATAGTATAGATCCCTGTAAACTTCCTGCCACTCAACCAGTTCCTTATTTTCAATCTTCTTATTAAACTCCGGTACTGAAAGATAGAAATAATCCGTTCCGTCTTTTTCCGTTCCTCTTATTGGTCTCGTAGTTGCAGATACTGAAAATGAGAGGTTAAGACCTTTTTCCAGCAGATGCCTGACTATTGTAGTCTTTCCTGCACCCGATGGCGCTGATATTATTACCAGTTTGCCTCTCATTGATTTATATTTTTCCTTAAGCCTTCCGCCTGTCGCCGGTTGCCTGTCGCCTTTATAATATATTTAACGTTTGTTCTTTTATCTTTTCCAGTTCATCCTTCATCATAACCACGAGTTTCTGTATGGAGGCATCATTTGCCTTTGATCCGATGGTATTTATCTCCCTGCCAATTTCCTGACAGATAAAATTAAGTAGTTTTCCATTGGGAGCGTCTGTTTTTATTGTTTCAAGAAAATAATCACAATGTGTCCTGAGTCTGACTTTTTCCTCATTGATATCGAACTTTTCAATATAGTATATCAGCTCCTGTTCGAATCTGTTTTTGTCAATATTTTCATTTCCAATATTATCAGAAAGAACAGAATCCAGTTTTTCCTTCACCTTTTTAATTCTTCCCTCCTCAAAAGGTCCTATCTGGTCGAGAAGGGTGAGAATTTTATCTATACATTTTATTATGTCAGTCATTATTGAATTACCTTCTTCGATCCTGTACTGGTCAATGATCTGGAGAGATTCTGATATCTTATTCTTTACCAGATTCCATTCTTCTTCAGGTATCTCGTTCTTATCGGTCTTAAGAGTATCCGGAAGCTTCATTATTACTGAAAAAATCTGATCATCAAGTTTAATGTCCAGTTCAGAGGCAATCTCTTTGAACTGGTTATAATAGTTCTTTACAGTTCCTTTATTTATTACTGTAGCGAGCTCCTGGTCGGCTGAATCGACATAGATTGAAAAATCAATTTTCCCTCTGTCGAGTTTCTGACTTATCAATGATCTGATTTCAGGTTCCTTTTCTTTAAAGAGCCAGGGGAGTTTAATGTTAAGATCAAACTGTTTTGAGTTCAGTGATTTTATCTCGATTGTGATCTTTTTCTGAGGAGTTTCTGCAATGGCTTTTCCAAAGCCTGTCATCGATTTTATCATTTCAACTTATTCATTTGGGGTTTAATATTAATTCAATGAAAGTTACTTATTATTGCCATATTTCACAACGGCTTTGTTCTTCCATCGACCTGATTTATAATAGAAATATGACAGTGCAAATCCAACTGCCCATCCAGCCGGAATAGACCACCATATACCTGTTACACCTATTTCACCTGAAAAATACCAGGCAAAAGGAATCCTTATTATCCAGAGGGATAATATTGAGAATAACATCGGCAGCATAGTGTCTCCCGCACCTCTGGTGACACCATTGTAAATGAACATCATGGTGAAGGTGATATAGAAAATACTTACTATTGTAAGATATTGGTCACCAAGCCGAATGACTTCCGGGTCGTTAGTGAACATTTTCATTACCACATGCCCCCAAATTACAATGAATATCGTTGTAACAATTGTCACAATACCTGACATTTTAATTGTAGCAGTAAGACCGGCTTTTATACGCTCGGGTTTATTTGCGCCGATATTTTGTCCCACAAATGTAGAGAGTGCCTGAGAAAACGACATAGCAGGAATAAGAGCAAACATGTCAAGCCTGCTTGCAACCGAGTATCCTGCTATTACATCGGTGCCAAACTTGTTGACAATATCTAAAAGAGCCAGACCTCCCATAGCGACCAGAGTCTGCTGAATGCCTGTTGGCAGACCAATTCTGAGGCTTTGCTGGAAGGTTACTTTGTCGAAATGAAGTCCTTTAATGGCTATCCTTATAAGTTTGTGAGTCTTGTTTAGCCACCATATTGCCAGACCGAAAGCAATCCCGTTTGCCAGGAGAGTTGCATATGCGGCACCGGCAACTCCCCATCTGAATACCCCGACAAATAGGAGAACTAATATAATGTTGGATATGCTCGCAATAATCAGGAAGTAAAGAGGTGTCTTTGAATCACCTAATCCCCTTAAGACTGCACTGGTTCCGTTGAAACCAAAGAATATTAATATTCCTCCTAAATATATTTTAAGATATAATACAGCCTGGGGCATAATCTCTTCAGGCAGATCGAGAAGCCTTAAAAGAGGTTCACTTATAAGGATACCAATTATTGTTGTGATGATACCAATAATTGTGCTATAGATATACATTGTATCTATAGCCCTTTTTACTTTGACATAGTCTTTCGCTCCGAAATATTGGGAGATTACGACAGTTGTTCCCATTACGAGACCAATTATCATAGAAACCATTACAAAGATTACAGGGAAGGATGCCCCTACTGCAGCAAGGGCTTCTTTGCCAATGAATTTTCCAACAACAATACTATCGACCACGCTGAAAAGTTGCTGGAAGATATTTCCAATCAGCATCGGAGCTGCAAATTTGAATATGAGCTTTCCCTCATGACCTTCAGTGAAATCCTGCATTTTTGGATGCTTTATCCTGCAAAGGAAATCAATAAAGGGAACTTATCAAAACTACTTCATAATCCTTTCCAGTTCTACTGTGAAATGCCTCAGAATCAGGGCTTCCCTTTTTATTCTCATGCCTCTTGTAATTGAATTTCTCCGTTCAAATACATTTTTAACTACAGCAGCAGTATAATCCATATGGTTGTATGTATAAACCCTCCTTGGAATAGCCAGCCTAACCATTTCAAGATCGGGATACCTGTTTTCACGGGTAACCGGATCTCTGTCGGCCATGAGGGCTCCAACCTCTACACCCCGGACACCTCCTTCTGTATATAGCTCAACAGCAAGAGTCTGTGCAGGGAATTCTTCACGCGGAATTGAATTAAGGAAGCTCTTTGCATCTATAAAAATTGCATGGCCTCCAAATGGTTCTATAATAGGAATTCCTGATTCCTTCAGCCTGTTACCCAGATATTCAACCTGCTTTATCCTTGATTCAAGGTATGTAAATTCGGTTCCTTCGTATAATCCCTGAGCAAGTGCATTCATATCCCTGCCCGACATTCCTCCATAAGTAATGAATCCTTCAAAGATTATATTAAACGTTGAAGCCTGCCTGAATAGCTTCTCTTCCCTGAATGCAATAAAACCGCCCATATTCACAATTGCATCTTTCTTTGAACTCATCGTCATGCCGTCAGCATATGAGAACATCTCCCTCGTGATTTCAGAGATCTGCATATTTGAGAATCCCTTTTCCCTTGTTTTGATGAAATAGGCATTTTCAGCAAACCTGGCACCGTCAATAATGAGTTTTATCCCGTAGCGTCGGGCAAGTTCTGATACTCCCCTGATATTGGACATACTTACAGGCTGACCCCCGGAGGTGTTATTGGTTACCGTGACTATTATAAATGGTATTTTACCGGATGGATTATTCTTAAGAACATTTTCCAGTTTTTCCAGATCAACATTCCCTTTAAATGGATGAATGGCAGAAGGATCTCTTGCAACATCTATTGTACAATCAACAGCTTTTGCCTTTCTGAATTCTATATGACCCTTTGTAGTATCGAAGTGAGAATTGCCGGGCACGATATCACCCTCTTTTACAAGTACCGAAAAGAGCACATTTTCTGCAGCCCTTCCCTGGTGTGCAGGCAGGAAATACTGAAAACCTGTAATATCCCAGATGGCATCCTTCAGGTTATAATATGAGGAAGCTCCTGCATAACTTTCATCGCCGGTCATGATAGCTCCCCACTGCTTATCACTCATAGCACCTGTACCTGAGTCGGTAAGTAGATCAATGTATACTTCTTCCGATCTGAGGTTGAAGAGATTAAAGGAGGCATCCCTGATCCATCGTTCTCTCTCCTGAAGTGTGCTCCTGTAAATCTTTTCAACCATCTTTATTTTGAATGGTTCTGCAAAAGGTAATTTCATAGTTGCTTTTTATTAAAATATTTATTGTACTTGAAAACCCCCAACCCCCCAAGGGGGGCTTAGTAAGTTATTGTCTTTCAATAAGTCCCCCCTGGGGGTCCCGATAGCCATCGGGATAGGGGTGGATTTTCGAAAACAGACTTAATTGTTGCACGCCGTGGGAAAAACAGACAGGCGAATTCCTCAATCCATGAAAGATCGATTCTACTAATCTGAAAAAAAATCCCTGTTTTTGATATTTCTGTATATATCAGTCACCGGATTCTGCGTTATAATGGAAGGTAAAACCAATTTTGATAGATTTGGTTAGTAAAAATAATAGTTATTTGTGATATATTCAACCGGTAAAACAAGATGATAAAATCTGGTGAAATGAAAAAAATCTTTTCCAAATTATTTTTTATAACAGTCTACCTGTGTTTCGAATTAACTGCTGTTTCACAAGATGTTAATGATAGTATTATGACTGCAGGAGAAATAATCGATTCGCTTAAAAGAATTGGGGTAATTTATAGTGATATCCATAAAAAGCCTGAGATAGTGCTTACCACCAGGCAGGCTATCAGGTTCCTGGAGCAAAGACTGCAGCCTCACTTCTGGCAAAAGACTGATGATCCACTGCGCAAAGCTTTAATGCAACTCGTATTTCAGGCATCCAATCCGCCATATGATTCATCTGATGTATATCTTAAGAAATATCCTTATGATTCCCTCAAAGTTTCCTGGGATAAGTTTTATATATGGGAGCCTCAAAGATTCAAGATTCAGGATACAACAGCATTCAGGCTGCCTGAAGGTGGAGTTAAGGATACATCCATACTGGTAATAATTGATACATTAAATGAGGCATCATCCTCAAATTCCCTTTTTCCATTCCGGTATCTCAATTATCCCTACCAGGGTGATTCAATTGAAGTAGCTGCAAAATCTCTTCTGAAATTCATGGAGGATCGGGATTCTTCAATCATTAATTTCACTGGTATAAGCAATACAATGACTCCCTTATGGCTTAATTCAAAAGCAGATAATATGTCGCGTTACTGGCTCAGGAACGAATTTGATGATTCTGTTACCGTATGGCTTGGTAATAATGGCAGAAATACTGTAGGCCTTTATCTTGAGCAGGGAGTTAATTTCAAACGTCCGCCAAAACAGGAAACAGGTAATGCTGAGGCAAGGATAAATGTGCAGCAGCAGGATAAATCAAAACTCCTTGAAGTTCAGCGAATTGTTGTAAAGCAGAAATACTGGAAATACAGGACTGAGGCAAACCTTGTCTTTAGCCAGTCAGCACTTTTTAACTGGGTTAAAGGAGGTGAAAAAAGTATTGCATCCTTACTTGATGTTACAGGATATGCCGATTATAACAATAAACAGTTAAAACTTTCATCAAACAACTTCGCCAGGATAAAGCTGGGTTTTCTTGCTTCAGGCGATAATCCTGTAAGGAAGAATACCGATATAATTGAGACCAACTCTAAACTGAACCATAAGGCATTCGGGAAGTTTGATTTTAGTGCAATCCTTCTTTTTAAAACTCAGCTGGCGCCGGGCTATTCCTATGTCAAAGTTAAAGATAAACCTGATACTGCTATTCTGGTTTCAAAGATGATAAATCCTGCCATTCTTACTACCGGTTTCGGTCTTGATTATAAACCAAATGCAAATACATCGCTAAACTTTTCACCATTGTCGTATAAAGGAACTTATATGACAGATACAACTAACATTGATCAGACCAAACATGGTATTGAAGCTGGCAAAAAGTCGAGACATGAGCCTGGTGTGAGCATTATGGTTACTCATAGCTGGAAACCTAAAAAATCTCTTACAATGACAAACAGGCTCCAGCTCTTTACCAATTATATTAACAATCCTCAGAACATTGATATTGACTGGGAAATGATTTTTACGGCAAACCTTAACTGGTTTACAGATCTCAGGATTAACACACACCTGATTTTTGATGATGATACAAAGACTGCAGTTATCGGCGATGATGGCCTGCCTGTAAAGAATCCGGATGGTTCAGTAAAGAAAACCGCCCGTGTCCAGTTCAAGGAGATGGTAGGTATTTCGCTTGCTTTCAGGTTTTAACCGGTTGCCGGTTGCCGGTAGCCGGTAGCCGGAAAACCGCTTTTATAAATCTTTCTCGTAGATCCTGAATTTTTTAACGACCTGACAACCAACACGTTCGTATTCACCCCTCATTTTTGTGTTGTTTTCCAAAACAAGGTGACTATCGAGAGTTTCCATTTTATGTTTTATAGCTGACTGTAGTATTTTTACTCCCATCAGCACATCGAGTCCTTTACCCCTGTATTCTTTCTTTACCCCGCCCAGCATCATTAGAAGTTTCTTTGATCTTTTGGAATCAATCAGGATGCGGATAATACCAAAAGGAAAAATTCTTCCTTTTGCCTGTCTTATCCCTCTGCTGAAATCCGGCATTCCGATCGCAAACCCTACAAGTGTATTATTGGTCTTAATTAACTTGATGAATTTTGGGTCAAGAACTGGCAGGTACCTGTTAGCAAACTCAATCTTTTCGTTGTCGTTAAGAGGAACAAACCCATATATTTCGTTGAATGTTTCATTCATAAGTTCCAGTACTTCAAGAATATACGGTTTCAATTCCTTAATCGATTTAAATTCGATGATCTTATACTCCATCATGTGCTCCATTCTTGAGAGCACTTTTTCATATACAAGCGGAAATTTCTCCGGTATTTTTCCAAGGTAGTTAACCAGATCGACTTTCTTGAGATATCCTTCACTCTCAAGATATTCTGGCATGTAGGGTGAATTATTTGCACTTGTCATAAACTGAGGGTATTCAAATCCTTCAATCTGAAAACCCTGAGGGTCCTTGTCTGAAAATCCCAGAGGACCAATAATTTTTTTCATTCCCCTTTCTTTCAGCCATTTCTCAACCGCACTGATCAGTTCATGGAATACCTCCTTATCATCGTAGCATTCCATGAAGCAGAATCTTCCGTTTTGCTCATTATGGATTTCATTATACCTGTTATTTATGATACCCATAATTCTGCCAACAGGCTTTTTGTCTCTGTATGCAAGAAGTAAAACAGCATCGGCATATTTATACGACTTGTTCTTATCCTTGTTGAAGAGAAGCTTTTCATCCATATATATTGGATGAAGCCATTCCGGTTCGTTCTTATGTACTTTTTCAGGAAGGAAAACAAAAATCTGCCTTTCTTTTTTTGTCTGAACCTCTTTAATGACAATCTGCCCCATATTTGAAAATTATTACTACTGAAAGAAACAAAAAAATCCTAAATCATCCAAATTGTCTGAAAATGCAATTGTTATCGGAATCTGAAATACAGGTCCGCTATTACAAATAGGGCAAAAATAATACTTCCAATTCCATTTGTTGTACCGAATGCCAGGTTGACCCGGCTCAGATCATTATGCTTAACAATCAGATGCTGGTATAGAAGCAAAGCTGAAAAGAGAGCAGCTCCGGTCCAGAATAATAATCCCGTATCTCCGGTTATTCCGGCTCCTGCAACAAGAATAAATGTTAATACATGCAATCCTGAGGAAACAAACAGAGCCTTTTGCCTGCCAATAAGTGAGGGAATAGAATAAAGGTTAGCCGACCTGTCAAAATCGTCATCCTGCAATGCATATATTATATCAAATCCGCTTGACCATGTAAGAACAATGAATGAGTAAATAAGAGGGAGAAAATCAAATCTGCCTGTTACAGAAATATATGCGCCGATAGGAGCCAGGCTGAGTCCGATGCCCAGAACAAGGTGGCATAATGCAGTGATCCTCTTTGTAAGGCTGTAGCCCAGTATCACCAGAAGTGCAACAGGAGAAAGCCAGAAAGCAAGCCGGTTAATAAAAAAGGTTGTCAGAATGAATAAGCCTGCATTTATTATCACGAATAAAGATGCTGCTTTGGCCGAAATAATTCCGGAGGGTATTTCCCGGGTTTTTGTCCTGGGATTAAGTGCATCAAAATTTCTGTCAGCAAGGCGGTTAAAACCCATGGCTGCATTCCTTGCGAAGACCATACACAATATAATCAGAATAAGAAGTTTCAGGCTGAAGTGGAATTCACCTGCCGATATTCCAAGTGCAAATCCGATCATTGCAAATGGCATTGCAAAGACGGTATGGCTGAACCTGACAAGAGAAAAGTACTTACCAAGCGGTTGTAGGAAATTCATAATCAGTCGAGAAGCTTACTGTAAGTTTCAAAGTGCTCATCAGAAAAAGCAACAAATGTTACCTTCTCCGGATATTTGTTTTTCTGAAGAAACCGTTTTGTTTCATTTACAGCTATAAAGGCAGCAAGATCCTTTGGAAAACCGTATACACCTGTTGAAATTCCCGGGAAAGCAAGGGTTTTTATTTTATTGTCCCTGGCTATCTCAAGCGACGACTTATAACACGATGCCAGCATTTCAGTCTCATCCCGGTGCCCTCCGTACCATATGGGGCCGACTGCATGGATAATATGCTTCGCTTTAAGCTGATAACCCCTGGTGATCTTTGCTTTTCCGGTTTCACATCCGTTAAGATTTCTGCATTCCTGAAGGAGATCAGGGCCGGCAGCTGCATGAATAGCGCCGTCAACTCCTCCACCTCCAAGCAGCCTGGTATTGGCGGCATTTACAATGGCATCTACTGCAAGAGTTGTTATATCTCCTTTTATCAGCTCAATCCGTTTATCCATTACCTGATCTGGGCTTTTAGTTCACTTTCAAAGGTTTTGATAAGGTTATTCATCACCTTCTCTATGTTTTTGTCTGTCAGTGTTTTGAGATCATCCCGAAGGGTAAAGCTCACAGCATATGATTTCTTGTTTGTACCAAGACTGTCGCTTTCATATACATCAAAAAGAGATATATCCTGAAGAATGTTTTTCTCTGTTTTTAATGCAAGATCCCTGATCAGGCTGAATTTTATGCTCCTGTCCAGAAGCAGTGCAAGATCTCTTCTGACCCATGGATATTTTGGGAGTTCACGAAATGATATGGAATGATTTTTCACTAGTTTTAAAAGCAGGTCCCATGCTATGTTGCCATAATAGACATCCTGTGCTATATCAAACTGCTTCAGATATTTCTTTGATATTTTACCTGCTTCCGCTACAATCCTGTTATTATGAATCCATGAAATTGACTCGGAAAAATATTTCTTTTCACTTTCTTTTATTACAGATGAATCCGGTCTGAACCCGAGTCGCGACATTATCATTTCAACATATGATTTGATATTGAAGAAATCGGTAGGATTGGTTTTGCTGTTCCAGGTCTGCCTTACAGGATGACCGGTGAGAAACAGATCAAGATACTCAAGCTCAAAATAATGATCTGGTGTAGGATGCGTATCGCCTGGTTTCTTATAGAAATAGCAATGGCCGAATTCAAACAGTTTAAGGTCATGGTTCTGTCTGTTGATATTCCAGGTAACGGAACTGAGTCCACCGTACAACAGACTTTGTCTCATTGCGTTAAGATCGGAGCTTAGTGGATTGGCAAGTAAAACAAGATGCTCCCTGTCAAAATCATCATTCTGCTCAAACCATGTCGCAGGATTGAGAGAATTACACATAATCTCAGCAAATCCGTTTGATGCCAGCATATCGGAAACCTGGTTTACAACCCTTTCCCTGTCAGGCTTTTCAGAATAGGTTATTGTTGAGTTGACATGATTACTTATCTCAACGTTATTATAGCCATAGATTCTCAAAATTTCCTCAATTACATCTGCTTCCCTCTTCACATCGACTCTTCTGGCAGGTATTTCAAGAACCATTATATCTCCTTTTTCTTCAAGTATAACGATCTCAAGAAGTGTAAGTATCCGCTTAATTACAGCCTTTTCAATTCTCTTACCTATGAGTCTTAATATATTGTTATAATTAACTTCAATCACGGCTCTTTTTATCGGAACAGGATATATATCAATAACATCCGAGGATATTTCTCCCCCGGCAAGTTCCTTTATCAGCATTATTGCTCTTTTGAGAGCCCATGTGGTTATTTCGGGATCTGCACCTCTTTCAAATCTGAATGAGGCATCTGTTTTTAACCCATGCCGTTTTGATGTTTTCCTGATTGAAACCGGATTAAAGTAGGCGCTCTCAAGGAAAATGTTCCTGGTTGATCCGCTTACACCCGATTCAATTCCACCGAATACCCCCCCGATACACATTCCCTCCTTAGTGTTGCATATCATAAGATCGCGGGTAGACAGACTCCTTTCCACTGAATCAAGAGTCACAAACTTACTTTTGTCAGGGAGGTTTTTGATTATAACTTTCTTACCTTCTATCTTATCAGCATCGAAGGAGTGAAGCGGCTGACCAATCTCATGCTGAACGAAGTTTGTTATGTCAACAACATTATTGACAGGATTCAGTCCGATAGCCTTTAGTTTATCTTTAAGCCATTGTGGTGATTCCTTTATTGTTACATTACTGATAGTAATTCCTGAGTACCTGGGACAATCGGTAAGATTCTCAATAACAATGTCATAAGTATTGTTTTTATTATCGGGTTTGAATGTAGAAAGGTCGGGCAAAACAGCTTTAGCTTCAAGTCCTGAATTCAGGCTGAGGTAAGCTGCAAGGTCCCTCGCAACTCCGTAATGAGAACCACTGTCGATTCTGTTCGGGGTAAGTCCGATTTCGAAAACGGTATCCCTTGAAATATTAAAGTAACTTTCCGCAGGTGAACCCGTAACTGCATCATCCCTTAGCACCATTATACCCTGGTGATCTGTTCCAAGTCCGAGCTCGTCTTCAGCGCATATCATTCCCTCTGAAACTTCACCTCTGATCTTTGATTTCTTAATCTCAAGAACCTCTGATCCCAAATAGAGTGTGGTTCCTATCGTTGCAACTGCAACTTTCTGTCCTGCGGCAACGTTGGGCGCTCCGCAAACTATCTGCAATGGCTGCGGACCTCCGGTATTAACGGTTGCAACTGAAAGCTTATCTGCATCAGGATGCTTTCTGCATTTAAGAACTTGACCTATAACTACTCCTTTAAGACCTCCCCTTACAGATTCCCATTCCTCAACACCCTCAATCTCGAGTCCGATACCGGTTAGTATCTCTGCCACTTTTATTGGTTCCAGGTCAATTTTCAGATAGTCTTTTACCCAGTTATAAGAAATCTTCATTTATGAATAGAATTATAATCAAAGATGCAAAAGTAAGGAATTTTGAAATATGACTATGCAGCAGATTTAAATCACGCACCTATTTTATCTATATTTGTACCTCAAATAATTTTATATGGTAATTGAAAAAGAAGACAAGCTGATCCTGCTTACAAATGATGACGGACTTTATGCAGCCGGACTGAAAACACTCCTTGAGGTAATGGAGGAATTCGGCAAGGTGGTGCTTGTTTCAACAACTGAAAGCATGTCAGGTATGTCACAGGCACTTACTGTAAAGACTCCTCTCAGGGTAAAGCTGCTGGAAGAAACCGACCGGCACAGGATCTATGCGTGTAACGGTACACCCACTGATAGTGTAAAGCTGGCTATCAACCAGCTTCTCGACAGAAAGCCTGACTGGGTAGTGTCAGGAATAAACCATGGCGCCAATGCATCTGTAAGCGTTCTTTATTCAGGAACCATGGCCGCAGCTATTGAAGGTTGTCTTTACGGAATACCATCTGTTGGATTTTCACTCAATAATTTTTCACCTGCTGCCGATTTCACTGCCTGCCGGAAATACATCCGGACAGTGATGAAGATAGTGGAAAAGGATTCTCTTCCTGCAGGTGTTTGCCTGAATGTGAACATTCCCAAAGCACCTAAAGATGAAATAAAAGGAATCAAAATCTGCCGCCAGGCAAAAGGAAACTGGAAAGAGGAATTTGAAAAGCGTAAGGACCCGATGGGTAAAACATATTATTGGCTTACAGGTGTATATATAAATCACGAACCTGATGCAACGGATACTGATGAATGGGCTCTTGCCAATAACTATGTATCAGTGGTCCCTGTATCAGTCGACATGACTGCACACTGGTACATTGAAAAACTTAAGGGAAAATTCAGAAAATGATTAACTATAGTAAGTTCGATAAGGTAACAGTAGGAGTTATTTCAGGGCTGTTACTTCCCTTTGTGGTAGGTCTTATCATATTTGCCTTTACTGCAGGTGACACCACAATCAGGGATTTTCTGTTGAAGATCGTGGAAGGAAGAGTGATTACGCACTCCATATCTTTATGTGTATTTCCCAATGTAATAATTTTTCTGGGATTCAACTGGCTCGATATGCTGAAAGCCACCAAGGGTGTACTTGCAATTACAATTGTCTGGGCCATAATAGTATTTGCAATCAAGTTTCTGACATGAAGTACTTCATAATAGCAGGTGAACAATCCGGCGATCTTCACGGCTCCAACCTTGTAAGAGGATTGAAGGTACATGACAGTGAGTGTGAGGTTTTTTGCTGGGGTGGTGATTTGCTGCAGTCTGCAGGAGCAAAGGTTCTCAAACATTATAAAGAGCTTGCTTTCATGGGCTTTGTCGCAGTTGTAAAAAACCTGGGTACAATATCGAAAAATCTAACTTTGTGTAAGGAACAGATTTCGGAGATAAAGCCCGATGTAGTTATATTCATTGATTATCCCGGCTTTAATCTCAGGATCGCTGAATGGGCAAAAAAAGAAGGCTTCAGGACTTTTTATTACATTTCTCCAAAGCTATGGGCATGGAATGAAGGAAGGGTTGTGAAGGTCAGGAAGCATATCGACCGAATGTATATTATCTTTCCTTTTGAGGTAGAGTTCTATAAAAAGCATGGTATAACAGTTGAATACCTTGGTAATCCGCTGGTAGATGAAACAGAACGACGGGTTGCACTTTTCCCTCCAAAGGATGTAATAAGAAAGGCGCTGGGACTGGGTGACAAGCCAATTATTGCACTTCTGGCAGGAAGCAGAAAACATGAAATTGAGCTGGTACTCCCGCAGATGAAAAAAATTATGGTTCATTTTCCTGATTATCAGTTTGTTCTTGCAGGTGTTAAAAATATTACGGATGATCTTTACAAAAAGATTATCGGCGATTCCCCTGTCAGTCTTATCAAGGAAAAGACCTATGAAATACTTCATCTGGCTGATGCAGCTCTGGTCACATCAGGTACAGCAACACTTGAAGCTGCAATTATGGGAACTCCTCAGGTTGTCTGTTACAAGGGTGACTTTTTCTCAATGCTCATTGCATGGATGGTTATAAAAGTGAAGTATATCTCCCTGGTTAATCTTATTATGGGATCAGAGGTTATTAGGGAGCTTGTCCAATATGACCTCACCGAAAAAAAACTTCTTGAAGAGCTCAGGGCAATTCTTCTCAATGGTTCAAAGAGGGCGAAGATTCTTGAAGATTATAAAACCCTTAAGGTGAAGATAGGTCCCTCAGGAGCTTCTTCAAGAGTTGCTGAAAGAATGGTTAAAGAATTAAAAAAATCTGCGACGATCAACGGGATCAGCGGGCAAAATTTATAGGGCTCTCCCGCAGATTGCGCTGATTTTCACAGATATAAAAATGATAATGACTAGTAAACTCAGATTTATACTGATTATTTTTTTTGCAGCTTCGTTTGTTGCGCAGGGCCAGATTAAGATACGGCTCTTCTCATCAAAGACGCCGGAAACTGTTGTATTTGCTGTAACCGGTGGAGAATATGTGCTGAAAGGTTATCATGATGGTCCTGAGGTGTTCAGGAAAAATGATCTGATAGTTATTTCGAAGTATGATGGCAGGCTTGCAGTTAAGCCCCGTAATTCAGCCGGATTTGTAACTGATTCCCTTAATCTGACTGCGGGATCAGAAGCCTCATCTTTCTCACTTCGTACAAACGGTTTGGAACCCGTTCGGCAATTCTATAAAGGTGATTTTTCATGTTTACCTGATCTGGAGACCCTCGTACTGATAAATAATATAGATATTGAAAGCTATATTGCGGGAGTTGTAAGGGCTGAAGGCGGCATCAATAAGCATAAAGAATATTTTAAAACCCAGGCAATTATTGCACGGACTTATTTGTATAGTCATCTCGATAAACATCTTCATGATAACTACAATGTCTGTGATAATACACATTGCCAGGCATTTAATGGTATAACTACAGATTCTGTAATAAACTCTGCATCACAGGAAACAAGAGGAATGGTCATACTTGATAAGGACAGTGCTCTGATTATCTCTGCATTTCATTCCAATTGCGGTGGTATGACAGTAGCTTCAAAAGATGTATGGCTCACTGACTTGCCATACCTGAGGAGCATTGCAGATCCTCACTGTCTGAATTCACGGAATTCAACCTGGGAGAAAAAAATCGGATTCAATGAATGGATAGATTACATTAAGGGTGCTGGATATACAGGAAAAGTAAATGACCTTTCCCTTCTTAGTTTTTACCAGAATAAAAGGTGGGTCGATTACAAGGCAGGTAGTTTTACAATGCCGTTCGGGAAGATCAGGGATGATCTGAAGCTGAGATCTTCCTATTTCTCTGTGATTGCTGCAAGAGACTCTGTTACTTTCAGGGGAAAAGGATATGGTCACGGTGTTGGGCTATGCCAGGAAGGTGCCATGGAGATGGCAGCAAATGGAAACAGCTATCAGCAGATTATTGATTTTTATTATTCTGGCGTGATAATAGCGGATGTGAAGAATGTTAAGTTTCAGGAATTATCCGGTAGCCGGTAGCCGGTTGCCGGTAGCCGGTTGCCATTTGCATCTTTA